>AMFJ01019415.1_pt1 | contig 12279 bp, 9 predicted proteins | sample 427208 | NCBI WGS metagenome assembly AMFJ01 (sample SAMN02954298, study PRJNA114691) | groundwater metagenome | biome: aquatic; feature: subsurface aquifer; material: sediment; isolation source: subsurface aquifer sediment | place: USA: Rifle, CO | collected 2008-08
TCTGCGCCGTATCGGTTGGCGCGTCTCACCACATTTTTAAATCCTTGGGAGCGTCCGTTTGATTCTGGTTATCAATTAACACAATCGTTAATCGCTTTTGGTCGTGGTGGATGGTTTGGTGTTGGTTTGGGAAAAAGCATTCAGAAAATGTTCTATCTTCCTGAAGCACATACAGATTTTTTGTTTGCAGTGATTGCCGAGGAACTAGGATTGGTTGGTATGATGTTGGTGATGGGTTTATTTTCGTTGCTGGTTACACGCATTTTTATAATTGGTCGCGAAGCGCAACGATTAGGTAATCATTTTGCTGGGTTTCTGGCTTATGGCTTTGGATTTTGGATCGCAATTCAATTTACTGTGAGTATAGGCGTGAATTCAGGTTTGTTGCCGACAAAAGGATTAACATTGCCGTTGATGAGCTACGGCGGTAGTAGCGTGTTAGTCAATTGCATTATGATAGCAGTGTTGTTACGCATTGACTATGAAAATCGATTGATAACTCTTGGAATAAAATAAAACATGGCTAATCGGCGAGAAATAAAACGTGTGTTAATCATGGCTGGCGGTACAGGTGGCCATGTTTTCCCAGGTTTGGCGGTTGCCAATTATTTGCGTGAAAAAGGTATAGAGGTACATTGGCTAGGAACAAAGAAGGGCTTGGAAGCACGTGTTGTGCCAGCAGCTAATATTCCATTGCATTTTATTACCATTACTGGATTGCGCGGGAAAGGTGTCATGTCGATGATGACTGCTCCAATCAATATTATCAAAGCAGTGATGCAGGCAAAAAAAATTATTCAAAAAATTAATCCAGATGTTGTTATCGGTATGGGTGGTTTTGCAAGTGGACCAGGCGGCATAGCTAGTTGGTTCTTGCATCGTCCATTGGTTGTGCATGAACAAAATGCCAAAGCTGGATTAACTAATCGCATGTTAAGTTATGTGGCAGCGCGTGTATTGGAGGGGTTTCCAGGAGCATTCAAGTCAAAAGCAAATGTTGTCACCGTGGGTAATCCTGTGCGTTCTGAAATTGAAGATTTACCATCCCCCAGAGAACGTTTTGCTGCCGGACATCCTTTTCGTTTACTGGTGCTTGGCGGTAGTTTAGGGGCGCAAAGGTTAAATGAAATTGTTCCTAACATGCTAGCGTTGTTATCTCCAGAAAAGCGTCCTCAAGTGCTGCATCAAACCGGCGATAAACATATTGAAGCGACAAAAAATTTATATCAATCAATGGGGATACAGGCAACTCTTGTACCATTTATTGAAGATATGGCAGAAGCTTATCGGCAGGCTGATATGGTAATATGTCGTGCAGGTGCACTGACAGTTGCTGAACTTTGTGCTGCAGGAGTGGGAGCAATACTTGTTCCTTTTCCCCACGCCGTTGATGATCATCAAACAGCAAATGCTCAATTGATGGTAAAAGGCGGCGCCGCCATTTGTATTCAACAAAAGGAATTAACAGAAAGTCGATTAGCAGATATAGTAGGGCAGGTTTCGGCGTCTCCTGAACGATGTTTAGCCATGGCAAATGCAGCTTTTGCACTACGTCGTGTGAATGTGCAGGAAAAGATTTTTAATATTTTGTGTGAAATTTAATTGCGAAGAATGTAAAAATTCATTGAGAGTGTTTATTTAACTCCCCTTCGGGCTCAGGGCCGCGAGATGACACGGTTTTTCCGAGCTTCTTAAATTCTTAGGCGAGTATTTTTTTACAGTTAATAGTTATAATGACAATAACCAATTAATGCAGGAGATAATCCATTGAGTTGGATGTTTGAGATGGGACATATAAAACATGTCCATTTTGTTGGAATCGGTGGTGTAGGCATGGCTGGTATTGCAGAGGTATTGCTAAGACAAGGCTATACCGTGTCAGGTTCAGATCTTTCTGAAAATTCGCTCACACAATGGTTACGTGTGATGGGTGCAACCATTCATCGCGGTCACATTGCTGAAAATATTAAAAATGCAGATGTGATTGTACGTTCATCAGCGGTAGATTGGTCCAATCCAGAATTAGAAGCTGCGCGTAAATTTCGCATTCCGATTGTGCCGAGAGCAGAAATGCTTGGTGAACTGATGCGTTTTCGTTATGGTATCGCTGTTTCTGGAACGCATGGTAAAACGACTACTACCAGTTTAGTCACCAGTATTTTGGCAGAAGCAGGATTAGATCCAACGTTTGTTATCGGTGGCCGCTTGAATAGTGTTGGTAGTAATGCCCGATTAGGTCGGGGTCATTATTTGGTGGCGGAAGCAGATGAAAGTGATGCTTCATTTTTATACCTTAAGCCTATGATTTCAGTCGTAACTAATATAGACCAAGATCATATGGGCACCTATGAAAATGATTTTGGTCGCTTAAAATCGACGTTCATTGAATTTTTGCATCGCTTGCCATTTTATGGACTGGCGGTGATGTGTGTTGATGACCCAGTGGTGCGCGAAATTCTTCCGCAACTATCTCGTCCCGTATTAACTTACGGATTAACTGAAGAAGCTGATTTTAAAACATTGCACTATACGCAATCTGGTATGCAAACCAAATTTATGGTTGAGCGTCCAAAAGGATTGCCGTCATTATCTATCGCCCTAAATTTACCTGGACGTCACAATGTATTAAACGCATTAGCAGCCATTGCTATTGCAACTGAGTTGCGTGTTCCAGATCATGCAATTGTTGAAGCACTAGAACATTTTGCAGGGATTGGACGTCGTTTCCAAATATATGGTGATTTTGCTTTACCAACAGGCGGGAATGTCACCTTAGTTGATGATTATGGCCATCATCCGCGTGAAATAGCAGCCACACTTCAAGCGGCACGAGAGAGTTGGCCGAAACGTCGTTTGGTGATGGTATATCAACCACATCGTTATACTCGTACACGAGATTTATTTACGGATTTTTGTCAGGTGTTATCATTACCAGATAAATTATTATTACTCGATGTTTATTCGGCTGGTGAAGCATTTATTCCTGGTGCAGATGGTGAATCACTTGCTGCTGGAATTAAAGCAAGTGGCAAAATCAATCCGATTTTTGTGACAAAGCAAGATACATTGCCAGAATTATTTCAACATGAATTGCAAGATGGTGATGTGTTATTAATGCAAGGCGCAGGTAACATTGGTGCATTAGCAGCACGATTAGCAGCAACGCAATTAAAAGAAACAACCACGGTGAAATGATGAGTGAAACGTTAATAGCGCCTGTTATCAAAATTCGTGGACAGCTTTTGAAAAAAGAGCCATTAGCCAATTACACGTCATGGCGAACAGGCGGCCCTGCTGATTTTGTTTTTTTGCCGGCAGATTTAGATGATTTAGTGAATTTTCTAAAACAATTACCAGAAACAATACCATTGCATTGGTTGGGGCTAGGTAGTAATACATTGGTGCGTGATGGAGGTTTAGAAGGTGTTGCCATTATTACGCAAGGGGCATTAAATCAACTGTCTGTGATGGAAAATCAACTGATTCGCGCAGAAGCTGGCGTTGCTTCTGCACAACTTGCGCGTTATACAGCAAGAATGGGTGCAACCGGGCTTGAGTTTATGGCGGGTATTCCCGGTACAGTTGGTGGAGCGCTTGCAATGAACGCAGGTTGTTTTGGTAGCGAAACGTGGTCATTTGTGCACGCAGTTGAAACGATTAATCGAAGTGGCGAGATTAAAATACGCCTTGCAGCAGAATTTCAAACAAGTTACCGCCATGTTATGCGCCCAAATGGCGAATGGTTTGTAGCTGGTCAATTTGTGTTAACAAATGGAGATAAGGAAAAAGCATTACAAGATATTCGTACATTACTGGAAAGACGTAATAATACGCAGCCGACGGGTACGGCAAATTGTGGCTCAGTATTTCGTAACCCGCCAGGTAATTTTGCTGGACGATTAATCGAAGAGTGTGGTTTGAAAGGGATAAACATTGGTGGTGCGATCGTATCGCTAAAACACGCAAATTTTATTATCAATGAAAATAATGCTACATCAATGGATATTGAGCGGCTAATTACACGAGTGAAAGCGATTGTTGAAGAAAAAACTGGTATTCAATTAATCCCCGAGGTTTGTATTATTGGACGAGAATAAGGCGGTTAAATGGAAGCTAGGAGAAACAAGGGATCATTTAGTTTTTTCCAATTCTTATCTCAGATAGTTAAAGTATCACTTTTAATTATAATATTCACATTTAGTATCTACCTCATTAATCATTTAAAACTTTCTCGCTGTTTTCCTATTCAATGGGTACGTATCTATGGAGCAAACCAATCAGATCATCTAGATATTCAAGAAACGCTTCAGCCAATTTTGAATCGCGGTTTTTTTTCTGTGAATGTCGACTATATTCGTGAACGATTATTACAAATGCCATGGGTGTCGGAAATTTATGTTCGTCGCCATTGGCCAGATCAGATTGAAATTAATGTGATAGAAAAGCAGGCGGTCGCACGTTGGAATAACAAAAGTTTATTAACCAGTGGCGGAGAATTATTTACACCAAAAGTAGAATCTTATCCAATCAATCTACCTGACTTTCTTGGTCCAGAAGGACAGCAAATTCTGATGTTAGAATATTTTCTCAAGATGAATCGCATCTTGATACCACTACATGCTAAAATTTCCCGATTGGAGATGACACCTTATTTAACATGGAAGTTAACACTAAATAATAGAATTGAGCTTAGAATAGGCCATAAGGATATCTTGACTCGATTGCATCATTTTGTGAAAGTGTATCCTAACATTATTGGTACACGCAGAAGTGATGTGGATTATATTGATTTGCGCTATTCTAATGGAGTAGCGGTACGGTGGAAAAATACCGGTTAACGATGGTTTGACTGTGGAAGAATAATTATGGCAAAGAAGCCAAATAAAGATTTATTAGTAGGTATTGATATCGGCACATCTAAAGTGGTGACGCTGGTTGGTGAAATCGCAAGCGATGGTAAGCTGCATGTGATTGGTTATGGAACGCATCCATCACAAGGATTGAAAAGAGGTGTTGTTGTCAATATTGAATCGACTGTTCAATCGATACAGCGTTCAGTTGAGGATGCTGAATTAATGTCAGGATGCGAAATATTTTCCGCATTTACCGGCATCGCTGGAAGCCATATTCGTAGTATCAATTCGCACGGTATTGTTGCTATTCGTGATCATGAAGTTTCGCAAAATGATGTTGATCGTGTGATTGATGCAGCAAAAGCAATCGCGATTCCTGCCGATCAAAAAATCCTGCACGTCTTACCTCAAGAATTTATTATTGATAATCAAGATTCAATTCGCGAACCAGTTGGTATGTCAGGTGTTCGGCTCGAAGCAAAAGTGCATATTGTGACAGGCGCAGTCAGTGCAGCGCAAAACATTGTGAAGTGTATGAAACGATGTGGCTTAACCACCAGTGATATTGTGTTAGAACAATTTGCTTCTAGCCAATCTATTTTATCAGAAGATGAAAAAGAATTAGGTGTGTGCATGATCGACATCGGCGGAGGCACAAGTGATATCGCGGTGTTTACCGATGGTGCTATTCGTCATACAGCTGTGATTCCCATTGCAGGTGATCAAGTCACAAACGATATTGCGATTGCACTTCGAACGCCAACACGTAATGCAGAAGAAGTAAAAATTAAATTTGGTTGCGCCTTGCAAGATTTAGTTGATAGTAATCAAATGGTCGATATACCGGCGATAGGTGATCGTGTAGGTAGGCGATTACCACGTCGAGCGTTAGCAGAAGTGATTGAAGCGCGCTATGAAGAATTATTTACACTGGCATTAAATGAATTACGTCGCAATGGATTGGAACAAGTGTTGGCTGCTGGTGTTGTGCTGACAGGTGGTGCATCAAAAATTGAAGGAGCACTTGAATTAGCTGAGCGCGTATTCAAAATGCCTGTCAGAATTGGTAGACCATATAATGTAAATGGTTTACCAGACATTATTGATAATCCTATTTATGCTACCGGTGTTGGTTTGCTAGTGTATGGCCAGCGTCAGCGTACTAACCATGAAGTTGTTCTTACGCAGCCAAGCATGAAAAGTTTATGGTCACGAATGAAAGGTTGGTTCCAGGGAAATTTTTAGTTTTGGAGTGATGACATGTTTGAACTATTGGATACTTGTCAACAAAATGCTGTGATAAAAGTGGTTGGTATTGGTGGCGGCGGCGGTAATGCTGTTGAGCACATGATGGCTGGCCACATCGAAGGTGTAGAATTTATTTGTGCGAATACTGACGCGCAAGCTATTAAAAATTCTTCAGCCAATACCATTATTCAATTAGGCGAAGGTATCACGCGCGGTTTAGGCGCTGGTGCAAATCCTGAAGTTGGTCGCCGAGCTGCCGAAGAAGATAGAGAAAAAATTCGTGCGGCATTAACTGGCGCTGATATGGTATTTCTTGCTGCAGGAATGGGGGGTGGAACAGGTACAGGTGCAGCACCTGTGTTTGCACAAGTTGCAAAAGAATTAGGTGTGCTAACTGTCGCTGTTACCACAAAGCCATTTTCATTTGAAGGTAAAATGCGTTTGCAAACAGCAGAACAAGGCATTGCAAATTTATCTCAATATGTTGATTCGCTGATTACCATTCCCAATAACAAATTGCTAACAGTGCTTGGAAAAAATGTTACGTTAATTAATGCATTCAAAGCGGCGAACGATGTGTTGCGTGGTGCTGTGCAGGGTATCGCAGAATTAATTACACGACCAGGATTAATTAATGTCGATTTTGCTGATGTTCGCACCGTTATGTCTGAAATGGGCATGGCAATGATGGGAACAGGTGTTGGATCAGGTGATAATCGCGCACGATTAGCAGCAGAAGCTGCTATTGCGAGTCCCTTATTGGAAGACGTCGATTTAACTGGCGCGAAAGGTGTGCTTGTTAACATCACTGCAGGTTTAGATCTCTCCATCGGTGAGTTTGAAGAAGTCGGTGAAGTGGTAAAAGCGTTCACTTCTGATAGTGCAACCGTTGTGGTTGGAACCGTGATTGATCCAGATTTACGTGATGAAGTTCGCGTGACGGTAATTGTTACTGGTCTTGGTAGAAAACAAGTCGCCGCTGCGTTACGCATGCCGGGCATTGAAGTCGTTAAATCGCATCATGAAAACCGTATTGATTATGGCCAGCTTGAAAAACCAACGATTATGCGTAAGCAAAATATGGTTAGTGAGCCCAGCCACGCGAATTCTTCCGCTTCACAGCGAACTGTATCTATTACGGAAAATCAGCACGATGTTGATTATCTTGATATCCCCGCATTTTTGCGTCGCAAAGAGGAAGAAGTCTAGTTATTTCAAAAAGTTACTATTATTATCTCATTTAAATGCCAGCATTAGCTGGCATTTCATTTTATGATTAATGACTTTAAACTTGCTAAAAACAGTATAAAATGTATAATACTTGATCAAATCAAATATAAAACGAGAGTTAGGTGATAATATGTTTTCATTCATCAGACATTCTATTTTCAAAAGTCATCCGCCAACGCAAGAACCGTTAATAGTTCCTATTCAGAATACTGCTTCTAGCAAACAGGAAGTAAACGTTATTTCTAAAACAGTTGATCCAGCCAACATGACAAACGAAGAAAATAGTTGGTTGAGAATTTTATTCAAAAAATTCAATCAAACAATTTATCCATCAGAGATGGATTATGAAATCCAGTTGCCTGACCAAGATACAAAATTAAAACTGAGGTTGACTAACAAAATAATTTGTCGTCAATCAAAAGGCCGCCCAAATGAAGTACGTTATGAAATTATTAGCAAGCAGTTGCTTGGTGAAGGCACTTTTGCAAAAGTTTATCCTGTCATTGGCACACTTGTTCCAGAAAAAAATGGCACACTTACATTTAAAAAACAAGATCGTATATTAAAATATTTTGAATATTTGGCAAAAACAAATGAACAAAATGCTGCGGAAAAAGAATTACATTTTGGTCAATTAGTGCAACATCTCCATATGAAACGGCCAGTGTATGTGACAAATGGCAAACTTTACCAAACTTATCTGATTGAAAAGAAAATACCAGGAACCGGATTACAGTACTTGCTTGAAGATGAACTTAATAAAGGAAATATTCTTAGTGTTGATGAGCGATTAAAAGTAAGTAAAAATATTTTGTCAACACTGAAGCAGCAAGTGCATGATCAGAACCTCATTCATAAAGATATCAAACAAGAAAATATTATGTTTGATCGTGCTTCATTAGAAGTAAATTTTATTGATTTTGGTTTTAGTAAGAAAAAAGAATACGATGACAAGGGTGAGTCAAGTGGAACGCCAGGTTATGCTGCATATGAAGTATATAGTCGTATGCGAACCGATGAAACAACTGATATATATGCTGTCGGGAGAGTGTTGGCCGAATTATGGCACGACCAACCAGCTTGTTTTGATTCCATTTATGAATATCAACAGTTTGCTTGGCATTCAACATTGAGCTCATTATTCGATAAAATTGATGGAATTAGCCAGCTTCACCAAGATAAATTACGAAATTTATTTTTGAATATGACGCGATCAAAACAGAAAAATCGTTGTTCACTTCAATCAGCAATTGATGTTATCGACGAAATTATTTTAGAAAGAAAATTAGAATTTGTTTTGCCAAATGAGCAAGAAAAATTTAAAACTGCTTCAATGCAAGGTAAGAAATTATCGATGGCGTTAAACGTTTTCTGCAGAAATCATGTTGGCCATACCACTGTTGAATCACTTAATCATCTTAAACAATTATTAAAAGAAAAATTAAGCGAAGTGAAAAATGAGCCTAATCTTATTAAAGAATTTATTGAATCAAGTGATATTAATTTATTTTTAGGATTAGATTCTGCCGAAAAAATTATTCAAAAAGCTGATGATATTATTCATGAGTTTACTAATGTAACAACAGAATTAAAATCTTTGCAAAATAAAATAAATAAGATTAATACTAAAATTTCTTCAAAAGATATTGAGAAGCAGAAATTAGTACATGAATTATCTGATGCAATCAGTTTCACTTTTTCCAAGGTCAGTCGATATTCGCTTTCATTTAATAATACTGTTATGTTAACAAGAAAAATAAAAAAAGAGATTGATAAAATTCAGCCTAAAATGAAACAATTAGAAAAAGATAGCGGCATCATTAATTGTTTTTTCTCGATGTTGAGATTATTCAAACCAAGACCAGCTCAACAACATCTCAATACACAACCAAAGGTTGATTATCTAAAAATAAATATAAATTAACCACGAGTATTTTATGCTAAGAACATTAGATGCTGACACATCGAAATTTTTGATAGATCCAACTTCATTTGCAAATGAAGAACAAAAGAAAATATTAAGTCAGTTATTATTTTCTAATGAATCTGAGAATAATTTCATGCCTAATAAAATATATACGTTAACAACAGATGATAATAAAAAAATAAACATTATCTTGACGAAGAGAATTATTAAACGAGCATCTTCGTTAGATATTTCTGATATTTGTTTTGATGTGATTGATGAAAAAATTCTTGGCGGCGGTTATTTTGGTAAGGTTTATCCGATACTTGGAACTTTAAAGAAAATCAATGATGAATTATTTTTTAAAAATAATAAAAAATATGTAGCAAAAACAGTTTTTGTAAAAAAGAATGGAATATCAAATGATATTTTAAAAGAATATTTCTTTTCTAATCGTGTGCGTGAATTACACATGAAATGGCCGATGGCGTTTTATCATGCTGTGGAAAGTAAACATCAGAATGTGATGGTAATGCAGCGGTTACCTGGTGAAACACTCAACAAAATTCTTGATGAAGATAGAAAAAAAATTACATTGACCACTGATCAGCGCTTGGAACTCACCATTAAAATTCTGCGCGCATGGCAAATGCAAGTACAAGCTCATTGTTTGGTTCACCGCGATATTAAACCTGAAAACATAATGGTTAATTTAATATTTCCCAATCCTGAAGTAACATTTTTTGATTATGGATTAAGTACCGATTCAATTTATAATGATAACAAACCTAGGGGAACGCCAACTTATTCTGCACCAGAACTTTTTGATAATAAAGAAATGACGCATCAATCTGATATTTATAGCATCGGTTGCGTGTTAGGAGAAATTTGGCGCAGTAAAGAACATCCAGTAGATGAATGGGAAGCATTAAATATTCCATATATGACACAAGTTAAGATGGCGTACGAATTCGCGAAAAATCGCCCATTTGAGGAGATTTTTTCGCGAATTAATGATCTAAGTAACGAGCATCAAATTCGAATAAAATATATTTTAATGAAAATGGTGTCAGCTATAAAAAATGATCGTGGTTCTATTGTGAATATTATTGCTGAATTTGAAGATATCTACCTAGAGAGAAAATTAGCTAATCTTACCGAAGAAGATAAATTATCTATTGGTGCTGCCTATCGTGCCAGCTTTTTATTGTGTTCAACACTAAATAATCTTGCTTTAAAATATAATAATTCGATTGATATGGAAGTTATTCTCATTCAAGATGCTTTTAAAAATATTTTACATTCTGTTCCTGATGAACCCGTTGTCATCACAGAATTTGTTAATACACTTGGTATACCTGTATTGCAGAATAAAAAATCACGGCAAGCAGTTTTAGACGAGATTGATACGCAAATTAGTGATTTTGAAACATCACGTCGTTCATTAGAAATACTATCTTCTAAAATTCAATCTCTTGTCATGACAATAACAAAAAAACAATTACATTACACAGAAGAAGGCTTAACAAAACGAAGTTTATTACAAAAAATTAATGCAAAAATTAATCGTCTTTTAACGAGAACAGATTGTGACTTGACCTTAAATAATATTGTTTATCTTGCGTACAAATTTGATAAATATTTAAAGCGTTTTAATGATGAATATTCGAATTTAGCTGATCAGGTTTCTATCATTGCATTACAAAATCGAGGAGATTCAGATTTTTCTCAAACTGCTTCGTCAGATTACATTAAATTTTCAATCTTCCAGGCAAGTGGTCATTTAGATCAATTGGGGGATGATGAATTGGATAGTGTATTCGATCGTCGGCTGGTCTAAAGTTTAGTTTAACAAAAAGCTAGATATCTAGCGTAAAACATGTTAAAAAATCGCTTCTTTAAGAAAGATTATATTATAAAAAATGGAAGAGAAATCATATTTTTGTTTCAAAAAACATCATGTTATGATACTCTTATCTGATTGGCTATAAAATTAGAAGCGCCGAATGATTAGACAACGTACTCTTAAAAACGTCATTAAAGCTACTGGAATCACGTTGCATGGCGGTGAACGAGCAGAAATAATTCTGCGTCCCGCACCAATTAATACAGGCATTTTATTTCGTCGTATCGACTTAAATCCTATCGTTGAGATACCTGCTTTGACCGAGTATGTTGGTGATACCACCATGTCTACGACCTTGGTGCAAGGTGAAATTCGCGTATCAACAGTTGAACATCTGTTATCAGCTTTTGCTGGGTTAGGAATTGATAATGCTTTTGTCGATGTCACTGCATCTGAAATACCTATCATGGATGGCAGCGCTGGTCCTTTTGTCTTTTTGATTCAATCAGCCGGTATCGAAGAGCAAAATGCTCCTAAACGTTTTATTCGCATCAAGCGTAAATTGAAAATTAAAGATGGTGACAAATGGGCTTGTTTCGAGCCATTTAATGGATTCAAAGTTACTTTCACGATTGATTTTGATCACCCATTATTTAAATCGCATACCAAAACAGCCACACTCGATTTTTCTAGTCTTTCTTATGTAAAAGAAGTCAGTCGTGCGCGCACCTTTGGTTTTATGGCTGATTTTGAAAAGCTACAATCCTTAAATTTAGCTCGTGGTGCAAGTCTTGATAATGCAATCGCGATTGATGAATTTCGTGTATTAAACGAAGATGGCTTGCGTTATGAAAATGAATTTGTGAAACATAAAATTCTTGATGCAGTAGGTGATCTCTACTTATTAGGATCAAGTTTAGTCGGTGCATTTGTGGGCTATAAATCAGGACACGCACTCAATAACAAATTATTACGCGAACTTTTAGCAAATAAAGAAGCGTGGGAATTTGTGACTTTCGAAGATAAGCAGACAGCACCTATTTCTTACATTCGTCCAATTTTAGTCGAAGCATAGACAAGCGTCACGCAATGGACATACTGCTGTCTCCATACTGCTGTCATCCTGAGCCCTTACAAGGGTAAACTCCGCGAAGGATCGCAAACGTTCACGACCTAATAATGAACGTCTAATCGCG
>AMFJ01034965.1_pt1 | contig 12255 bp, 10 predicted proteins | sample 427208 | NCBI WGS metagenome assembly AMFJ01 (sample SAMN02954298, study PRJNA114691) | groundwater metagenome | biome: aquatic; feature: subsurface aquifer; material: sediment; isolation source: subsurface aquifer sediment | place: USA: Rifle, CO | collected 2008-08
TATGCGCCTGCTCCAATCTTAAGCTTTGGATTCAGACTAACATCCGTGAAAAGTGCAAATTTATTCATTAATAACCTATTTATTTAAAATATAGAGGTAATTTCAAGACCTCATCTCTTGTTTCCGGATTGCGTCACAAACCGTTTCAAAATGCTCATTATTTACTTCGGCTCTATACTTCTTCTTTTTCTTTATATGGCAATTTTGTATGAAATGCAACATGCAGATTCAGACGATTGAAAAAGAGCCTGCCGGAAAATGATTCTTTATTTTCTTCTGGAAATCGGGAAAAATCAAATCAATTTCATTTTTTGAAGCGCCGCCGAACAATAGTTTCTTCTTTATTTCTGAAGCACTTTTTCGTAAATCTTCATTAACATCAAATTGTTTTATTTTCATATCATTAAACCACGTGAAATTTTGTAATTTAATTTTCGCATCATTTTCTTCAGAGACCAATTCTTTCCATGAAGAGACAAACCCATCTTTTTTTATCTTATTAAAATAAAGAAACATTGAATAAGCCTGTATTGGACTTAAATTAATAGAACCACCTCCTAAGCACAGTTCTTTATTTGAAAGTTTCAATGTTATGTTGGATAATTTTGCAGACACTTTTCCCTGTAAAATGGAAACCAGTTCCTTAAAGGAAGTGCGTGGTATTGATTTTAATTCTTTCTCATACCAGCTTCTAAGCCGTATGAATGGAATTTCAGACAATGTTAGTGTGCATTTCTTTGATGGAAATTGTTTATCATTCAATTCATGAATTATTTCTTTTTTGGGATAAAAAAATTGCGGAACAAGACTTTGATTTTCGAAAGGGTCACTAACAAGAACGTGGCATAACATATCAGAAGGTCTTGCAAGCAAAGTCATGCATGTTGTAAATATTGCACCCATGGTTTTCCTTCCACCTGCAATAGAAGCAATTATTCTGATATCCGGGTTGGAAGTATAATTATTCAAAACTTTTAAAATTGTGTTGCCGACAGATTCGCTGTCATCCAGATTTCTTACATCAGACAAATCTTTTGAATTATCCATCGAAGGAAAAATAATATTGCAGGCTTGTGATTTTCCATATGTTAGTTTATTTTTGATATTATATTTTGAATTTTTAAAATCTTTTAAGAATTCATTCCATATATTTTCCGCAAACATTTTTTGATGAAGATTGCTGATGGATTTATCAGTGCCAAGAATAATTACTTCATCCGGAATTAAGGAATACTGAACAGCCAAAGCCCAGATTGTTTCCGTTAAAACAGCAGGTGACATCCCCATTAATTGAATAAGAACTATCTTTTTTGATTGGGTATTGTTTTTCATTAAAACAGGTTATCTTATTTAAAATAAAAATCAAAGTTTTTTTTGTAATGCTTTACTGACGAATACCTCTATATTATTGAGACGCTGTGAAAAAATGACACCGTGTTTGGATATTTGTCATTCTGAAGGAGCTTGCGACTGAAGAATCCGGTATTCCTGAGTATAGTTGATTCAAAAATCGGAATTATTATAAAACTTTCGAAAAGAGTGCGTAAAAAAAGTGCACAATTTTTGTGCACTCTTTGTGCACTCTTTGTGCACTCTTTGTGCACTTTTCTGCAAATTTGTCGAAGACTCTTGCGATTATTAATTTTAACTTGTTTACAAGTGAAGACATTTACAAACACCTTATGATTTTTTGAATATTTTTTTTTAGGTTTGGAATAAAACGTGCTTAATATTACGTCTTTATTTAATGCACTTTTGAAAAATCACTAAAAAAGACGTCGGCAGACGTCAGAAAGTTTGCTGAATAATTTAAGAATATTTAAAAATAGCTTTAAAAAAGGAGACGCTATGGAAAAGCAAGATTCATCATTCTGGAAGAGAAAGCTGGTTGCATTTCTTCATGACCCGCCATGCAAGGCATTGGATATTAAAAATCATGAGGAAGATGCAAAAACATTTATTAATAATGCGGGATTAAATTCTGAAATATTAAAATCTTTTTCAAAAGAAGCGGATTTTACTGCATCGGCTTCAGACAGATTTTCATTTCCAAAAAGTTCTCAATTAAAATCACAATGTAAAATATTTAAACATACTTTTGGAGGTGACGATTTAGAAATTAAAGAAATAAATATAAAAAAAGTTTTTGAAAATCTTTCATTGGATCAGAATTTAATAAATGAAGAATTGCGTTCCTCATTATCTGATTATGACATTGTGAATTTCTTTATTCATTGGAGATTTTGGCAAGACAAAGCGTTGGATTCCAATAATAAAATAAATTATCTGCCTGCTGATACCAGAATTCCGGATCATACAATATGGAATCACATGGCTTTAACTTCAGCATTTCAAGCCTGCATGGAAGAAGGAAATATATTAAAACCAACTTTTCTAGTATTTCAGTTGGGACCTGTTCAATCATTGATTTCACAGGCAAGAAGCACAAGGGATCTTTGGAGCGGAAGTTATCTGCTGTCATGGTTAACAGGTATTGCAATTAAATCAGTTACAGATGCTTTGGGTCCGGATAATATAATTTCTCCTTCTGTAAGGGGCGTAGGTGTTTTTGATTTATTACATAGGGAAAGTATATATGAAAAAGCTGAAGTTTGGGATTTTTTTTATAATAAAATTTCAGATTTATTGACGCCTTCTTTGCCTAATAAATTTCTTGCCCTGGTTCCTTCCGGAAAAGCTAAAGAGCTGGCATTAAATGCTGAAAAATCTGTTAAGGAAGCGTTGAAAGAAATAGGGGAAGATTGCTGGAAATGGATTCAAAAAGAAGCTTCAGCAATTGGCGAAAATTCTGATAACTGGAAGGTCAGATGGAATGGACAATTAGAGAGGGCAATAACTATGTCATGGCAAATAATGCCATGGGAGGAAGACATTGAATTTGCTTTAAAGAAATTTCAGACTCTGCCAGTAGGCAAACTTAAATCAAATAAATGTGAGAAAACAATATCAGAAAGTTTAGAAGCTCTTTATAAGCTTGTAACGCAAGGCATACCGGAAAAAGACAGAGACCACAGATATTTCACTAATTCCGAAAAACGTGTTTTAAATAATTCAGGGTTTGCATGGCCTTATCATTACTCAATTACCGATTTTGCTCATTCGGCAAGAAGGAATACGCGAGAATTTCAAAGTAACAGTTTTGAAATAATCAAACTTGAAGATAACAAATATAAGAATTTGCAGGATGGCGCAGTGAAAGACTCACTTTCAGGACAAGAGGAATCAATTGGAAGTGAAAAGTTTTGGAAACATTTGAGTATAAATCATAATAAAATATTTAAAGCTGAATCTCATCGTTTGGGGGCTTTAAATCTTTTGAAAAAACTATGGTGTTTAACTCCATCCGGGTATTTGTTTAAAAAATCGGGATTTAACGAAAAAGAATTTAGTGCGGCTTTGAAATATGAATCAGTTGAGGACATTACAAATAAAGGAATAATTAATAAAAATTATATTGCAATACTTATGATTGACGGTGATGAAATGGGCAAATGGATAAGCGGGGCAAAGAATCTTCTTTTTAAAGATGTTATATCAGAAGACGCTAAAGGGTATTTTTCAAAGATAAAACAGGAAGCTTCAAATAATGACATAAAGAAAATCATTGATGAAGCTTTGAATTCTCCGAGACCTTTATCGCCGTCTTTTCATCTTCAATTTTCAGAGGCTATTTCAAATTATTCCCGTTATGTTGTCAACAGTGTTGTTGATTCTTTTGATGGTCAGCTCATATATTCAGGTGGGGATGATGTACTTGCAATGGTTCCGGCTGAAAACGCTTTAAAATGTGCTCATTTATTAAGAAGTTTTTTTAAGGGGGAAAAACCAAATAAAGTCAACGGAATAGAAGTAAAACTTGAAGGTTGGTTATCAATTGAGGATAGATATTTTATGATGCCCGGAAAAAATGCGGATGTTTCCTGCGGAATATGTATCGGACATAAAAATGCACCACTTCAAATGCTGATAAATAAGGCGAAAGAGGCTGAACAGCATGCCAAACACAAATATGACAGAGGTGCTTTTTCTATGTTTATATACAAAAGGGGAGGAGAAATTTCAACTTTCGGGGCAAAGTGGGATTCAGGTGCAGTCAGTATATGGACAGATTTTCAAGAGTTAATAAAAAATAAGATAATATCATCGCGGTTTGCCTATGCTTTAAATGACTATACAAAATACTACAAACTGGATGACGTGGAGGGAATTCGCAAAGATTTTCCGGCAAAAGAAATTTTGATTGCAGAATTGGATAAGGTAGGTGAAAGACAAACTATTAAAAAAGAATTAGAAAAACAGGTTAAAGATTTTTTGGGAAAATGTGAAAAATATCTGGATTTTTGTGAAACAAATAAAAGACCGTTTTCAGACATTAACGACCTTTTATTGTCTGCGACTTTTCTTAATCGTGATAAAGGGGGTAGGGAATGAAACTAACATTAAAACCTCAGGATATTTTATTTTTTCGGGATGGCAGGCCTATGGAAGGCTCAGATATGGGACATGGTGGCAATTGGGTTTTGCCAGGAATATTTCATGATGCCCTGATGACTTCTTTTATTATGACATGGAATGAGATCCAAGAATGGGAACATCCACATAAAAAAAATGATTGTGATCAAAATGAATCTTCAAGTTTCAGGTTTGGCGGATTGAAAACAATTGGGCCTTTTCCGTATGTTGGGGATACAGTATATTTTCCGACTCCTAATGACATCGTTTTGGAAAATGATGAAAAATGTTCATTGTTGAAAGTTGAATTGCCATTAGGTGAAAGCAATCTGCCAAGTCCCTTGAAATACAATCTTGTGCGTCGAGGTGTAATCAGCAAAGAAGAAATTCCGAAACAATGGATTTCTTTTGAACATATGAAAAAATATTTAAAAGGTGATTTAGATATTGAAACTTATCCCAATAAAAAAATTTTTATCACTGAAAACAGATATGGTATCGAAATTGATAGTAAAACTGACTGCGCAAAAGATAAAAAATTGTATTCAGCAGAATATATGCGGTTAATGGACAATATTGAACTTTATTGTGAAGCAGAATGCTTAACTTATTCTCATTCAAAGGAAAATGGGGCTCAGGAAACCGATGTATTAAGGAAATGGAGAGAAAGAGGCATTAAGGAAATAACTCTTGGGGGGCAGTGCGGAATTGCAAAATGTTTCGAAATAGAAAAAGAAATTATTTCAAAAAAATGCAGTTTTTTTGAACCTGACCAAGATGGAGTGTATCGAATAAAACTGGTTTTATTGAGTCCGGCAATTTTCACTTCAGGCTGGTTGCCTGGCTGGGTAGATGAAAGCAACGGAGAAATTAAAATTAAACCTTCTATTGAACGAAATGGAATGAAGAGGGAAGTGTGGAGAAAGCAATTCAAAGATCAACAAAATATTGGAGCCAGACTGGTTGCTGTCCGTGTATCAGGATGTTTTAAATTTTCGGGATGGTCATTAATTAAAAAAGCACCCAAAGCAACCCAATCCGCTGTTCCTGCCGGAAGTGTGTATTATTTTGAATGCTTTTCCAAAAAAGATGCAGAAGATTTTGTTAAATGGGTAGAAAATCACAGAGTAAGTGATGTTTTTGGAGAAAAAGGATTTGGATATGCAGTTTGCGGAAAATGGGAATTAAATAAAAATCAATAAAATTTGGAGGAATAAAAAATGAAACAAAATATAATGTATTTTTTTACAAGAACCCCTTTACATATTGGAGCAGGGTCTTCTGTCGGTTCCATTGACATGCCGGTAATAAGGGAAAGACATACCCGTTTTCCGGTAATCCCGGCAACTTCAATAAAAGGTGTTTTATCAGATTTCTTTATTGAACAAATTAAATCTTCTGATGATAAGCAGAATTTCAAAAGAACTGTCTTGGGAAACTGGTTGTTTGGTAATGAAGACGCAAAAGATTCAAATGCCGGAGCGTTGCTTTTTGGAGAAGGCAAAATCCTTCTTTTTCCTGTAAGGTCAGGCAGAAATTCTTTTGCATTTGTAACATCTCCCCTAGTACTTAAACGATTTTGGAGAGATACGGAAATTTCGCCTGTTCAATTTAAGGAGCCAAATACAGATGAATGTTTGACTCCAGAAGAAATGACACTGGATGGTAAAGTTATTCTCGAAGAATATTGTCTGAATAACATAAATAATAATTCAGATTTGGAAAATCTGATTAATTCTTTGGAAGGCAAAATTCAAAATATTGATGAACTTTTAAAAAATATTAAAAATCGTATTGTAATTGTATCTGATGAAATGATGAGTTATTTTGCTGAACATGCCTGCGAAGTTGTTACCAGAATTAAGATTGATGACTTTACCGGAACTGCGGAAGGACAAGGTTTGTTTAATCAGGAAAACGTGCCTTCAGAATCTTTATTTTATTCGGTCGTACATTCAAGAAACGGACTTGGACAAAACAATATTGGTCAAACAGAAGAAAAGGCGTCAGGTGAATTGAAAAAACTTATTAATGAAAACAAAATGATTCAAATTGGCGGGGATGCTTCAACCGGTCATGGATGGTGCTCAATCAGTTTATCTGAAAGCGAGGCAAAATAATGAAAAATATGGAACAAATAAGGGCTCAAAATGCTTGGAATGTGAATGAAAATATTGGGGGAAAACAAGGTGGAGAAGTGGTTAAAAAATTACCTGCTTTGATTCGAACGAACGGTATTTTGTGCACAATTGCTTATTGTATAGAACAAAAAGGTGAAGAGGATAACGGGTATAAAAAAATAATGGATATTATTGCAAAACATTTATCTCACCCGGAAATTGGTCGCTGTAAAGGCATAAATAATGGAAAGGAATTGCTGAATTATTTAACATCAAAGGATTCTCAAACTTTAAGGGCTGTAACCTCTGAGACGCAAGCTTTTTTAAATTATTTAAGAAGGTTTGTAAAAAAAGGGGCAGCAAAATGAAACAATTTTTGCCATCAGATACAAAAAATATTTATGAAAAAAAAGATGAAAAATTGAAAGAAATGAACGTAAGTTTATTTTATGACAAGTTTATTTATTTAACCGAGGCAGATGATTCAAAAGAAGAGAAAGTTAAAGCGAAAAATAAAACAATTGAAAAACTTAAAGAAATGAAATTTCAAAATTTCACAGCAAAGTTTGAGTTTAACGAGAATTATTTTTTTGGAAAGCTTCAAAGCAGGCTTTTAGTGAATCATGCCGGCGGAGTAAAGGAAAATGCAGGGCTTTGTTTTCACAGAAACTTCGGGTGTCCCATGATTCCCGGAACTGCAGTAAAAGGTTCTGCCAGAGCACAGGCAATAATTGAACTTGCAACTGCTCCGGTTGAAAACAAAGAAACAATTTTAAAAAAGTTTCTTTTGATTTTCGGGTGGGTTGCGGATGACTTGAAAAGAAATGACTCAGATATAGTAAGGGCTTTTGTATTTACTGATAAAAACACAAAACCGCTTAATGAGTATATTGAAAAGTTTTTTTTCAATCGGATTGATACTTTTGGCGGGTTATTATCTTTTTTGCCGGCATATCCGGAAAAAGCTGAAGCATTTACAATGGTTGGTGACATAATTACTCCCCACCATACAAAATATTATAAGGAAGGCGGAGAATGTCTGGATACTGAAATTCCGGTTCCCAATCCTTTCCCTGCAATTGAGGCAAACGATAGTAAAGGACATTTTATTTTCAGGATTGTATATCTGCCACGGTGCAATAATTTATTTAAAGATTTGGAAAAACAAGACCTGCTGGAACAAGCAATAAACTGGTTGAAAAAGGGATTAGAGAATAACGGAGTTGGTGCAAAAACTTCATCAGGATATGGCTTGATTAATGAAGATACAAATCAAAAGACTTTGTTTGAGGAAAATTTAAAAAATGCCGAAGAAAAAATGAAAGCAGAAGCTTTGGAAAAAAAACGAATAGAATCAATGTCACCCGAAGATAAGAAAGCAGAAGAACTTTTAAAAACAAAAAAAGAATGTGATTTTATAGGGGATTTAATAAAACTTGAAAAAGAAGATGAAATAACTCAACGAGCAACTATTAAAATTCTAAAAAATCAATATGTAGAAAATTGGAAAAGTATTCGAAAAGGAAAAAAAGAAAAAGATGTAAAAAAACGGGAAGTGATTTTAAAAGTTGCAGGAAAATTGGGGGAGACAATGCCATGAAAGAAAAAGCAGAAATTGAATTTGAAATATTGACTCCTTGTTTTTGTGCGGGAAACGATCCAAAAGGGGCCGAAATTCGAGCAACTTCAATCAAAGGAATGATGCATTGGTGGTATAGGGCTTTGTATGGCGGCTTTGATGATGAAAGGAAAATTTTTGGTGGCATTGAAATAAAAGACAATGAAATCAAGGAGAAATTAAGTTTTAAGGATAGAAGAAGTTCAATTGATATTAAAATAACAGACTTTATTGGGGATGAAGAAAAAAATATTACCGAAAATAAAATTACAAGTATTGGCCCAAAGTATCTTTTATATGGAATGGAAGGAAGATGTGTAATAAAGAAAGGAAATTTTAAACTTACATTAAAGAAAAAACCATTATTTAACGAAGCAAAAGAGCTTGATGACAACTTTATTTTAATGTTTTCTTTATTATTTTCCCTGGGTTCACGTTCAAGAAAAGGTTTTGGGAGTTTATGGCCAAAGAATATTATTATTGATGGCCAAAGAGAAAATATACCTGAAAATAAAGTTGAATTTATTGATGCTATAAAAAGCAAAGTTATTTCAAAAGATATGAAAATGAAATTTATATCTCAGGGAGAAGTTTCTTCCAAAGATGCTTTGAATAAAATACATGACTTCCTTTACCAAAAAGATAGAAGGCAGGGAAATGAAAAAGGAGATAAGGATAGGATACCAAGTCCTTTACTTTTCAAAGTTATAAAACTGGAAAATAAATATTTTCCATTATTAATCGTTTTTAAAAATCAAATTATGAATGATCCTAAAAAACCAAAAAGAAAGCAGGTTTGGGATAAAATATATGCAGAAATGGAAAATTTGAATGATTTATAATCTGTCATTTATTTAATATTTTTATATTAAACACTGGATTCCCGCTTTCGCGAGAATGACACCGTGTTTGGATATTGGTCATTCTGAGGGAGCTTGCGACTGAAGAATCCAGTATTTAGAAGCTTCTGGATTACCCGAATAAATCGGGTAATGACAATGATGAGGGTTTTCGTTCAGCCACTATTTATGAAATTATTTTTAAAATAAAAGAGAGGCACTATGCAAACGTTAATCACAATAGCCAGCAGGCAAATATGGCCGCAGGTGTTGTCGGTGCTGTATTACAAGCCGACGGCGTTATGGATTTTCCATTCTGATGATGATGCCGAGTCCTTACGACCGGCTAAAAAACTTAAAAAGTTTTTTGCAAATAATTATCTTCTCCAGCCTGAAAATATAAAACTCTTTGAATTGCCTTTTGATGATGCCAATGCCATATGGAATAAATTAAATGAGCTTAATGCAATCGGCAATGACTTTTTTGTAAACATCACCGGCGGAAATAAGCTTATGTCGCTTATGGTTTCCAGGTGGTCGGAATTGAAAAAACTGCCGTTCTTTTACCTGGAAAAAAACTTAAAAATAATTGAATTTAATTTTAGTGACAAAGGATTAAAAACAAAAAACATCAAATTAAAGAACGATATTGCTGATTTAATCTCCCCCATTGATGCAATCAAATGCCAGGTTTCAACAGTCGAAGTAGAACGACCCGGTGAAACTTTGAAATTTAATACATCTGCTCAGACGGCAAATAAAGATAAAATAACGGAGCTTTGCAATAACGGCGATGACCCAAGAAAATGGCTTGAAATAACCAATCCCCTGCCTGAGTCTGAAAAAGAAGGCGACAGGCTGGAATATCTGACTGCGCTTATTTTACTTAAACTCGGAATAAAAAAAGTTTTCCGAAGTGTTGAGCTTAAAGTTAAAAACGAAGCCAAATCATCAATACATGAAATTGATTTGGTTTTTATATATCATGGAAAATTATGGATTGTTGATTGCAAGGATAAAAAAAGTGAAGATTGGGTTTATGAAGGATTAAAAAAAATATTAGAAATCAATCAACCTGTTTTATGGGAAAGAATTGAATCTTTATTAAATCAGAAAACATTTAAAGAATTAAGAAATGATTATCTTGTGGCAAATGAGATTGGAGGATTAAAAACCGGAATCATTTGTGTAAGAAAAACAACTCTTAATGATAAGGAAAAAAAACTGGCTATGGATTGTGGAATTCATCAGGCTTTAAAAGAAAATCTTGAACAGGATTTAAGAAATATTCTTGAAGGAAAAGTTTCTGAAAATGAACTTGACACACTTTCAAAACATTTTAACAGGAGTTGATAATGAACGAAAAAAATATTTTATTAATAAGCGTAGGCGGAAATGAAGATGTGGTAATACATTCAATAGTATCAAACAAACCTGAAAAGATTATTTTTTTTGCATCTGTTGATTCAAGGGAAAAAATTTCAAAACAAATAATTCCTGCCGTTTTTACCAAATTGGAAATAATTCCCGACTATGAAATAGTTGTTACAGATAATCACCAGGACGTCGGCGAATGTGCTTTTTGTTTGTTAAGGGAAATTCCGGTGAGACTGAAGAAAATGGGTTTAAAAGATTTGCAATGGCCGAATTTAATTGATTATACCGCAGGGACCAAATCAATGAGTTCTGCTGTTGTGTGGGCTTCATCAAAGTTTCCCTGCAAGCTTTGTTATATTGGAAGTCAAAATAAGGAAGGCAGAACTAAGGATGGTCTTGGAATTGTTAAATCCGGAGCTGAAAGGGAAATTATTTTTTATAATCCCTGGAATAAAGTTGCCTTTTATGAACTTAGTAAAGCAGGTTCCCTTTTTAACAGAGGACAATATAAAAATGCAGTGCAAATAATTGAAAATGTTGAAGCTCAAATTGATACGGAAGAAAATAAAAGATTTTTTCATATATTAAAAGGAATTTTTGAAGGTTATGCCTGTTGGGATAATTTTCAGCATAAAAAAGCATTGGATGATTATTTTAAAAGATATATGCAAAGTTTTATTGATATTGCAAAAATAAAAGAAAATGTTCATCCGGGGTTAATAAGGTTTGCAGAACAGACGCATGTTTTAAAAGAACATCTGGAAATTAATTTAAATAAAAATGAATTATCATGGGAAAAAATTTATGACTTGCTGGCAAATGCAATTCGACGGGCTAATCTTGAAAAAAAATATGAAGATGCAACCGCAAGACTTTATTCATGTGTGGAAAAATATTCAGAACATGCTTTGACTGTAAGATACGGCATAAACAGTTCCCGTACAAGGCCTGAACAGATTCCGGATAAACTGCGGGAAGAATTTATAAGACGTTATAAAGTGATTAAAATTAGTGAAAAAGGCACAGAAGAAATTCTAAAATTCGGATTGCAGGCAAAGTTTCAATTACTTATAGAGTTTGGAGATGAAGTCGGCAAAAGATTTAAGTCTGTTCAAACTGAACTTGAAGAGTGTCTTGAGATGCGGAATAAATCAATCCTGGCACATGGAATAATACCTATAAATGAAGAAAAATTCACCCGTTTTCTGCATGTCGTAATGAATTTATTTGATTTGAAGCCGGAAGATTTAATTTATTTTCCTGTTTTTCCGGAATAGGTTAAAGAGAGCCAATAAAAACCGCCTTTTTCAATTCTTTTGAGGCGGTATTATAAAGCCTTTTATCGGATGTTATAAAAATATCGGAATTGGAAAGTACCCCGGAGGCTAATTGCATACCATCGAATACTTTCAACTGATATTTTCTTATCATTTGAATTGTCTTTTTTTCCAGATTTTCATTCCATTTTATTACGCCAAAATAGATTAAATCAATTTTGAATTCTTTTTCTACAAATTCAGCTTCATCAACAGTAATAGTTTTTTCACGCAATTTTCTTTCCAGTACGGAATGAATTTCCATTGCTGTTATTGGAGATATTATTATTTGTTCAATTTTTTCAAGATATTCATCCAGTAATTTTGAATCTGATTCTTCAACATATTTTTTTATCAAAGACGAGGTATCAATAAAAGCTTTCATCGTTCTTCATTTCTGTTTTTTAATAAAGTCTTAGAAAATTCATTTTCTTTTTTTAATTTAATTCTTGAAATCTTTCGTTTCCATCCCGGATACGACAAGTTTTCATTGTGTGGAATTATATCTGCAA
>AMFJ01033926.1_pt1 | contig 12254 bp, 14 predicted proteins | sample 427208 | NCBI WGS metagenome assembly AMFJ01 (sample SAMN02954298, study PRJNA114691) | groundwater metagenome | biome: aquatic; feature: subsurface aquifer; material: sediment; isolation source: subsurface aquifer sediment | place: USA: Rifle, CO | collected 2008-08
TTTACCCTTGATAAAGATTATTTCGGAAAAATTTTAAGTGCAGGCAGTATATTACCAGTTATCGTCAGTTTTTGGTTTTTTGCAAACCAGTACAAAATTAGTAATCAGCCTGTCTTCAATTGAGAAAAATGTAAGCAGCACTGCTTTATAATAGTGACTTTTGATATTGTTTCCGGATCTCCATTCCTTTGTGAATACTTCTGCCTTAACGTCATATGCATATCGGGCAGCATCGTTGAAAATTGCTCCCTTTTCGTAGTGATAGGCTATGTTACCAACTGTTAGTCGCGCTTTATTGTCTTTTACCCGGAATGCTACATCGTAGTATAAGTAACTGTTAAACACTCCCTGTGACATCGAAAAATCTACCATTCTCCTTATCAATAAGGTTCCTCCCTCTTTGTCTTCGACCAGCGTTTTCTGAATTTGATCTGCAGTTAAAGAGAGTCCAATAATAACAGCGTTTCGGATTGAAGCGTAAAGTTCTTCCTTTGTTTTGCCGGGAGCATCAACGATGGTATCAAAAATAACCATACCATCTACAATCGGAACTTTTCTTGAGTGCAGGGATTTATAGTAAATTCCGTTGGCATAATAAGATTTTACTTCGTTATATAAAATATCCTGGGGTTTTTTGGATCTTGTAGTTGTATATATAATCTTATAATCTTCATATTTGGGCATTAGATTCTCATTGTAAACATTTACGCCATATTTATCCAGGCTTGCAGGAACCCCTGTGATTGTAATGTTCTTTATAGTATCATTTTCAATAGTTACAATGTAGTCGTTCTGAGCGACAGATAATTGGCAAACAAACATTAATGCCAAAGAGGAAAATACTAACCGAAGCTTTTTCATGATTTGAATTTTATCAATTATAATCTAATTAATGTATTATTCTGCCAGACGCTTCTCTAGCTTGTCAATTTCTTTGTTGTGCAGCCCGGAGAAAAGAATCATAAGCAGAGCACCAACCAACGCGTAAAACATATCTGCCTGAGTATCCCATATATATCCTTGAGTTCCTAGAAATTCTTGTCCTTCTTCTATACTTACAAGTGCAACCCCCCATTCAATAATTTCATAAAAAGCACTGAATGCCAATGCGAAAGAGACAACTGCAACTGAATTCCAAACGCCCCTTGCAAGAATATTTTTTCTGATTAAAAACTCTCTGGCAACCAAAACAGGAGTGATTCCCTGTAAAAGATGCCCTAACTTATCGTAGCTGTTTCTCCCGGTATCGAACACCTCTTTAATCCAGTCAAACAATGGGACTCTGGCATAGGTGTAGTGACCACCAACAAACAAAATGAGACAATGGACCACGATTATCACATAGGCCATGTCGGTGAATCTGAATTTACGATATGTGAGTCCAAATAAAAAGAGGGCAACAACTCCGGGTACGACTTCCATTACCCATACACCAAAATCGAAAGGATTAATGGCAGACCAAATGAAAACAGCAAAAAACACAACCAGCATTATCCAGTACCTGTTCATATAAGTTTAGTATTAAGTTTTTCTAAACAATATTACAGATAATTGACTTATGTTCAAAATAAAAAGAAAAAGGCTGCTTGAATAATCAAACAGCCCTCTAAACGAATATACCAGAAACTAGTATTCTCTTCTTCCGCCACCACCGCTAGGTCTTCCGCCACCAAATCCACCACGGCTTCCACCGCCAAAACCGCCACGACTTCCGCCGCCACGATTTCCACCTCTGTCTTCTCTTGGTTTAGCAACATTAACGCTGATAACTTTACCATCGTACTCGGCTTGATCAAGTTCTTCGATTGCTTTTTTTGCTTCTGCCTCAGTTGGCATTTCAACAAATCCGAATCCTCTTGATTTACCTGTTTCTCTGTCTGTAATTACTTTAGCTGATGAAATTTCACCATACTCTGCAAACAATTCTCTTAGGTCGGCATCTCTAACGGCCCAGCTTAAATTGGAAATAAAAATGTTCATTAAATAAACTTTAAAATAAAAAAATAATTCTGTCCGGAGTGCGTTATATACAAAAGTCTACTTAACAACATTAATAGTAAACAGGCAAGTGAGATGTTTTGAATACGGTCTTATAAAACTCCGGTTCGGCGCAAAGGTAAGTTTATTTTTTGCATAATCGCAAATATCTTTACCTAAACTTCAGTTTGCTTTAATTTTAAATAAGGTCAATATTTGCAAAACCCTTGAATATTAGGCAAGTAGTGTTTCCGATGATGATTGATGTAAAGCAGAAAGAAGGTTAACAAGTATTCAAGAAAGCCTATGAATAGCAAGCCCACTTCTTAGTTTTGGTTCAAACCAGGTGGTTTTTGGAGGCATGATATTACCGGTATCTGCAATGTCTATCAACTGCTTCATCGATACCGGATAAAGAGCAAATGCAGCTGCCATTTCTCCGGAATCCACTCTTTTTTTCAATTCTCCGAGACCGCGTATACCTCCAATGAAATCAATTCTCTTTGAAGTTCGTAAATCGGTAATGTCAAGAAGTTTGTTAAACACAAGGTTAGACAGAACCGTTACATCAAGGATACCTATAGGGTCATTGTCGTTGTATGTTCCGGGTTTTGCAGTGAGTGAGTACCAGTGATTGCTCATGTACATCGAAAAATTGTGAGGCGATGCAGGTTTGTATATCTCTGTTCCCTTGTCTTCTACAACAAATTCTTTTCCCAGTTTTTCAAGAAGTTGGGATGGAGACATCCCGTTTAAATCTTTCACAACCCGGTTGTAGTCGATAATCTTTAGGTGGCTCTCAGGAAAAACAACTGCAAGAAAGAAGTTGTACTCCTCATCTCCTGTATGATTTGGATTGTTTTTTCGTTTCTCTTCTCCAACAAGAGCAGCAGCTGCTGTTCTGTGGTGTCCGTCGGCTACGTAAAAAGCAGGTACAGTCGCAAATATTTCAGTAATCCGTCTGTTAACTGCATCATCCTCTATTATCCAGAAGTGATGACCAAAACCATCTTCGGCAACAAAGTCATACTCTGCCGGTTTGTTGTTTACAATACCGGTTACGATCTTATTTATTTCGGAATTATCAGGATAGGCAAAAAAGACCGGTTCTACATTTGCATTCTGAATGCGTACATGAATCATCCTGTCCTCTTCCTTGTCCTTTCTTGTAAGTTCATGTTTCTTAATCCTGCCATTAAGGTAGTCTTCGACACTGGCTCCTACAACAAGTCCATATTGGGTTCTTCCCTCCATTGTCTGGGCGTAGACATAATACATCTCTTTATTGTCCTGTACCAGCCAGCCCTTGTCCTGCCAAAGTTTAAAGTTTTCAACAGCCTTGTCATATGCCTGTTGAGTATGTTCATCTATAATTGGATCAAAATCAATTTCCGGTTTAATAATATGAAGCAGAGATTTTTCGCCGGCTTCGGCTTTTGCCTCCATTGAATTTAGCACATCATACGGGCGGGATGCAACATCATTTGCAATAGCCTTTGGTGGTCTGATTGCCGCAAAAGGTTTAACTTTTACCATTTTAAAATATAAATATTATTAATTACTATTTATTTACCTGGAAAGTTTTGTCTCCGCTGGTAAAAAACTTAACAACTTGATTTGCTGAGGCTAATCCTGCATTTACATTTGCTTCTGCAGTTTCTGCCCCCATCTTCTTTGATGTTGCAAAAACCCTGTTTGCAAATTTATCATTGAGTATTTGCTGATTATCCGCTGCAATATCTGTTACATACTTAATGTCTTGTCTCTCTTCGAGAACTTTTAAAAGTTCCTCTTCGTTTATAACCTCTTTACGGGCAGTATTTACCAGGCAACCGCCTTTAGGTAACTTAGACAGCAAATCATAACCTACAGATTTTTTTGTCTCTGCTGTTGCAGGAATGTGAAGAGAAACAAAGTTGGATTTCGTATAAAGTTCCTCTAAGGAATCCACCGGAGTAACGCCATCTTTAATTACATTCTCTTTATTTACAAACGGGTCGAATGCAAGCACTTTCATTTCAAATCCCTTTGCAAGCCTTGCAACAAGTTTTCCAACATTTCCATAAGCGTGAATACCGATGGTTTTACCTTTAAGTTCGCTCCCTGTCCCGGGAGAAAAGCAGTTTCTGGAAACATAGATCATCATGCCTATTGCAAGTTCAGCAACTGCATTGGAATTTTGCCCTGGAGTATTCATGGCAACTATTCCCCTTTCCGAACAAGCAACAAGATCCAGGTTGTCATACCCTGCACCTGCACGCACAACAATTTTCAGATTTTTGGCAGCACCTACGACTTCTTTTGTAATCTTATCCGAACGGACAATGAGAGCATCTGCATCTGCAACTGCTGCAAGCAGCTCTTGTTCAGAAGAGTATTTCTCGAGGAGTGCCAGTTTGTGACCGGCACCTTCAACTATTGACCTGATACCGTCAACCGCTGCTTTTGCAAATGGTTTATCGGTAGCTACTAATATTTTCATTTTGAAAAAATTATTAAATTTATAATGATTAGCCGTTCAGCTTTTCAAATTCCTGCATGCAAAGTACAAGAGCCTTGATGCTTTCAACCGGACATGCATTGTAAGTTGAAGCGCGGAACCCTCCTACAGAGCGGTGACCTTTGATTCCCACCATTCCTCTCTCTTTTGCAAATGCCATAAACTCATCTTCTTTATCTTTGTATTTTTCAGACATTACAAAGCAGATATTCATTATTGAGCGGTCCTCTTTTGCTGCAGTACCCTCAAACATTTTGTTCCTGTCTATTTCATTATAAAGAAGAGCTGCCTTGTCCAGGTTCATTTTGTGAACTGCTTTTAGCCCACCCATGCTTTTAATCCATTTAAGAGTTTCGTTCATGACAAAAATGGAGAATACAGGAGGAGTGTTAAACATAGATTCTTCCTGGATGTGAGTTCTGTAATCGAGCATTGTAGGAAGATAACGGGTAACTTTTCCAAGGATGTCTTCACGAACAATTACAAAAGTTACTCCGGCAGGGCCGACATTTTTCTGAGCACCACCGTATATTAAGGCATATTTACTTACATCAACAGGCCTGCTCATAATGTCGGAAGACATATCGGCTACAAGGTTAACAGGACAATCCATATCCTCTTTAATCTCTGTGCCGTAAATTGTATTATTTGTAGTAATATGGAAATAATCCAGATCCTTCGGAATTACATATCCCTTAGGGATGTAATTAAAGTTTTTTTCTGCCGATGACGCTACTGTTACAACTTCGCCAAAGCCTTTTGCCTCTTTAAGCGCTTTTTTCGCCCATACACCTGTTTCGAGATATCCTGCCTTTTTTTCCATAAGGTTCATCGCAACATACAAAAATTGCATGCTCGCTCCTCCACCCATAAATAGAATGTGATATCCGTCCGGAATGTTAAGAATCTCTTTCCACAGTGTGCTACATTCATTCATTACGGCTTCCCATTCTTTAGATCGGTGTGAAACCTCAATAACAGACATTCCCGACCCTTTAAAGTCGGTGAGTGCGTCGATAGCTGCCTGAACGGCCTGTCTTGGAAGGACACATGGTCCTGCATTAAAATTATGAGCTACTTTCATAAATATAATATTTTATAAACCTTTAATTTTGACACCAAAGATAATTCAAAAAATATTAAACCACAATAAATAATGGCCAATTATGTCCTAACTGTTAGCATTTGATTAAAATTTGCTAATAATTTTTAAGTTTTTGTGGTCTGTTATCTTTTCGCAAAAATGACACAAAAGTTTAATTTCGGGAGAGTCGGTAATAGTTGTAAATAGTGTTTCAACATTTTGATGGTTTGTAATGCATGCCGGATTCATACATTTTGCGATTCCTTTTATTGAAGATGGAGTTGAAAGAACCCTTTTCTCCACTACCTCAAAATCGTGGATAATATTAATTTTTGCCTGAGGAGCAATGAGAGCAATTCTGTTAATTTCGTCGTCCTTAAAAAACTGGTCCGAAATTTTAATTATTGCTTTTTTGCCAAGAAACTTGCTGTCCAGGTTTGTCCCGAAAGTAATCTGATTACTGCTTGTGCTGAGTCCCAATATATCTATAACTTTAAAAAGCTGGTCGGCAGGAATATGGTCGAGAACCGTTCCATTCTTTATCGCACTGACTTTTAGCTGTTTTTCCATGTTCATTGTTTTTTAATGCTATAATTCATTTACTCCCAAGAGCATTGTAATAATTGCCATTCTGGTAAAAACACCATTTCCTGCCTGATCAAAATAATATGCATGTTTACTGTTATCGACATCCTGAGCAATCTCATTGACTCTTGGCAGCGGATGCAGGATTTTCATGTTTGTCTTTGCATTTTCAAGCATCTCCTGCCTTAAACTGTAAACATTCTTTACTCTTTCATATTCAATGGCATCTGTGAATCTCTCTTGTTGAACCCTGGTCATATAGATTATGTCCGAATCTTTTATTCCATCTTCAAGATTGTAAGTTTCTTTATATGGAATGCCGAGTTTGTTTAGATATTCCTTATATTCGTTAGGCATCTTAAGTTCTTCGGGTGAAGTAAACAGGAATTCAGGGTTGAAGTGAGACATTGCCTGAAGCAGAGAATGAACAGTCCTGCCATATTTTAGGTCACCAACCATGTTTATTTTAAGATTCGTCAATCTTCCCTGTGTCTTTCGGATTGAATAGAGATCCAGAAGAGTCTGCGTAGGATGTTGATTTGCCCCATCCCCGGCATTTATTACAGGAACAGAAGCTATTTCAGATGCATACCGGGCACTTCCTTCCAGAGGGTGCCGCATTATAATTAAATCGGCATAGTTGGAAACCATTTTTATTGTATCCTTAAGTGTCTCTCCTTTGACAACACTGGTGTTTCCGGCATCAGAGAAACCAATAACTCTCGCTCCAAGCCTGTTGGCGGCAGTTTCGAAACTAAGTCTTGTCCTTGTAGATGGCTCGAAGAAGATGCTTGCAATAACTTTATCCCGAAATATCGGGCGGGACGGATCTCTTTCAAAATCTTCTGCCAGTGAAATGACCTTTAGTATCTCCTCCTTTGAAAAGTCGTGAATAGATATCAGATGTTTTGGCATATGTAAAATTTTATATTTTGTTATTTTATAATTGAAACCCCCTCTATTTCCAGTAAACTAAAGACAAAAGCATTAAGATCGTTAAGTCTTACTCTTGTTTTAATTGTGCAGATGTTGTCGAAATTCTGCTCCAGCACATCAGGAGCATAGTCTTTTAGAAGCTTCATTATCTGGTTTATCTGGAAATATTCAAAGTTAAATGAAATAATCTCTCCGGCTCTCTTTTCAATAATTTCGGAATTTGCAATGGCGTCTGCTGCAGCACTGCGGTATGCTCTTATAAGGCCCGGTATCCCAAGTTTAGTTCCTCCAAAGTAACGAACAACAATAATCAATATATCACTGAGCTCTTTTGAAAGCAATTGTCCGTAAATGGGTTTTCCTGCAGATGAAGAGGGTTCGCCGTCGTCGTTTACCCTCCACAAATCTCCTCTAATCCCTATCCTGTATGCAAAGCAGTGATGCTTTGCATCGAAGTGACTCTTTTTAATGTTATGGACCAACTCCTTTGTTTCCTCCTCACAGATTACCGGGTATGCATAAGAGAGAAATTTACTGCCAAGCTCTTTATATATGCCCGTAGATGGTTTTGATATTGATTTATAGGAATCTGAGGAGGTTATTTCGCTCATGTCGCAATTGAATGCTTTTGGTAAAATTAGCCCCTTTTTGCTAATTTTGCAAAATGTATTGCGAACATTTTATAAAAGATATGTCGAGGCTTGGAAATGAGATAGATTCCTGCCTTAATGATTTGTGTTCAAAAAACCTGCTCAAAGAAGCAATCGATCGTTCTTTTCAGTTAAATCCGCTTTTTACTATTGAGATGCAAATGCACTCTTTGCATGCTATAAGCGATATGTTCCTGAAAAGTTCGAAACTTCAGGAATGGATACAACCTGTTATTAAGTCATCAATTGAAAGAGATAATGTTGCAGGTATTGTAATGGCAGGAAACATACCACTGGTTGGTTTTCATGACTTTTTGTGTGGCCTTGCTGCAGGATACAGGCTTGAGATAAAGCTGTCCGGAAAAGACAGTCTGCTTCTTCCTTCTCTGTTTGATACTCTTTGTATTATCAATCCTTTCTGGAAAGAGAGAGTAAAGTTTGTGGAAGAAATCTCAAAGGCAGCCAATGTTCTTATTGCTACCGGTACCGATGAGGCAATAATTAAAATTGGAGGATATTATGATAATATACCCAGACTGCTCAGGGGCACAAGGTCGGGACTTGCTCTTTTAGATGGAACGGAAAACCAACGCCAGTTGGATTCACTTGCTGATGACATGTTTCTTTACTATGGCATGGGTTGCAGGAATGTGAGTACACTTCTTGTTCCTGAAAACTATTCATTTATGCCATTAATTAATTCTGCAGGACGCTACTCGAATTTCGCGGACAATAAGGATTTTTATTCTGCATACAGATACAATAGGGCAATATTTAAAATGAGGAACGAGCATTTTATTGACGGTGGTTTTTTCCTTCTTAATGAAGGAGTTGTTTTCCCTCCACCTTTATCGGTTGTAAATATTGTACATTATTCATCGCCCGAATATTTAGAGTTTTTTATTGAAAAAAATTCAGATTATATACAGGTAAAACTCTGTAAAAAAGAAAAATCCGGATTTATCCCCTTTGGCAGAGGTCAGTTTCCATCCCTTACAGATTATGCCGATAACATAAATACCCTTGACTTTCTTTTAAATAATTGCTATATTCGTATAAAGAATTAAAGAAATGGTATACAGATTCAAAGCCACAATTGAAGGTAATAAGATTTTCATGAGAGAGTATGAAGTTAAGGGCGAAACCTCACTTTACTCTTTTCACCGATTTCTCCAAACAGATTTAGGCTTTGCCCCGGACCAGATTGTAATTTTCAGGAGTATCTCTAAAGAGAACAAAATAAAAGCCGAATATGGCCTCTTTGATATGGGAGACGGGCCAATGGATAAAATTTCAGTTGAAAGTGCAGCAAAAAAAGGGGAGTTTGTTCTCAATTATGTATACGAAACCTTTAAAGAAAGGAGTATCAGACTTGATTTTTTAGCCACCGAAGAGCCTTTGGCAAGAAGGTCTTACCCAAGACTGGTTGCCGAAAGAGGAAGAAACCCAGACCAATTCTCGGACAACTATGACGATTTTGACCCTTTAATACCGGGACATGAATCGGATATTCTTTTTGAAAGTGGAGAATTGCCGGAAGGTGAAGAAATTGCCTGATGGTAAAAAAAAAACTAATCTTAATTGTTGGGCCAACAGCAAGCGGCAAAACCGACTACAGCATCTCCCTGGCCGAAAAATACAGTTGTCCAATAATTTCTTGTGATTCCCGCCAAATATATAAAGAGCTCAAAATAGGGACAGCTCCGCCGGATAAAGAACAATTAAAGCGGGTAAAACACTACTTTATATTTTCACATTCAGTTATAAGTCACTATACTGCCGGCCTTTATGAAGTTGAAGCGCTTGAATTAATCAATGAATTATTCAAAACATATGACACTCTTGTTGCAGTAGGAGGGTCCGGTCTCTATGCAGATGCTCTTTGTTATGGCATAGATGATTTCCCGCCTGCCGATCTTGAGTTGAGAGAATCAATTATGGAAAAGCTGTCAAAGGAAGGCATTGAATCATTAAGAGGAGAGCTTAAGCTTTTGGACAGAGAAAGCTACGATTCGATTGATATTGCCAATAGTCAAAGAGTCGTCCGTGCCCTGGAGGTGACTTTGCAAACCGGAAGGAAATTTTCTTCGTTTAAGAAAGATTGCGCAAAACAGAGACCGTTCATTATTGAGAAGAGACTTTTGGAAAGGCCCAGAGCCGAACTTTACGAAAGGATAGACAGGAGAGTCGATAAAATGATGAAAGACGGCCTATTGGATGAAGTAAGAGGTCTTCTTCCGTTTAAACATTTATCCGCCCTTAAAACCGTGGGATACAGAGAACTTTTTGATTATCTCGATGGAAAAATTGCTTTGAAGGAGGCTGTTGACCTCATAAAGAGGAATTCCAGGAGATATGCCAAGAGGCAAATGACATGGTGGAGGCGGGATAAAGATGTTACCTCTCATGTGGATATAATAAAAGAGGCAAACCTTTAGGGCTTGCCTCTTTTATTCAGTTAAAGAACTTAGAAAGGAAGATCATCTTCTCCCGCATCTCCCGAAGGAAAATCAACAGGTGAATTCATTGGGTCGACAGATTGGATATTACTTCCGCCGTCTTCTAAACGATCAATTTTCCATGCTCTTATATCGGTATACCACCTGTTGTTGAATTCTCTTGATTCTATGTTTACAGAGATTTTAAGATTTTCTCCGTCTTTGAATTTTGAAAGTTCTTCAACTTTTTCTGACCCCCAGACATTCATGCAGATTTTCCTGGGAAAGTTTTCCTGAGTCTCAATTATAAACTCCTGTTTGCTCCAGTCTCCTCTTGCACTTGTACCGGATTGAACAGGTAATTTTTTGATGACTTTTCCGACTAGATCAAGTGCCATCCCTATTTTTTAATTAGAGTTGAGTCAACAGCTACAGCTTTGTTCACTTTCACAAGTTCAACATCAAAAATAAGTGTAGAGTTAGGGCCTACTAGTGGACCTGCCTGTTGTGCTCCATATGCCAGTTCACCAGGGATATAAAGTTTAATTTTGCCGCCTTCGCCAATTAGTCTGATACCTTCTCCCCATCCGGCAATAACTGCGTTTACAGGGAATTTTACTGGTTCAGGGTTGCCATACGATGTGTCAAACTCTTTTCCGTCCAAAAGTGTACCTCTGTAAAAAACAGAAACAGTATCTTCAAGAGCCGGTTTAAGATCTGAACCCGGATTGATAATCTTATACTGAAGACCGCTTTCAGTTGTCATTACACTGTCTTTGGTTTTGTTATCGGCAAGAAATTTTTCGCCTTTTTCCTTATTTTCGGCAGCTGTTGCTTCTGCTCTTTTTGCCAGGTATCTTTGAATAACCTGATTTGCAACTGCTTCATTAACTTTAAGCTCTTTTCCTTCCATTACGGCTTTGATAGCTTTTGTAAGTTCGGCATAGTTAAGTTCGCCAAAGTTTGAGTTTTTAAGCATAGTTCCAAAAGATACTCCAACTGCATAACTTGCAGAATCGGTAAGTGCCTTAGGTACCAGAACGGATGAACTCTTCTTTTCGCCGCAAGACGAAATGATAATAAGAGCTAGTGCAACGATGACGATAGATTTAATTGTTTTCATTTGTTAATTATTTTTGTGGTTTTATCTTTAGTGGTTATATAAATTGCCAAAAGTCCAATAACTGCAGCTATAAATGAGGTGCCAAGTATTGTAACTTTCCCTGTATCAATAATTGCTGGATCCGTAAAGGCCAAATTATCGATAAATATAGACATTGTAAATCCAATTCCAGCAATAATGCCAACGGAAAATATCTGACTCCATTTCATTTCAGCAGGCAGTTCTGCAATTTTTAGCTTGACAGCCAACCAACTGGCGAAGAAAATCCCAAGGGGTTTTCCAAATAAAAGTCCGAAAAATATTCCCGGAATAATTGGTTCAAAAGGCGGATTGAAGATTTTTGCATTAAGAATCACACCTGCATTTGCCAGCGCAAAAACAGGCATAATAATAAATGTGACCCAGGGGTGAAGGGCGTGCTCAAACCTTAACATCACAGGATGAACCTGCTTAAGCTTGTTGTGAAGATTGTGAATTACCTGTTGCTGAACAGGATTTGACAGCACAGAAACTTTATGGTTGCTGGCAGCACTGAATTTGTTTAAAAGGAATCTTGTCCCCACTAAAAACCTCACTTCGTTTATAGTGTTTTTTCCTGGTATAGTCATAGCCAGAAGAACTCCGGCAATAGTTGCATGAATTCCTGATCCAAGTATGAGGAACCATAAGACAATTCCGGGGACTATATAAAAAAGCGGATTTCTGACATTCATTCTGTTAAAAAAGATCAGCAGGGCAATTATTAGAGAAGCGTAAAGCAACAATTGGAAATCAAGTGCATGTGTAGGATAAAATATTGCGAGCACAATAATTGCACCCAGGTCATCCACGATTGCCAGGGCTGTAAGGAAAATCTTCAAAGAAGTTGGGACTCTTTTTCCCAGTAAAGAAAGGATACCAAGTGCAAAAGCAATATCTGTTGCCATTGGAATACCCCATCCGTTCTGACTTTCAGTTCCTA
>AMFJ01000617.1_pt1 | contig 12250 bp, 10 predicted proteins | sample 427208 | NCBI WGS metagenome assembly AMFJ01 (sample SAMN02954298, study PRJNA114691) | groundwater metagenome | biome: aquatic; feature: subsurface aquifer; material: sediment; isolation source: subsurface aquifer sediment | place: USA: Rifle, CO | collected 2008-08
TATTAGTGGATAATTTTTAATGGTGAGTTTTCTCTATTTTAAGAGAATACTTGGCTATAAACACTATATAATCTAATACTTACCGGAGGCTGCACCCTAGACTTTAATAGTAATACAAGTATTGCAATTATATTTAGATTTCAAAAAAGTGAATAAGATTTTGAAAAAAGAATTAACTATAAATAATTTTTAAATTATCAGCATTGATTTGATGGATGATTTTTATTTTTTCAATAGATTTTTAAATAATAAGATAACTATTGATATTTGCATTTATTATATCTAAATGATACTATTTGAATAGTTAATAAATATTACTATATATGACGACTATACCTCATGAAATGTTTGAAAGCGCGAATAATTCATTTTTTGAAGAAAATGAAAATATATTATATGAAACCAATATTTTAAAGCAACAATGAGTTAGTTCTCAGATTTGAATATATGAAAAACATGATAGAAACAAAGATATTATACATGCAAACAATACCATAGAGCAAATGAAATACGTTTAGATTTATAAAACAAAAATAAATAATTAATTTAAATAAATGTGAGAAATTCCAAGCTTTAAGAATTACGAAAGTCATGAAACTTTCAAAAAACCTAAGCAAAAATTAGAAATACCTTTAAGTAAAGTAGATGAAAGTTTATTAACAACTTGAAGATTTGTTGGTGGATTATGAGAAAAAATGGATAGATCTATCTATAATTCAAATCCAGAATATAAAAAAGACGTTGTTGATTTTAAAATGGAAATGTCGAAAAAATATATAAAGCTACACGAAAGAAAACAAAACAATGTAAATGAGCTAAAATCAAGATATGAGCGAATAGCAAGAGAAAATTGAATTGAGACAACATATGAAGAACTTATTGAAGCTTATAATATAACCCTGAAAAATAAGAAGACATTAGCCTTAATGAATGCCCCCGAAGAATTAAAACAACTTGCAATGAACGAATATAAAGAAAACTGATGAACTGAAGTTAATATATTCTTAGATCCAGTTGAGTTATTAGCTTGATGACTAGCTTGAGCTATTAAAATGGCTGCAATTAAATGATCAGCAAAACTTACTATAACTATGAGCTGAGAGGCATTATTCGACTGAGTGAAGATAAATTTACAAGAATATTCTTGAGTCGTTAGGGGTTGGATTACAAAACATTGTGAAAATGTGAAAAACTGAGTAAAATGAATGAAAGAATTTGCACAAAGTTTATGAGAACCAAGATTAGCTGTAAACTGACCACAGATTTCATTTTCTGATGTTGTAGAAGATGCTTGAAGTTCAATATTGAAGCCAATTAGGAGTAATTTAACTACAAAAGAACTTGTATTAAAGTCATGAACTAAAATTAAGGTTCCACCAAGTTTTATTGAGAAAATTGAAGATTTAACTTCAGATGATATATTCCTTTTTCTATGACATTACCATGATGCGTGGAAGGCAAATTCTTTAGTGTTTGATACATTAACAAAAGTAGAAAAAGAAATAGTTACAAATAATAACATAAAATTTTTTGAAAAAACATTAGAATGGATTAATATTCCATGAAATGCAAAAAATCTTCCTCCTGCTACGTTTAAGGGAATAAACGACTACTCTATTGATTTTTTGTCTTCTTTGACTCATAATAATTTGGCTTCTGCAACAAGACAAAGGCTATTAGCAATCACAATTAATAAACAATATAATCTATTAATTAAATAATTTTTATGAAAAATTCAATTGAACCTGTTAAATGAACTAAAGAATTCTTCGATATGTATGAATGAAAAGAAGAATTAGTAGCAAGAGAACTAGATTATATGAATTCTTATATTAAGTTGTATAATCTACTGGAAGATTGAACAGAGGAGAAAAAAATACTTTGAGAATTTTTGGTTCTTTTATTTATAAATCCAGTATGAGAATATTTGTGAGTTGATCTGTGAATTCCATTAAAGGAAGATTTTTCAGATAAAGATGAGTTAAGAAATGCTGAGTTACATTGAAAAATTGAAGAAATAAGAGAAAGATATAAAAATGCAATAAATTAAATATATTATTAATATAAAATTATTTAAGAACTTCGTTAACCTTTTCATAAATCTTATACATTGCCAAGCTATCCTGTCAGCAATATAGTAGCAAGTCTGTCAGCTTTTGTAATTTATTATCTTCTTCCTTGATTTCTCAAGTTATTATTTTATTCAATACATTCATGGCAACAAGTCAATTTGGGACATTCATTCCTGAATAACTCAATTCTGGTACCAATGCCGGTAAAACATATTTAATCGAGCATGAGCCCTTGAAATCCAATGAAAAGTACAATCATTTTGAGAATACATCTTTCAAATCATATGTGTTCTCATTAATTTTTAGATAAAAATCACTTAAATCAGGAAACATCTCTGCAACTTCCTTGTTTCGGGTATTTTCAAATGGCTTATGCCAGACTATGAAGCTGCTTCTATCAATATCCTCTCATATGTCATCCCTTAAGGCAATTAGAACATCCTTATAGTCACCAAAAATTAGCTTCTCATTCTCATGTCCAACAGCATTATTATTTCATTTTATATCTATAGTTTCTATCTTATTTTTTCAAGTTCAGGCAAGTATTCAGCTGAAATGCTTGATATCACCATTTTCATAAACCTTGTGTAGCGAGTATTGAACGACAACTTTCTGATAAGGAGATGTTTTGTCAAGAAATGGAATTGGGACTGATATAGTCTCATAATCATAAAAACATAATGGAAAATTAAGAATGTTGAGCTCTCATCTTATTTCCGATTTTTCAACAATACATGTTCATTTTGTTTTGCAGTAAATATAATTGTCTATGAATTTCCTTGCTGCTCATGCAGTTCAATCATTTCTATTGAACATACATATTTCTTCGTCACATAAATTCATAAGGTCAATCTTTCATAAATGATGAAGTTGCCCTACATAATTATGTGTAAGTCATTTTCAGTATATTGTTCAGAAAGGCTTATCTTTTCAGAAGTAAGTTATGTATTTGCTTCAGCTGAACGGATATTTAGTATTAAATTCAGATTCTGATAATCTCATGTCATCGTCGATTAATTTCACAGTCTCCTCAATTCATGAGTAATGCTGTAAACTATCATCCCTGTCTTCCTTCTTGTCATCATCCTCTCAGATTAAAAGTATTTCATTTGTGCAATCAACCTGGTCTAAAATTATCAGTTTTTCAATATTTAAAGCTCAATCTTTTATGTATTTGTTGTTCAAATAAGCAAAATATTTATTTTCTAAGACTCAAAGACCTTTCTCTTCGAATACTTTTGATATTACGTGTTTTTGGAATGATATATCAGCTAAATATACATCTTCTAATTTTCAAGCTCATTTATTAGAAATCTTTTTGTATGTCCTATCTTTTCTTACTCATGTTTTGGCCTTAACTTCAATCAAATCATAATTTCAGTTTGCGTTAAGCTTTAGATAATCCACTCTGCAGAATAATCAATTATATAAAAATCATGCCTGATAAATCAAAGGAGTTCTTTTTAATATGGCTTCCTCGGTCCTTTTTAGATTCGTTTCTAAGTCATTTTTATAAGAGGATATTATTATATCTTCCTGTTCTTCATCGACGCATTCGTTGAATTTTACTTCTTCAAAAACATTCAATCTTTCATTTCAAAATTTTTTATATAAATATTCTCATACTACATCTTCAACTCTTTGTCATAACTTAACATTCATATCCTCTCATTCGTCCTCATCTTCTATTCATTTTATGAATTTATAGACTCAGATATCATTTATTTTCCACCAAGCAAGTTTTTTGTGCTCGTGATAATCTACATATAGCGATTTAGTTATGAACATAGTTACAAATTGTAATATAATTAAACACTTTTCTTTAAATTCAAATATAAGAGTTTCTGAAATTCAAAAAATGTTTCTCTGATTTTATCAACTCCTCATAGCACCTTTATTCAATCCATAGTAGCCTGATATTTCATATTGATGAGAGTTGGAATCTTAGCCTCATCAAGTTCTTCAGATCATTTCTCTATATACTTTGAAAGCACGAATTCTAAAAACTCCTTTTGTTTATCTTCGATGTTTTTTAAAATCATACTTTTATGTTCATTTACCCTATCTTCTCTTGTAATTGGCTGTATAGAAAAAGAATAATAAGCTAATACATCGAAAATATCACTTTTTTCAGCTTCAATCATCTTTTGAAGTGTCTCTAATTTTTCCTTGTCACATCCTGCTTCGGAGAGTTTTTCTAGAAATAATTTTCTGGTTATCGGATTAGACCAAATTTCTCTTAATTCCTCCTCGCTCTTGAAAAACTCAGGAATTATATCCTCAAACATACTTCTTATGAATTCTTCAGCTGAAACAGGTTTTCAATCAGCTCACCAGAATGAAGTGGAGATCATATGTTTGATTTCTCTTTCTTTTCAATCTTTAAGCTTGATTATTACTTTCTTTTTGCATGTACAAGGGGTTTGCTCGCATATCTTACAAATCTTAGGTCACTTTTCACATATACATGGTCTTTCTCAGCAGATAGAACAAGACTTAGGTGGAGTATATTCACACTCACAAGGGTTTTTATTACATTTTTTACAAGGCTCAGGTTCAATAGGTTCTCAATCCCACTCTGGATCTGAGAAATGTTTGTAAGCATCAACAAAATCATAAATCGTGAAATATTCCTTGCCATCGAATGTTCTCGTTCATCTTCATACAATCTGCTTGAATTCTATCATTGAGTTAACAGGACGCATTAAAACTATGTTTCTGACATTTCTAGCATCGACTCCTGTCGATAATTTTTGTGATGTAGTCAAGATAGTAGGAATAGTTTTTTCATTATCCTGGAAATCTCTCAAATATTGTTCCCCTCTAGCTCAATCATTGGCTGTTACTCTTGCACAATAACTTGGATCTTTTATTTTGTTGTGTTGATTGAATAAATCTCTGACAGCAAGGGCATGATCTTGAGTGGCGCAGAATACTATTGTCTTTTCATTCTGGTTAATCTCATCCAATATTATTTTTACTCTTTTCTCTTCACGAGCCTTGATCTCAATTATCTTATTGAAATCAGCTTCCTCGTATACTTTTCCTTCCTCAATCTCACCTTCAACTATATCATCGTCCGCAGTATAGATATAATCATCCAAAGTAGTCTTTATTCTTCTAACTTTAAAAGGTGTTAGGAATCAGTCATTTATTCATTCTTTGAGGGAATAGATATACACAGGATCTCAAAAATACCTGTAAGTATCAGTATTGTCTTTTCTTTTTGGAGTTGCAGTAAGTCATAATTGCACAGCCGGTGAAAAGTATTCTAAAATACTTCTCCAGTTAGATTCATCATTTGCTCATCATCTATGACATTCATCTATGATTATGAAATCAAAGAAATCTTTGGGATATTCTCAAAAATACGGAGTATTCTCGGGACCACTCATGAAAGATTGAAATATTGTAAAAAATATACTTCAATTTGTCGGTACTTTTCATTTTTTCTTAATATCTACAGGAGAAATCCTTACCAAAGCATCTTCGGGAAATGCTCAAAATGAATTGAAAGCTTGATTAGCCAGAATATTCCTGTCAGCTAAAAATAGTATTCTTGGTCTTCTTTTTCAGTCTCTACTTAGATTCCATCTTGATTGGAATAATTTCCAAGCTATCTGAAACGCTATGAAAGTTTTACCTGTACCAGTAGCGAGTGTTAATAATATTCTATTTCGCTCTTCTGCGACTGCTTTAAGGGTATTATTTACCGCTATTTCTTGATAATAATAAGCATATTTGGTTCAGCCAAGATTTTCAAATGGAACAGATATAAATTTTTCTTTCCATTCATTAGTTTCAGCATTAATCTTTTTTAATAACTCTTCAGGAGTTGGGAATCTTTCAATATATGACTCTTTTCAGGTCTTCATATTGATTTCATATATTTCTTTTCCATTAGTCGAGTAAGTATATTCTATTTGTAGCTTACTAGCATATGATTTTGCCTGAGCTACTCATTCAGTTGCACCTAATCAAACTTGCTTAGCCTCTATAACTGCAATCTTCTGATTTTTATAAACCAAAATGTAATCGGCAATTTCGGGCTTTCCACGAGTTCATCAAGTTTGGATCCTTCATTGTGTAATATGAAATTCTCTAAGAATTCTAGAATCCACAATATCTCACCATCAAGCTTCTTTTAGCTTTGGGTCAATATATTCTGCTCTGGTTTCAGATTCGTTCATAAAATTTTGTTATGAAGTATTATAATTCTCAGTTAAAAGCTTTTGTAAGTATTGATTTTTTTAGTTCATGAAGGTCAGCTAGTTTTTGTTGATATATATATTCAAGATTTTTAGTTTCAGTAAAAAGAATTTCGAGTTTTTCTGCTATATCTTTTTGTATAAATAGAGGCGGAATAATTATTGAAATTTTTCTTAAATCTCATATATTTATTTGCTTTAGTGCTGTTCAATACGTTTTTCCTGGATCTGCTTTTGTATAAAACTTGAAATGAAATAATAGTAAGCAAATTTGAAATCTATAATTTCCTCATTAAATCTAATAGGAACAATACCCCTTGTTACATTGGCACCTTTTAATTCATCCGAAGCTATTGAAATAATACCAGTAGTACCTCTTACACATAATAATAATTCACCACCCACTAATGTTGTTCTTTTATATGAATCTGCTAACTTAGGATCTATTAGCTTAAGTCCTTTTTTATAAATATACTGATTATTTGTTAAGTCTGTTGGACGAACTACAGGTAATCAGTTATTAAATTCATTTCCTGGCTGGACAATACCATATCATAATGAACAGTTCTTATTGGTTATATTTTGAAACTCTTCTTTTCTCCAATCTTCATTTTTGTTGGTAAGAATATTCTTTAAATATGATTCAAAGAATTTATTAGCATTTCTAAGATTTTTATCTGTATTTATTCGTGTCTGCTCAATTCATTCAAAAGCCCTATCTAAAATCAAAACTATTCTTTTTTGTTCGCTTAAAGATGGTATTGACAATGAATGTTCAGCATAATCTTTAAAGTAAATATGTGGAATCGTGCTTCCATTTTTGTATTGCAAAAAATCTATGCTTAGAAGAGAATAATAAAAGAATCTTATATCAATGCCATCATTAGGGATGAGGTATTGTAGTGTACCAATAACAGAGGAATATGCTGGCAATAAAGTAATTCTTCAAATTCAAGCACCATCCTTAACTATTCAAACATATTCATTATCCTGATGGTAAAAATTTACATTCTTTATAACTCCACTTGCACCATAAATAGGATAATCGCCTTCATTATTATCAAGTTGGTTCTGGGATATATTTGAAGAGGCTTTCTTGCAAATATCTTTAAGTTTTTTTATTGGCCAATTTTGTTTCATAGTTAATCTATTCAGAGTTTTTTAAAAAATATCTTATTTCTCATTTCAGCATCCTTCAGTACTTTATCCCAACTTATGATTTCAATATATAGATTGATATTATCAAACCAGTTATACCAGCCTTGTCAGTCTGGCATTGGCTTGAAGTTTTTAGTACTGAATAGCCAGTCTTTTACTTTCTGTGTAAGGTCGATTACCACATATCAATAGAAAGGTGTCGTTGGTCATATTTGAATATCGCGTCAAGCGGGTGTTTTTACTTTTCACTCTTTTATACTATTTACATATCTAATAATTTGTTCAATAGGATCTTCATCTGATGATGGATTGACAAAATTGTCTCTTTGTGGTTTTTTAAATTCAAAGATTGTTATTGGATTACTCGCTTCATTTTCTCATCTGAAAGCCATCTTATTGTTAAATATCAATAAATCTGTTCTTTCTGTTGTTCATCAATTAATTGGTTCATCAGAAGATATGTGAGTTGTAAAGTTCAATTTCTCATCTAAGATCCATAAATTATGATTATCATACGGAGTAGTATCCGAATTTGATCTGGTTGGAAAAATTATATTATGGACTGTATTTTCAGAGAAATATTTTCAATCTTCTTTAATTTCAAGACTCTTTTTAAATAGACTTAAGATAGTTTTTCTAAGTGCAACATAGTGAGCTAATTCAGCAATTTGAACTTTGGTTAGCTTATTAACTATCTCAGCAGAAGCTTCATTTAAATCTGAAGATGGATTGTCTAAAATTGTTTTTGCACCAATCTTAGCGTCCCTTTCTTGTTCATATACTACACGATGTATCTCTGAAGCAATCTTGTCATTTGTTAGATTATAGGGTACAGACGATAAATCTATATCTTCCAAATACGATTTATAGTAAGGTTCCTCAGTATTTATATAATTTCTAATTTTTTCTGCCTTTTTTTCACTTCTGAGTTTTACGTCAGTTCAAAAAACATCTTTTACAATTCCAGCTACTTTAATTAATATATCCTCTTCTGAAAAAGGGTAAAATGATTCAGTTTTTTCTGAAAAAAGAAAATTATCCCTTTCAAGTGAGACATGAGAGTCTAAATATCAACCCATCACATATGCCTTTATAAAATAGTCTTTCTTTACAATTTTTCAGTCTTCTGTCTCAACTTCATCATAAAAATTATCATCAAATTCAGGAATAAATTCGTGCAATAATGGATCTTTTACTTCTCTATTGTGAGCAGTAAGACTAATCTTATTCTTTTTATTATCAGGGTAGTATATTTTAAATATTTTTACATTAAATTTTTCATTTCAAGCTCTGTCTTCTAATTCTAGTTCACAAGAATGTTCTTCTTTGATTTCAGCATGCGTTCATATATATTCGTTCAACACTATAGAATTACCTCAATCTTCCTCTTTTAATGTTATTTTCGGACAATTATATTTATCATTTATAAAATATATCAATAGTTTTTCTACTAATTTTCTGGCTATAGTTTCTAATTTCTTTTCAATAGCTCAATCTTTAATTCTGTTTAGTTTAATTATTGTTTTAGTATCTGATTCAGAAGTATCAATAATATTTGGATTTTCGACGAAATTTTCTTCCTTTCAGAAATCAAATGTGATTTTTTTATATTTATGACCATCCTTGTAGACACTTACAACATCAACTGTATCAAAATACTTATGGAACATAAATCTTCAAAAACCTTTACATCATTTTTCAACTTTCATATCAGAATAAAGTGTATCAAACGATTTCAGATTTTTCTCATTGAATCAAACTCAATTATCGGAAATCTCAAAAGAACTTATTTCTGGTATTGAATCTTTATCAAATCATAATTCTTGTTGGGCTTCTCTTTTTGCTGTAATGATAACTTCTCAATCCGTCCTTCAACTATCTTCTATCGATTGCAGAGAATTTACTATAGCTTCAATTATTGGGGTGTAGACATTGGTTTTAGATTTTATATTCTTAACCAATCCTGTAATATTTACATTACTCATTATTAATAAGTTATTGTTATTTATTTAAGAGAAGTTGTATTTTACTTAATATTTCTTCCGAATCTTTGTCTAAAAGCTTAATCTCACTAATAATTAACTCTGGCGAACGCAATAATATATCATTTGTTTTATTTGGATTCTTAACCGATAAATCATATGTAGATGTATCAACTTTGTTCATATCCACAGACCAAGAATTTGGAGAATCAGTTTTAGTTTTCTGTAATTCTATAAAATCCGATAAATCTTTCACAGATAAAGGATTGGTTTTCCCAAGATTTCTTTCAAGATTAAGCTGATAAAACCATGCCTTTTTAGTAGGGGATCATTTTTCGAAGAACAGAACAACCGTTTTTACTCATGCTCAAGTAAACGTTCCTCCTGGTAAATCTAGCACTGTATGAAGATTACAATTCTCAAGTAGGAGTTTACGGATTGAAACTGATGCATTATCTGTATTGGAAAGGAAGGTATTCTTTATGACGATTCATGCTTTTCATCAGGCTCTGAGCATTTTTATGAAGTGCTGTAAAAATAAGAATGCTGTCTCTCAGGTTTTTATAGGGAAATTCTGCTGAACTTCAGCTCTTTCTTTTCATCAAAAAGGTGGATTCGCCAAAACAACATCAAATCTATCTTTTTCTTGAATATCTGCCAAATTTTCTGAAAGAGTATTAGTATGGATTATATTTGGTGCTTCAATTCCATGTAATATCATGTTCATGATGCCTATGATATAGGCAAGTCATTTTTTTTCTTTCCCATAAAAGGTTTTCTTTTGGAGAGTCTCAACATCTTTAGTACTCAGATTTTTACCTTGTTTAAGGTATTCAAAGGCTTCTACCAAGAATCAGGCAGATCCTACAGCTCAATCATAGATTTTATCTCAGATTTTTGGATCAACCACTTTTACTATAGTCTTTATAAGCGAACGAGGTGTGTAGTACTCTCATCCGTTCCTTCAGGCATTTCACATGTTCTTGATTTTTCCTTCGTATAAATGAGAAAGCTCATGGATTTCTGTTGCTGTCTGGAAATGTAATCAGTCAATAATAGTTAAAATCTCATGGAGATTATATCAGCTTTGAATCTTATTTTTTAGCTCACTGAATATTTCTCAGATTTTATATTCTATTGTGTCTGCACTATCTGCATCAACTTTAAATTTCTTAAAATAAGGAAACAACTCGTGATCAACGAAATCCTTCAAATCAGATCATGACATTGCTTTATTATGATCTATCTTTCATTCATCTGTTTTAGGAACCGCCCAAGTATTCCAACGGAATCTAGGTTGGATTAGATATTTATATTCCTTTCAGGCTAATTCATATTCGAATTTCTTAGTATTTTCTAGATCATCAAGATATTTCAAAAAAAGAATCCATGATGTCTGCTCTACATAATCAAGCTCACTTCAGCATCATGCATCCTTATGAAGGATATCATCTATATTTTTAAACGACTGTTCAAACATTCTTTCAATAATTTATTTTATAAACAGTCTATTCTGTAAGAAATAGACTTGAAAAACGGATTTTTATATGGCTTTAGTATATAAATATTTGTGGAAAAGGCAACTTGTTAAGTTGATATCTTTATATTTTTTCAAACACTTGATTTTCAGATTTTTATTATATATATTCTGATGTCTTGCAACCTGGTTTTTTATTCAATTAGTTACATGTTCAAATCTTTGAACAGAATCTGTCCATGATCTTGTACCCATATACATATCATAAAAAATTTCAATATTTACCTCAACTTCAAACACTTCAGGTATTTGTGAAAATAACTACAATCTTTTTTATTGTCCAAATTGTGCTTTATGTGTTCTTGAATATTTTTTATATTTTCTTTTTTTCTTAAATAATTAATAAAAATAAAGATAATTGTAATGTTGAGTGATTTGATTATCTAATTATCACAATTATTAATCACTTCTACTACCAACTATTTTAATCTTACAATTATGACAGAAAACATAAATAATTCACAAATCTGTGATAAAAAAACAAAAAGAATAACGATTTCTCTCCGTTTAGAAGAAGAAATGCTTCTAAAAATAAACGAGATCGCGAAACAAAAGGCAAAAGGGATTAATATAGAAAGAAGCAAATTAATTAATGAAATGCTGAACTATTATTTTCCTTTTAAAAGAGACTCAGAAATCCTTTATAATTACAGAAAAGTAATTTCAGATTTTCTTCCAATCTACAAAAAAATTTTAATTGATAATTATTCTCACTTGTGACTTACTCAGGAGCAGATTGAAGAGAAGTTTAACCTAGAAAAATGAAATGCCTTAGAATTGGTAATTTATTTTACGAATTCTTTCGTTCAATTCAGCAAAGATAAGCATTTTAAATAATTGAGATATTTCCAGTTTTTCAAATTCTCAAAGGAATTTATAAATGATATTTTTATAATTTTTATTGATTTTAATTTATTTTGATTAATATTGTAATATTAATAGCTTAAAAGATATATATGAAAAATATAATAAAAGTTGAATGAATTAGATTTAAATTGGATGAGATACTGAAAAATAAGAATATTACTCAGTATAGATTAGCAAAAGAAGTAGGATTTTCTCAGCCAAATCTAAATAAATTAATTAGAGAATGAGGTAATATGAATCTATCAACACTTATCAAAATATCAGACTTCCTGAATATTACAATTGACGAAATGATTGATGATTACAAAATTATAAAATCAAAACCTTTGAAATAACACTCCTCTATCGAATTAAATTTCATTTTCTTTTAAAACTTGATTATTCTTGAATTGATGCTTGTTACCTCACTGTAAACTTACTGTAAAA
>AMFJ01031103.1_pt1 | contig 12231 bp, 9 predicted proteins | sample 427208 | NCBI WGS metagenome assembly AMFJ01 (sample SAMN02954298, study PRJNA114691) | groundwater metagenome | biome: aquatic; feature: subsurface aquifer; material: sediment; isolation source: subsurface aquifer sediment | place: USA: Rifle, CO | collected 2008-08
ACCTTGAGTAATTGAGAAGGTTAGCGGAGCAAGAAATATTGCTACTGCCGAAACGATATCGTGGAATGAATTGGGAACATGATCTTGCTGGAGCCTTTTCCAAAAAGCTGACCACTGTATCTGCTTGGCGCTGATGAAAGCTTTATCGAACGCCTCGACCTCATTTGGCAGTATCGTGCCGCGCCTCTCGAAAATTAGCCGAATCGCCTCGGCAAGCCTTGCCCCATCAAAATCGGACTGACGGGAGAGTAGCCAGATGTCGTAGAAATCTTTCATACGGCTATTCAATGCGCCGAGTTTCACCATGGCTTCAAATTTCTCGGCAATTGCGCTTTCCCGACTGTAACACAGGAGCCTCAGCCCGGGGGAATCCAGCATAGTCGGCAGATCCGATTCTTCTGGACCTGGATAGACTATGTCGCCAAATCCGATATCGATTTGCATACTGACTCTGGCTGAGTCCAACAATCCACGAAACCGAATTCTCATCCCTTCGTACTCCGCATCCTCGGTGATTCGTTCAACTTGAATCGAATCAGGGTCAAATGCAAGTCCATCCGGATCGACACCCACAGCCATGATATCCTTAATTTGCTCGACGATACTGGACTCCTCGTTGCTCGTTCTTCCCAGCATGTCGATATCCATAGTCGACCGGAATCCGGGAGAACGCCAAACTCTCAACATCAACGCGCCCTTGAGAATGAATCGGTCCGCATGAGCGGATCGAGACAGGCGGTACAAAAACCGCTCCATGGCGTAATACTGAAGCAGCTCATTAAACGGCCTTTTGTCACTCTTGGCCCGATTGAGGAGTCGTTGCCGGATTGATGCCGGTACATTCCTTTTGGATTTCATATGCTTGCTTCCAGGTAGGGGCTCATCACCTTTTCTACCCGGCAGATTTTCGCGTAATTGAGCAGAGCTCCAAGATTGAATTTTTTGCGATCTCTGTAGAATTTCAGCGCTTCCAGCACTACGTCCATGCCGATTTTGTTGCGAAACTTGAAACAGTCGACGATTGTTTTTTCGGGATTGTAGATTTTAACGGGCACGCCGTCGATTTGATGTTCCTCTATTCCAGCACGATATGCCTGACCTGAGAATCGGTGAACAATGAGAGGTGGATACTCAAGAGACGGCATCCGTGACTCCCTGGAAACTGCTACTGAGACACTATGCGGGATCTGGGTTGTGATCTCGTGGAAAGCCAGTGCTGAGACAAGGCAGATAACGGCGTTTGGAAATCGCAGGCCGACCGTCACCAAATCAGGGCTACCGATGGGTGGAAGCTCCACCAGACGGTATATTCCTCTGCTGATCTGTTCAATCACCCCTCTGTCCCTGAGTGAATAAAGCGTATAGCGCGTGATTCCGCGCTGAATGGCTTCGCTCATTCGCAGCTGACCACCGCATGAGCGGAAAATATCTTCCGGTTTCTCTTTCACCCCAAACTCCAGACGAAACGACTCCACTTGTCAATAAGTGGTAACAATATGTCTGATTGGTGTCAAAAATCAAGACCAAAATCAAAAAGACCTTTTTACGGTGTCTTCTTCAGACTGTTTGATGTTTGTTTCCTTATGTTGTGAGCTCGCTTTCTAATGTTGGGAGCTCGACCCGTTATATTGGCAGCCATTATCGTTTTACAAGATTAAGATATATTGTCTTGTCCACATCAAAAACCATTTACGCCTGCTTAATTGCCATGAAAAGCATTCAAAACTTCAAGGAGTTGGATTCTTATCTCCTTTGCCTCAGCCCCGAGGTCAACAGTTGCAAAGCGTATCTTATGACCCTGGATTTCCACAGTTTCATTAACCATCTCGCCAACAGAAGGATGAAGGAGAAGCCCCGATGCATGAGCTGCCAGTGGATCGCTATCATCTTCTTGGGACCTTAAATAAGCATAAATTTGATACACATACCCACTGCGCAGGGTCTCGTCTCTATACCACCCTCGGGTAACGATGGAATTGAACTTTGTGTCGATAACGATGCGACGCCCCTGCTCTAAATGGTCCATTACAATGTCTGTGCGCATAGAGGGGAGAATTTTGTCGATACCTGAAGTTTTGTTTTCCATTGGCCAACGGATAGTCTTTCCTGCAGCAACTCGCCATCCTCTCCCAGATAAAGCCACATCATAAAAGCCGGCGATTCCCTTTTCGTATAGCTTTCGAATCCAGGTAATTTCGCGATCCGGCGAAAAAAGGTGGTTTGTCCCTGCAGCCTCGGTTGGCAGGGCCAAATTGAAGGCCAAATGAGCTGCAGATACCATTTGCTTATCATCGGCATCATGTCGGCCAAATCTGTCAATGGACACCTCTGCTCGACCAGGTCTTTCTCCGGTAACGCCCATTCGTCTGAGGCATGCAGCAAAAGATCGACATCGTTGTGCAAGGTCTTCTCGGCGAACTACTTTACTCAGCTCATCGAGCGCCTCTCGAACAAAGCGGTTCCGAGGTGTATCGACAGTGAGCTCCTCAAATCGGCATGCTACCCTTCCCCGGTTAAGCAGTTGATGACATTCTGTGCGCAGAAGGTTAACTCGACCTCGAACTCGCCCAAGGATTGCTTCGCGATTCTGATAACCAAAGCTCAAATTTCGTTTCAGCCGTCGCTCAACATGTCGTGTAAGGATTTCCGCCACCAAATCAGGAATATTATCTGGATTATCTTCAACAGCAATATTGGCAATGTCGATCTGGCGAAACAGGTCAGATGCATAGAGCATCAATAACCAAAGGTTACGCACGGGAATGCGGCCGATGTGACCAATCTCTGCCTGATGTTCAGGAATTAATTTTGCTGCTGGAACCGTCACCGTTAAAACCCTTCGAGCAACCGTTCTCTGGTTTTTTGCGCTTTATCAGTGGAATCAAACCAATACTCATCAAGGAGTGGACCAATCTCCGTATCGACCACCTGCCGGAACCACTCCCTGGAATCGATGATTGGTGCACCGAAAGGAGGTGTAACATAGCTATGACCCACACGAAATTGCGAGCCGAGATTTTTGTCAGCCGAAATCTCGTCGTTCAATGACCGCACCCTTTTTTCGATTTCCGCCAGAATCTCGTAGTCAATGCAACACTTCATATGGACCCAATTCTGCCAGGGCTCACCAAATGTGGGCTCCAGATCAATGAATGCGAACCGCCGCCGTAGCGCCAGATCGACAAGCGCCAGCGAGCGATCTGCAATATTCATGGTGCCGATTACGTACAGGTTATCGGGAATATAGATCCGCTCATCATCTCCTCGCCTGTAACAGAGTTCCAACGCTTCATTTGGAGTTCTCTTGTCTGCTTCCAAAAGCGTCAGCATCTCTCCGAAGATCTGTGCTGGATTACCTCGATTGATTTCTTCGATGACGACAACGTGTCTGATGGCTGGCTCAATTGTCGCTGCTCTCACCATCTCCAGGAATGGGCCATCAACCATCGCAAGCCTGCCATCACCTGCAGGACGCCATCCTCGCACAAAATCTTCATACGACAGATTCGGATGGAACTGTACCGCTCGGACTTTGCTCTCATTGCGTTGTCCCAAGAGAGCAAAGGCCAGTCGCTTGGCGAGCCAAGTTTTACCTGTACCTGGCGGCCCCTGCAGGATTAAATTTTTCTTGGTCCGCAAGCGTTCCAAAATTTTTTCAAGTTTGGGACGATTTACAAAACAACCATCTGCCAGAATATTCTCCACGGAGTAAGGATCGGGGGTAATGACAGAAGGACCATCAATTGGCTCGATCTCCCCATCGTCATATCCCAACCATCTGTAATTGCCACGAGACACAAACTCCAACTGTCCCTCGTCACGGAGTCTCTGCAACTGATAACTGATAGTGTTTTCAGCGCTGTTATTATCAGGATATTCCTCTTGTAGTGCTGCCAAAAACCGATCGAGGAATTCTTGTCGAGTGAAATCGGAAGAGTTCTTTTCCTGACGCAGAAGACTTACTTTTAAAAGTACGCTCTTCTTCCAACGATTTTGGTCATCCTGAACTTCTGTCGAAGACATTTTCCACGCAACCAACGACAATTCGGGAAATGAATGGACGGGAAAACTCTCCTCTTTAAAACGGGCTTCAAGCGCATCGGAAACACTCAGGTAATCATGGGCATTACAGTACCGTTTGGGGCCATTAAGACCAATCTGAATATTGATTTTCTTGCTGATGTACTGTCTTGATTGCCCATCCAATGTTAGAAAACTCCATGGACGAATCCAATAAAGCCCCATGGTAAGATTCCACCCGACACCATAGCAGTGTGTGGCTTTATCATACGCCGATATGAAGGTGGTTCGAACATCTGGATCATCGGATACGGCAAAATCGATTGCCTGAGTGAAGACTTCCCAGAGAATATCGATATCATCCGTCTTACGTTTGTTGTCGAAGCCGAAAAACCATGATCTCTGATTGTTGAGGACCGGCACTCCATCGAACGATTCCGGCACAGGCACTGTGACACCGAGAAATTTTGCAAGCTCTGTTGCGATGGTCTTTCTGTTGACCTCGGTAGTTTGACGGTTAAAAACACCCATCACAGTAAACGGACAGATGTCTCGCAACGGACCGGAAGTTCCATCCTGGAAATGATCCTGCAGATTGGATAGGCCATCAACCCGAGAGGCAATATCATGAATAACAGCAACCAGCTTTTCTCTTTTATCTTTAAAATCAATTAGTTTGTCGGCGACAGATTCGTAAAAATGGGTCCAATGAAAGCGCTTCTTGTTTACTGCGCTATCTCCAAAGCGCTCCTGCCAGAAGGGATCATTGCAAAACCGACTGATGTCTTGCGGTTTGTCATCAAACGTGAACCCGATGAGTGCATCCGTGAGCCAATCCCCAGGCAATACTCTCCAAACCGTGCTCCGATTTGTATAAAAATACCATTCGCGTGGAGGATCAAACTGTTGCCATTCAACTTTCAAGGTTCGGCCATCTCCGAGATTTTCAACTACAGACCCTATAGCCTTAATTGCCATAACCGAAACCGTATAACCACGATTGTCAAAAGGCAGTTCATGTTTGCGTGTGTATGAAGACTTGATGGCAATCCGGTCACCGACCTGAACGGACTTTACAACATCGAGATATTTATCCTCATATCCGTTTTCCCAGATCCCTTCTTTTAGAAACCTTGGAAGTTGATCATCTGTCCCACCGTGCATGGCTCCGACAAACCAACATGCCCGTGCCCCAGCCCCTTCGAGTTTTGAATTCATAATCTTCGCCCTGATATGGTTGGCATCACACATTCGATTAGCTGACCCTTCGAGTTCTCGCCCACTCACAGCTTTGTCCTGACAGTTACTCCCTGCTAAGCCTGAGGGTGGCGATGGCGAAAGAGCTTTTGGTAGAAGATTCTGCGGTAAATGCACATGCATTACAGGAAATTAGCCTACTCGCTGGGGTGAAATATTTCTCTGGTTTCCCTTCATAGAGTCCAAATAATCTGCCCATTTTTGCATCATCCGCCGCCTTTCCGGTAAATGTTGGGCGTGATTATAGGCCGCTTTTATGTTGTTACGCTCTGCATGTGCAAGTTGACGCTCAATGATATCTGACGGCCATCCCTGTTCATGCAAAATGGTGGAAGCCATAGCCCGGAAACCATGTCCGGTCATTTCATCTTTGCCATAGCCCATATTTCGAAGAGCCGCCAATATCGTATTATTGCTCATTGGACGGGTGCCGCTCCGTAAACTTGGAAACACATATTTACTATTCCCAGTCAGTGGTTTTATTTCTCCCAAAACAGTTATTGCCTGCAAAGAAAGCGGGACAATATGCGTTGTCCTCATTTTCATTTTTTCGGCCGGGATCTTCCACTCCGCCTTGTCAAGGTTGATTTCAGACCACTCCGCATGGCGCAACTCACCAGGTCGGACGAAGGTGAGTGGGGCAAATTTCAAGGCGCATCGTGTGATGATGCTGCCCTGATATCCATCAATGGCGACCATCAACGCCCCAATTTTTTCGGGATCGGTGATGGTTGCCATGCTTTTTGAGCGCGTTGGTGTCAAAGCCCCCCTGAGATCAAAACTTGGGTCCCGCTCAGCCCTGCCTGTGGCAATAGCATAACGAAAGACCTGTCCGCAAATCTGTTTGACCCTGTGCGCGGTCTCATGCGCTCCCCGGTCTTCAATTCTTCTGAGAACTTCCAGAAGCATTGGTGCAGTGAGTGCCGAAATGTCATATTTACCCAGCCATGGAAAAATATTGTTTTGCAAGCGACTGATAATTGTCTCAGCATGTTTCTCAGTCCACACCGACTTGTTTTTTATGAACCACTCTCTGGCAACAGTCTCAAATGCGTTTTTTACCTCGGCTTGAACTTCAAGTTTCTTCTGTTTCTTGAATTCCATCGGGTCGATATCTCTGGCGAGCAAGCGCCGCATATCTTCATGCTTCTCCCGAGCCTCTTTCAAGCTTATGTCTGGATAAACACCTAGCGCGAGTGTCTTGCGTTTTCCAGCAAAACGATAGTCCCATCGGAAATATTTCCCTGCTTTGCTAATCAGCACATACAATCCCCGGCTATCGGCAATCTTAAATGGCTTATCCATCGGCTTGGCGTTACGAACAGCAGTGTCTGTTAGGCACATGACGGTATCTCCTCTGACGGTAGTTGGATATACCGCCTAAAATACCGTCATTCATGTCGGTATGTCAATGGATTTCATTGGACACTGTTGGTAAGAAAAAACCCCGAATGCCTTGTCAGCACCGGGGTTTTTGGTCTTTACTGGACTTCTCTGAACTTCCAAATGGTGGAGGCGGCGGGAGTCGAAGGCTGAGCACCTATAATTAGACATATAATTTCATATAGTTACTGACCGAACTTGCCCGCCACCTACAACCAACCTACCGACTACCGACCGTCCCATTTTTGGGATTCACTGAGACTTGTCAAAGCATCCCGAATTTTTGACATCGGCATATCAGCATAGAAGCTCCTTGTCATCTCAACTGAAGCATGCCCAAGAACCTCAGCAACGACATCGAACCCGTATCCCTGTTCGAGCAAATTACGAGCAAGACTATGTCGCATGGCATTATACATTTTGAAATGAGGCATATCTGCATCTTGCAATGCTTTGCTCCATATTCTATTCAGGTTTTTTGACGAATAGGGCTCACCATCATCGCGGACAAGCAAAAACCTCGAATTGTTCTTGGGGAGTATGTCCAAGATTTTTTGGACATACCCTGTTATCAAATATGATCGAGATTCACCTGTTTTCGTTGTGTTGCGAAGAAGGTTTTCGGAGAATGACCATTCGATATGAATTTCTCCTTCTCGTATAGAATTTTTCATTAATGCGCGTGCTTCACTGGGCCTTAGGCCATACTGACGCATAACTTGAAAAATAGGCTGATGCCTGGGAGGTATTTTGCTAATCACTTTGTCCTGATCAGCAGGACTCATGAATTTTTTCTTCGCATAAGTCTTCTTCGACATCCTCGGGAAATGAGGCACTATACTGATCAACTTATCGGACATTGCATCATGCAAAATCTTTCTCAAAGTGGCGGTGATGTTATACTTTGAGGCCTTGGACATTGGCAGATTGCTGTGAAAATCATCAATACTTTCAGCAGTAATAGATCTCAAAGCTGTATGGCCAAATGCAGGGACTAAGTATCTATTAAGACACGTTTTATCGTCTTTGAGTGTCCTAGGAACCAGTTTCCCGACTTCACACATCTGACTTCGCCGTTGGAGCCACTTGTCCTTATACTCCGCAAGAGTTACAAACCTTTCCACATCTTTGTTGCGCCGCCACTCATCCCGGTTAAAGATGCCGATATCAATTTCTCTTTGGATAATACCCAACACTTTACGTGCATGAGTAATATTCCGGAATGAAGTATTGGTAGTCTTGTCTGTGGAAATGCAGACTTGTTTTCCTTCGAGGAATAATTTGATGTAGAATTTTTTTGTTTTTTTGTGCTGCTGGATAGATCCACCCATAAAACCTCCAAATGTATGGGTAGAATTATCACTAAATTTTGAAATATCGGCCATTTGAAACCTCAATCAGAAGCACATACAGCGCACTTATTTCACCCGAGAGTATGACGAGTCGTATAATTGTGCTATATATGTGATTGAGAGGGCGGGAAATTGGGTAGGGAACGTTCAATTTTGAGGTCCGCGATTTATGAACCTCTGGGAGTAGGAGTTTCAGTTCACCCTCATGTTCTGATTCAATTGTAAGCCTTCGAAAATCAATAGTCAAGCACTATAAATCATCTTAAATCAGTATTATCATATAGTTACACGATATATATCTAGGTATTGTTCTCAATGCTCTCATTAATCTTCCTGTGCCGCTGTGTATTTTTTCCATTACACATTTTGCAGAGTTTTTTTCGTATTTTTTATAGAGATATGGTCCGTACTGATCGTCGTAAAGACGTCATGGGTGCTCTGCACCAAACAATTGAAAGCTACTTCAAGTAGCCAGGGCTTTTCCCAAGAAAATCCTGAAGTCAAAAAATAAAAGTCTCTCAGGATAAATGGTTCAACCGCCCTATCGAGTTGAATTGCAAGAGAGCTACCAACAAAGTACTCCGTGAGGAGGCTTTGGGAGGGGTTGAGACTGCATTGGAACCGCTTCCGGCATAAAACCGGTTAAACAGAGGGAAATGGACATCAGAGGATTCTGCGTGACCAGGCGTACTTGATCATGAGAAATCATGATTCTATAGTTGTTGATTTGGGTTGCAGCTATTGGGTGCCCATTTTCTTAGAAGTGCGGTGACTTTGCTCGAATGCAATGTTTGGGACCGGAGGAAGCCTGAACAATTTCGCATACAATACGTAAAAATATTAGGATATTCGAAGAGTTGTTCAGGTGGCGGCGGACTGTAAGGGTCCACCAACGGATTAAAACATACTGCATGGTTCCATGTGAATTGTCTCAATTATCTGAAAATCCACTAATAATCTGTTGGCATCGCGCAGTACGGGAAAACTGTAGGCTGTGTGGTAACCGAGGGCTGTTCGAAGCAATTTGATCTTCTACTCGGGAGTGGTGCGCGATCAGTCCTTGGTAAAACACATTTTGTGATGTTGCTGAGGTGTAGGGAAACGGCTCCTTTCAAAGCGACTTTAATCAATGATTATGGTAACTTTGGAGGGAGTCATTTTTTTACCTTCGCGATGGATTAAGATCTCTCACGTAATAGTGGATAACAAAGACTGTCATCAATGGCGACTTTGACGATTCTTTTTGAGGCTGCAATGACTAAAAAAAACGATAAACATTCAACAGATACACCGGAAGAACATTTGTCCGCTGCAGATCCCATTCTGTCGCAATTAATAGTGAAATTCGGCAAATGTACTTTGTTTCAGAGGAACTATGATCCTTATGGAACATTGGTTCGATCAATTATCAGCCAGCAGCTCTCAGCTAAAGTTGCAGATACAATTGAGGGAAGAGTGCTAGCACTGGTGCAAGATTTTAATCCAGCAAATATTCTCGAAATTCCTATTGATAGGCTGCGTGAGGCAGGATTATCAGGTGCCAAATCAAGGTACATTCACGAACTTTCCTCTCGGGTAATTGATGGGCGAATGAATTTCGACGACCTACATGCCAAATCAAATGATGAGGCGATTGCAATTCTGTCTGAACTACCCGGAGTTGGAAGATGGACAGCTGAAATGTTCCTGATATTTGGCCTTGGAAGATCTGACGTTTTAGCTCAAGGTGATGCAGGATTAAAACGCGCCGTTAGACTTTTATACGGAGAAAAAGCTGTTTTTGAAAAAGTAGGTAAAAAGTGGAAGCCCTTTAGATCAGTCGCCTCCTGGTATTTGTGGAAGTACCTGGACAGTTGAACAATAGCAAACCATTTCAATATTCGACTCCTACCTCAAAATAAATCCCAAATTAAACAAATTCACTTTTTTTATTTTTCTCCAGGAGGTGGAAAAATTTTGGTGGACCAACTGGCCCGGCTGATCCACCTACAAAATCAAAACCTTGGTCTTGTTTTTTTCCTACTCAACATCAGGTCACTTTGATGTAATCGTCAATCAACCGTTTTATCACATTTCCAGTACTCATCCCATCCATAGCGCACTTGGCCTTGAGTTTCCGGTGAATCTCCTCAGGTAGTTTGATGCTCAGATTCTTGATTTTTACCACAGTATCAACCACTTTCACATCTTCAGCTGTGATATCCTTTCCACCCTGAGTTGGAACAACTTCCTCTACCACCTGGATTTTAACAGCGTTCTCCAGCTGATCCTGAACATCAATCTTTTTAACTTCCGGTTTTTCTTCAATCGCATTTTTCTTTTCAGTTGCCATGGCTTGCTCCTTTTTCATGTTTTTACGTTTACATACAATTACATACAATCATATATTCATGCCTAAAGAGAGTCTTGGCCACGTATTATTTTTTCAGTTGAAGAGTCGTGTCTCTTTGCTTAATTCACATGATAATCAGAAGAAAACTCAGGGGGGTGTCATGTGGAATATTCCAACACAGGAGAGGCTCGATAAAATTCCGAGGTTATACGAAACAGAAAAGGTTTCAGTTGAAAACAAACTGATTTATTTGCATTTTTTTATCGGCAGCTGTGACTGGTACATCGCCGAGTATGATGGAGATGATATCTTTTTTTGTTATGCGATTTTGAATGGGGATCTTGATTGTGCAGAGTGGGGCTATGTCTCTTTTGCTGAACTGAGGGAGATTCGAGTGAAGGGGTGGTGTGAGGTTGACTGTGAGTTGGAGGAGATTTGGCGGGTGAAACGTTTTTGTGAGATAAAGAGTACTTGAAAAGCATTGTCTTCCCTAAATCGCGTTTGTGGCCACTTGAGCTAATATACGTATATTATCGGAGATGTAAGCGGCGAAATCGTCAAGTAGGGCGTCGCCATTCGCATTTACATGTTCATATTCGATTGATTCCAGAAGAGCCTTGGCAATCTGAGTAGCCTTAGAATACGGTAACACTATTATATTTTCGATATTTCTGAAATTTTTCAAATTGGGGCGAGTAGGTCCCAGAAGAACAACTTTCACACCACAGGATAATGCCTCTGTTAAGATGTTTGAAAACGAAGGTATAGGCTCATCTACAGAAAGGCAAAAGATAAAGTCGCTTTTCCTGAGGGCATGAGGGACTTCCCATTGAGGAACAAAAGGAGAGAGCAAAGGCTTTTGGTCGGGAAACGTCTCAAGAAATCTTGTCATTCCAAGTCCCTGACCGATGATTTTAAATTTCCAATCACTGGGTAAATACTGAAGAGCCTTTACTATTAAATCAAGTCCTTTCCTTTCCCAATGCCAGTTGATTTTACCAATAAAAGCCAATTGCTTTGGGCCAGATTCCCTCAGAGTTGTAGGGAAAAAAAACTTGGGATCTGGAACGTATGGTTGGATTATTTCGATCCGGTCATTTATTCCGCCAAAATGTTTGGCATTTTCTTCATCAGAAATAACTATATTTGCATTTTTAATAGCTTCGTGGAGTAAATAGGGGAGGTGGCCTTGCCTCAGAAATTTTGCTATGTCGCTTCCACCATGTCTGATGATGTAAGGAATTCCGGTTATTCTACTTCCTAAGTATCCTGCAATCCCATAAGGTACTAGATATCCTGTATCAATTATATTGATCAAGTGCTCCGAATGGACTTCAAGGAATTTATCTACCAGTTTCGCAAGAGAATGTTTTTCTTCGGGGATATGCCAGGGGAATGATTTCTCCACCTCGTGAAGAATGACGCCTGGTATCTTGTTGATGTGCGGATAACATCCTTCGATTCTATATTCTTTTTCCGCAGTGTTGCTGTTACTGATTACGTGGACTTCTAGCCCGGCATCAGCGTACGCACGGGCGAGCCAGTATGTTTTTGCTGCGATTCCACCCTCAAGAGGTGGGAATTTGCTAATGATACATACTTTCATTACGTCCTGAGATAAAGAAGTCGTTGAGGTCGAAGCTGTCTTCAAGAACACCTTTATTGATCATGAAGATCCAGAAAAAAACATCAAACATGCAGCCTTCAATTTTGTCAGTCAGGAACCGTCTGAATGGATGTTTTGCAAAAGCTTGATCGGTCATCTTTGTGGCTGCCCAGGATCTTATAGAGGCGTCCAAATTCCTTACTGCCCATGGCATCCCAAGTTCAGAACTCTTGATCCGGGTCTACTAATTACAGTTCACAAAATACAGCGTAACACCAAGA
>AMFJ01026350.1_pt1 | contig 12226 bp, 11 predicted proteins | sample 427208 | NCBI WGS metagenome assembly AMFJ01 (sample SAMN02954298, study PRJNA114691) | groundwater metagenome | biome: aquatic; feature: subsurface aquifer; material: sediment; isolation source: subsurface aquifer sediment | place: USA: Rifle, CO | collected 2008-08
GACATGTTCGGAGGCATGTTCCAACAGGGAAAGAAACGCAAAAAAGTGCCCGTTCCCGAAGCCCTCGAGATCCTGACCCATGAAGAAGCGGCCAAACTCATCGACATGGAAACAGTCACCAAAATGGCCGTTTCGTTCGTTGAAAATAACGGGATCATCTTCATTGACGAAATCGATAAGATCGCCTCACGATCTGATCTTCGAGGAGGTCCCGATGTGAGCCGTGAAGGTGTTCAGCGGGATATCCTGCCCATCGTTGAAGGCTCCACAGTCTCCACCAAGTACGGTTTCGTCAAAACAGATCACATTTTATTCATTGCCTCTGGCGCGTTTCATGTCTCCAAACCAAGCGATCTCATCCCCGAACTTCAGGGACGTTTCCCCATCAGGGTGGAGCTCAATTCCCTCACCAAACATGATTTTCTGCGTATCCTCACCGAGCCCCAGAATTCTCTCACCAAGCAATACAAGGCACTCATGGGATCAGAAAATGTCACTCTGCAATTTACGGACGATGCGTTGGAAGAAATCGCCAGTTTTGCCGCCAAGGCCAATGAGCAAATGGAAAACATTGGCGCTCGAAGATTACACACCATCCTCGAAAAGGTCATGGAAGAAGTTTCCTACGATGCCAATGAACGTGCGGGAACGACATTTGAAATCACAAGCCCTTATGTGCAGAAATGTTTGGTAAAAATTATCGATAACCAGGACCTGAGTAAATACATATTGTAAATAACATGCCAGTGCAAAACCCCTTTTGACACCAGGGCCAATTCTGTGACAGAATCGCCGAGCTCAATGATTGCCATGTCCATGAAAAGATTTTCACTGCTCATCATCTCGTTTTTATTATTTCTCCCATCACGGGCCCTAGCCGCCCCCCCCCAATACCGTCTGAATTTGAGCGATTGCATTGAAATGGCCGTCAGAAACAACGAGGAAATCAAGGCGCAGGAATACGATGTGCAAGCCTACATCGCCCGCAAGATCGAAGCAACCAAGCGGTATGTCCCTGTTGTCACCATCAAATACCGCATGGCCCCAGTCCCAAGAGACTTGAACAATCCCGCTGTATCGTTCCTCTCGGGAGATATCTCCGTTTTCAATTCCATCAAGCTTGAGGCAGGGATTCCCATCACCACATTCGGCCGCATCGAAGTCAACAAACACCTGGCCGAAATCGGCATCGATGCCGCCCAGCTCAAGACAAAACAAAAAACCGATGAGGTGATCCTCGACATCCACAAGTTGTATCACGGCATTCTGCTGGCCAGAGAACTCAAAGTGCTGGCCAACAAAGGTCTGGATGCCATTCATGAAAAAATTGCCGAACTGGAAAAAGAAGAGAATATCGACCAGCTTCAAATATTAAAGCTCAAAGCGGTGTACTATGAGGTCGAAAAACGCCTTGATGAAGCACATAAAAAAGAAACCATCGCCCTCGCCATGCTCAAAGTCCGCACCGGCATCGGGGATGATGTGGATTTCGACATCAAGGACAAGGCCCTCACAACAGACTACCTGGCCATCGAAGCCTATGAAAACCTGTTACAGACGTCCAAGGCAAAACGTCCCGAATTTCAGTTATTACAACATCAGGTGAACGCCAAAAACCTGCAGGTCAAGCTTGAAAAAAAGGCCTATTTTCCCATGCTCAAATTTGGTGGGTATTTTGAATACGGCAACAGCCCTCACATAATCGGTGACGAGGATGACAATACGTTCAATAACCCTTTCAATTACACACGCGCGGCCGCGGGGCTTGAATTGTCCAACGAACTCGATTTTCGAAAAATCCAGGCCAATGTCGAAAAAGCCAAGGCTGAGCACCTCAAGGCCATCGCCGAAAAACGGTCAAATGATCGTTTGCTCGAGGTCGATTTGAAAAATGCCTATTTGGATTTTATACAGAAGCAGAAATTTTTATCCCGTGCCGAAAAGGAACAGCGCGCCGCCAGGGAGATCGTTTTTTTGACCAAAAGCAATTTGGACATCGGTCTGGGAGAAAAAAAAGAATATCTGGATGCCCTGCAATCCTATTTGGTGATTCAAGCCGCTGTTTTAGAAAATATTTACAACTATAACATGGCTGCGGCTACGCTCAAACAAAAACTCGGAACGATCGGCCAAGAGGCAAGAACTAAAGCTCTTTAAGGAGGATCTTTTGACAAGTCACAAACCCCTATTCATCCCCATCATACTCTTCCTCATTTTCGTAGGTGGTTGCTCATCCAAAAAAAATCCGGAGGCGCCATCATCAAGTCCATCAGACCAGGTCGCTGTAACCAATCAGATACAATACCCACCGGAGGAAGAGTACAACCCCAAGGCTCTTGACCCAAAAGAAATTGGCACGCCCATGCAAGCCATCAAAGGTCTCGATCAAATGATCGAAACCTATCACCTCGGGAAAGAGCTCACGGCTGAGCAGACAGAACACAACAGTTCACTCAAACAGAAAATCATACGGGGCACCTTCGACATCAAAGAGCTGTGCCGCCTGTCGCTTGGGAAGCACTGGGACGCCATATCCGAAGCCCAACAAAAACATTTTGTGGGCATGATGACGACCCTGCTTGAAACCAAAGCCATTTTTTCCAAGGAACAGCTCAAAGGCACAAACAAATATTACAGCATTTCCTATAAAAATGAATCTTTCGATGACGAAACAAAAGAGAAAGCCACGGTCTTCACAGACATGCATGTGCCCAAGGAAAAAATCACATTGAACATCACGTACAAGCTCCTGCTCACACCCTATGGCTGGAAGATTTACGATGTCGTTGTCGACGATGCCTCCCTACTCACCAATTACAAATTTCAATTCAACCAGATCATTTCCACAAAAGGTTTTGATGAGCTCTTTGCCCGTATGGAAAAGCAGTTAAACAAAATCAAGGGGGTTCCCCCGGATAACAACCAAACGACAGGAGGCGCTCACCAAAAATGACTCCCGCACAGACACCATTTCAACCTTTCAAAAGATCAATACTATTTTTAATCGATGGCGCCCGGGCGGATGTCATGACGCATGAGATCATGCAGGGCCACTTGCCCCATCTGCAGAAATTTTTTGTTCAGGACGGATGTCAAAAAACAATGCTGACCTGTTTTCCCTCCACAACCGGGCCAGCGCACCTTCCTTACCTCACCGGAGCCTTTCCCGGCACATGCAACATCCCTGGCATTCGCTGGTTCGACAAAGCGTCCTATGCCAAAAAAGGCTGGGGGTTCAGGTCAATCCGTAGTTACTGTGGACCGGAGAACCGACTGCTCGACCGCGATCTTGCTGCCAACATCACGACCGCCTGGCATGTTTTCAATCACCCTTACAATATTTTAGGAGGCCTCACAAAAGGTCTCATCAAAGAACACAACCTGACACGACAGCAACGCGAACTCTACTATTACTACGCGCACCTCACAGACAGATGGTCCCTCATCGATCATCTGGCCGCTCAGAAGCTTGAGAGCATTGTGACCAAGAGAGAATTTGATTTCATTTTTACGGTATTTCCCGGAGTTGATGAGTACGCGCACAGAACATCACCCTTTTCGGAAAGGACCAGACAAGCCTATCGTGAAGCCGACCAATACATTGGAAAAACCATTCAAATGCTGGAAGATCGAAAAATTCTACAGGAAACCCTTCTCGTCATCGTCAGTGATCACGGCCTGAGTGAAACAACCGAACATTTTGACGTGGGACCTTGGCTCGAAAAAGAAAAAAAAATCAAAACGCTCTATCACACCAATATTTTTAAACGAAAATTCGATGCGGCCTCCATGGTTTCGGGCAACGGCATGTGCCACCTGTATTTCAAGGACGACAAAGGGTGGTCGGGTCGTATTCCCCATGAAGATTTTGTCAAAGACACCGATTTATTGGCCGAATTGGTAGCCCGACCGGAGGTCAGCCTGGTCATCACACAAGCGCAAGACGAAACAATCTACTTTCAGAACAAAAAGGGTTGTAGCCATTTCTCTGTCGACACCACACAGAACATCATTCACTACACCTTCACTCAAACAGATCCCTTGGGTATTTTTAATAACAAAAGCATTAACCCTGAAGAAGGCTTCACCTTCGATAAAAGCTTGGAGCTCACTTGGGATTCTGAATACCCCGATGTGTTTGTACAAATGCACCAGCTTTTTCGCTCACACCGAACAGGCGACATTGTCCTGTCGGCCAACAGCGGGTACGATTTCCGCAACCGGTTCGAGGTTCCCTTGCACAAAGCCAGCCACGGTGCCCTATTGCCGGAACACATGAAAGTGCCTTTGCTGATGAATTATCCCATCGAGGCTCAATACATCCGTTCAGTTGATGTGTTCCCCACCCTGCTCAAACTCATGGGCAAAGCCATCCCCAGTGGCTTAGACGGCAGGTGCCTGGTTGGTTGATTGTCTGTTTGTGCTTCAGGAACCTTCATTCAATGGGAGTCACTTCAATCGAGCCACTCCCCTGCAACATAAACTCCTCGTGTGTGTCAGCATCTTCGATGAGCAAGGGTTCTGCGGCAATGTCTTGTGAAACCTCAGTAGTTATGTCATAGGATTCGAACACGATCCCCTTCAGATCTGGAGTGACACTATCGAGCGTGGTCAGCAGGTATTTTTCGCGGTCGCCCTTGGTGTTGAGAATACTGCCATCAGTCCCCAAACAATTCGAAAACCAATCTTCCATCAGCCCATCCCGGGCAAACTTGATTTGAACAGCCAATTGGCTGATGGCCTCGGTTTCCTCGGTTTCTTCCACCAATGTGTAACGGGCCATGATATCGGCTTCGACCTGGTTAAGTTGGACCTCCAGTTTGCAGGTGAACAATTCGTTCCCAGCGATCGTACCCACAACGTCTGTGGTGACCTGGGCTTCGGCTTTGGTGCGAAAACGTCTGTTCACAACCTCGATTTCCTGTTCAAGCTTGAGCGTGTAGCTGATTTCCAAAAAAGGAGTCGCCGCCAAGGCATCGCTCACGACCACCTGTGACTCAAACTCAAGTTTTAATAAATGTGTGGGGCCTTCATCGACAGCTTCCCCCTCTTCTTCTTCATCCTCCGCTTCATCCTCGCCGAATATTTGATGTTCCTGATACACCTCACTATCAGGGTCATCTTCTGCGAAGGTCCCCGTAAAATCGTCAGGAATAGCGGCACTATGAGAAACATCTTTCCCCGAGGGATCGTCTGCTGAGACATCATTCACATCTTGAGAATCAACAATTTCCGATTGTCCTCCGTCATACGCCTGTGACTCGTCGTCAACCTGAGCGAAACTCAGACAAGGACAAAGGATCAAAAACAAAAACAGACATGATAGATAATATTTTTTCATACAATGAATAAACGACAACTTATTTTATCAGAATTTCTCCTATCGTACAATTGATGGGTAAGAGAAAGATACTACTTGCGGCAATCACAGTTTATCTGATTGATATTATTGGATTAAGGACACCTCTAAAAAACCCAGATTTCACAGAATCATCCACGAGTTAATTGCGTCCCTGGCAGGAATCGAACCGTGCAATGCGATGAACATGCCATTGGGCATGTTTAGCGCTTTGCGCCCCAGACTTCGCAGAACCACCCGCATGTTAACAGCGTCCCTGGCAGGAATCGAACCTGCGCACATGGCTTCGGAGGCCACTGCTCTATCCACTGAGCTACAAGGACAAAAATACGTGCCACCAATAATCAATTGCCAAGCAGAACGTCAATAAGAGATGTTTCCACTTTACTCATGATTTTGCTTCTTCTATGATCAGCAAAAGGAGTCATTATGAAAAAAATAATATTTTTATTTCCCATTATTCTCGTGCTCTGCCTGGCCACCGCAACAGCCTTTGCCCAGGAAGATGTCGAGTACATCGAACCCACTGCCAGCTCCAATAGCATTGGCGGGGCTGTGGGCCTGGGATACACGTATGACACGCGCGATATGAACCGTCTGGCGCTGGATACCAATATTCAACTCCCCTATCGTTTCAGTTATTACAGTTATTTCAACTTCAACTCTCAGATGGCCGTCGATGGAGCCAATTTTGAAATCGACAATTTTTACAGCGAACACAATTTGTGGTGGAATCCCTACGAACCCATCCCTGTCGATTTGGCCCTGCAATACGTGATTGCCCAAGGCGCTGGCAACGACATGCTCCAACTGGGACTCAGGTGGCGCCTGTCCGACACGGTCTGGATCAAAAATTATTGCGAGATGATTCACCTCACCCTGTCCAGCCAGGTCCACCCTCTGCAAACAGACCTGGACGCCTCCGCGGGCTGGGGGTTCTCTTTTGAGCACAGGTGGTCTCTGCAGATCCTGCCCGAACGCTTCAGCAAGAGATTTGTCATGAGCGGCTTTTTGGATCACTACCTGAACTACGGCGGTCCTGCCAACGGCAATCATCACTCATTCGTTGTTGAGAATGAACTGGCTGTTCGCGTGTGGGGAAATTTCAGTGCCCTGGCCGCCTATCGATTCAGTGATTACGATGTGAGGCAACACGGCTTGGCCTTTGGAGCCAAATACGTCGTGAATTTTTAATTCGATTTCCCAAAATCGGGTTGTGTCAGATAATTGAGCACCACCGTATTCAAATCGCTTTTTATGAATTGTCCCTTCCCGATGATGGACCAAAATGCCTCAACGCTGTGGGGGTCGGTGGGGCTGAGTCGCGACACGCGTGAAAGATCGACACCGGGTTTGAGCAACTCCACGCCATCACCCGTCAGGTGAACGCACTCGCAGTCGACTGGGACGATCTGGCCAAAATCGGACTCATCAAATATTTTTTCTGAAAAATTCCCCTCTTCAGCTTTTTCATTGCATTCCAAAAAACCTGCGGCGACTCGTTTGCGACCCAAACGAATCAAACTGATCGTTAAGCGATCTCCGCTCTGATGAGCGGAATAACAGCGAAACAAAAGTGACGACGCCGTACAGAACACCACATCGTCCGTCCAAAAATATCCCTTGAGGGTGGCCAAACCAATCCGTAGTGACGTGAATGAACCCGGGCCAGAGCAAAATAAAACATGTCGCACGTCAGCTGGCTTACGACCTGCCCCGAGAAAAACTCCTTCGATAAGGCGCATGAGGTCTTCGGATTGTGAGATAGGAGGAAATCCGTTGAAGGAAGATAGCACCGTGCCATCCTGTATGAGCGCCACAGAAACATTCCTGACAGAACAATCCAGACAACACCAGATCCCATAAGATTTGATTGCCACAGAATCCTTCATGGGTCAAAACACCCCTTTGAGCTTCTGGAAAATATTCGCAAAACCCCAGAGGTTGTCGACATCGTTGATCGTCACGAACAACATGAACCCCATCAACACAACCAACCCCACCTGCATGAGCGCCAGTTTAAACTTGTATGGCAATGGCCTCCGGACAGCTCCCTCAATCAACATGAAGGTGATGTGTCCCCCGTCCAGCACCGGGATGGGCATGAGATTCAAGATGCCGAGTTGCAGGGACAAAAAGGCCAGGATGAACAAAAAATCCCCAAAACTCGATTTGGCTGCCGATGAAGTGAGTTTGGCGATCTGCAAAGGCCCTCCCAGGACCTTTACCGATAGCTGCCCTGTAAACAGCCGGTAAAGAACATCCAGTGTCATGTTGGTGAGACTTCCGAATTTTCTCACACCCAATTTGACTGAATCGGTAAAACCGTGACGGACTCTAACCAAACCATCCTTGATGATGTCCTTCTGAATCCCCATCACCCAGTATTTAGCTTTCTCCGAAAATTCGGGTTTGACCACCATGATCATTCTTTCTCTGGCATCGACTCCGTTCACGGCAGCTCTTTCCACAGTCACATCAAGCGAACGTCCTTCGCTCCCCCTCACCACCTCCATCATTTCGGTCCAGTACTGTATTGGCTTTCCGTTGATGGCCACAATCAGGTCCCCGGACCTGATTCCCGCACGATCCGCGGGTGTTTCCTTCTGCACCTCTCCGACCACTGGTTCGTTACCATAAAATTCATAGTATTCTATCCCCAGATACCCCATGGATTGATCACCCTCTTTTTTGATCACTGGCTTTGTCTTGACAGTCCTTAATTGACCCGCTCTGAGGAACGCGAGTGACACCTCTTCCTCGGGGTGGACCATGATTTGTGTCATCAGGTCCTCCCAGTTGGTGACTGTTTTATCGTTGAATTTGGTGATCTCGTCGCCTTTTTGCAAACCAGCCCGCTCTGCGGGAGACCCGTGAGTGACCTCAACCACGACCGGTTTTTCAAAAACAATTTTTGGTTTGTACTGTCCCACCATGTACACCACAGGCAACAGCAATAAACACAAAATGATATTCATCAGGGGGCCAGAGAACACCACGGCCAACCTCTTCCACAGGGGTTTGGACACAAAGGCCTGGGGATGCTCAGCGATCTCCTTGGCCCTCACGGCATCACCCTCGGCCTCTTCCATGGGCTCGTGTCCGAATATTTTGACGAAACCACCAAAGGGAAAGGGCGCGATGCGGTACTCGGTCCCTCCCCAGGTAAAGCTGAAAAGCTTCGGACCAAACCCAATGCAAAAAACATCCACCCGAATGCCTGATTTTTTAGCCACAATAAAATGACCCCACTCATGCACAAAAATGAGGATACTCAGGGCAAGAATAAATATGATCACTGTCATCATGTTTTGTTTCCTATCTGGTTTTTTACAAATTCACGCGCCCACAGGTCTGCCGCCAAAACATCTTCCAACGCAGACACAGCGAAGGGACCGTGCCGCTGGAGGCAGACATCGATGAATTGGGGAATCTGCACAAATGAAATCTGCTTTTTCAAAAAGGCATCCACGGCCACTTCATTGGCCGCGTTCAGCACGGCCGGATAACTCAGGCCCTTCCTGGCCACATCAAAGGCCAGGCGCAGGCACGAAAATTTTTCGAGATCCGGTTCAAAAAAAGAAAGCTTCTCGATTTTTGGAAGATCGAGCGTCTTCACACCTGTTGTGATGCGTCGTGGGTACATCAAGGCATAGGCAATGGGCACGCGCATGTCTGGCGAACCCATCTGGGCCATCACCGAACCATCCACAAACTGTACCATGGAATGAATGATGCTCTGGGGGTGCACCACGACATTGATTTTAGCAACGGGCATGCCAAACAACCAGTGGGCCTCCATCACCTCCAAACCTTTATTCATCATGGTTGCCGAATCAATCGTGATTTTGGCCCCCATATCCCAATTGGGGTGTTTGAGGGCCTGTTCTCTGGTGATGTGGATGAAGGCTGACTGTGGCAAGTTCCAAAAAGGCCCCCCGCTCGCGGTCAAAATAAGTTTGTCGACATCATCAGGATGTTCACCGTTCAAGCATTGGAAAATGGCCGAGTGCTCGCTGTCCACAGGCAAAATGCGAACCCGATTCTGCCTGGCCTTTTGCGACATGATCTCACCCGCAATGACCATGCTCTCTTTATTGGCCAGACACACATCCTTGCCCGCTTCGATGGCGGCCAATGTTGGTTTGAGTCCAGCGGCTCCCACAATGGCGGAGACGACTAAATCTGCACCTTCTGCGGTAGCCACGCGCTGTGCCCCATCGTCTCCATAAAATATCTCTGTGTCGCACGAAAGCTGAGCCTTGATTTCCTCATAATCCTGTTTGGATTTGACTGACACCAGGCGGGGCCGAAACTCTGCGATTTGCTCGAGCAACAACCTTGTGTTGGAACCAGCCGCCAAGGCCAAAATCTGAAAACGATCCGGGTGTTGTCTGGCCAGATCCAGTGTGGAAACACCGATCGATCCGGTCGAACCCAATAGGGAAATCTTTTTTTGATATTCTGCCATCATGGTAATAATTGCGTGATGAAATAGACCAGCGGAGCCGTAAACAGGAGGGAATCAAAGCGATCCAGAAGCCCGCCGTGCCCAGGAATCATGTTTCCCATATCCTTAACACCAAAACCCCGTTTGAGCAGTGACTCACACAAGTCACCAATCACCCCAACCAGCGAAATGAGGATCCCCAAAACGATAACCAGGACCAGATCGAAGGTGGGCCAAAAAATCATTCGCACACCATACGCGGCGAAAGCACTGAAGACCAGTGCGCCCGCCAGCCCCTCCATGGTTTTACCCGGGGATAAGGTGGGTGCCATTTTGTGTTTGCCCACCAAGCGGCCCACAATGTAAGCCCCCGTATCTCCCAGATGCGTGCAGGCCAGTGTCAGAAATAACCAGAACCGATAATGGGGCACATCACAGAGTTTGCCGATCAGACCAAAAAGAAAGGCCAGATAAAAAATCCCGAATACAAAAAAAGCCGTTTGCTTGATCTTGGTGCTGTTATTCACGCTCCCGGGAAATTCCAGAATAAAACCGATCGCCAGCACGGCGTAGACAAACATGTGAAGGCGCACAAGAGGCGCGTCAAATAAAACCAGCCAAGATCCCAAACCAGTCAAGGCCGCTCCCACCAATTTTTTGCCAGTGCCCCCAAATCGCATGATGACGTTCAGCAGTTCCAGAGAAGCCACCACCGACAGCAACACCAGCAGGCATTTGAGTAAATAGATGTCGGCAACCAGCAACAAGGCGATTGCCACCAAGGTCAACAGTATTCCCGTGATCCATCGTGCCATAATTCACAATGCCTCCCGCATCCTGACCCGAGCTTTTTAGCACAGAGCTGAATACGAAAAACATCAATCCAATTGTTCACTGGTCATGCCAAATCGCCGTTCCCGGCTCTGGTAGTCAAGCAGGCACTGCACAAAGTGTTCCCTGGTAAAATCCGGCCAACAGAATTTGAGAAAAATCAGTTCGGAATAGGCTCCCTGCCACAACAAAAAATTACTGATACGACTTTCTCCGGAGGTGCGGATGATCAAATCGGGATCCGGCAACCCCTGCGTGTCCAAAAAGGAGGCGAGCAACTCTTCACTGACCTGTTCCACTGAAAGCCGTTTCTCACTCAGTTGACCGGCAAGTTTTTGAACGGCTCGCGTGATCTCGTTTCGCGACCCATAGCTCAACGCCAGCGTGAGCACCATATCTTGTCCCCCAGAGGTCTCTTTCATCGTCCCATCAAGACATTGCCAAACCACATCTGGCAATTGTTTGAGATCACCAATGGCGTTCAGGCGAATGCCCTGCCGCAACATTTTCTCTTTTTTGGTCACCAGAAACTCGTACAACAACTGCATGAGCGCCGTGGTTTCCTCCGAGGGCCTGTTCCAGTTTTCTTTGGAAAAGGCATACAAGGTCAGGAACTTGACCCCCCGTTCCCTGGCCTCCTCCACAATCTCCTCGACAACAGCCACCCCCCTGCGATGCCCTTCAATGCGGGGCAGACCCCGGCCCTTGGCCCAACGACCATTCCCATCCATGATGATGGCGATGTGGCGAGGCAAGGAAGATTGATCGATTGTCGTAAGCTGATCCTGCATGAAGAACCCGAAAGCCTAAACGTGAATCGTGAATCGTGGATCGTTTGTGCCCTTTAGGGTACAGATCGCAGTTCTATCAAAGCCAAAAGCTCAAAAAGCCTTGCGCCTTAAGCCTTATGCCCTGCGCCCACTTCCACGCACGCACACGAACACATGAACACGCTACTACACCTGCATAATGTCTTTTTCTTTCTTGGCCATCAGAGCGTCAACCTTGGCGATGTAATCGTCTGTTGTTTTTTGAACCTGATCACTGCCATTGTGAAAATCGTCTTCAGTGATCTCGGAGTCTTTCTTCATTTTTTTGAGGATGTCATTGGCCTCTTTTCGGGCCTGGCGTACGGCCACCCGGCAATCCTCGCCAAAATTCTTGAGTTGTTTCACAATCTCGAGACGACGTTCTTCGGTCAATTGCGGGATGGGGAGACGAATGAGCTTCCCATCACTGGTGGGGTTGAGTCCGATGTTCGCCTTCTCGATGGCCTTTTCGATTGTCGCGATGAATGTTGGCTCCCAGGGCTGGACAGTGATCATGCGCGGCTCTGGAATGGACAGGGTGGCCACCTGATTGAGGGGCGACAATGTTCCGTAATAATCAATTTTGATGCCATCCAGTACCGTCAGGGAGGCGCGGCCCGTTCTCAGTTTGGACAAATTGTGTTGTAAGGCTGTGATCGCCTTGTCCATGTTGGACATGGTGTCTAGCATGATTTCATCTATCATATAACCTCCTTGTTTGTATTTCTCCTGTTAGGCTCTAACTCACCCGCGTCCCGATATCCTCACCCAAAACAA
>AMFJ01007478.1_pt1 | contig 12224 bp, 13 predicted proteins | sample 427208 | NCBI WGS metagenome assembly AMFJ01 (sample SAMN02954298, study PRJNA114691) | groundwater metagenome | biome: aquatic; feature: subsurface aquifer; material: sediment; isolation source: subsurface aquifer sediment | place: USA: Rifle, CO | collected 2008-08
GTAGAAACTTAGTGCATTTTAAGGGGTACCGGTCAATCTTCCTTCTAAATTTTTTCCTTTTATGCGCAAAGCGACGGGTTTTGAGTTATCAATCGTAGAATAATAAAAATAGTCACAAGCTGTGCCACCGTTTGAAGCACTATATAAATTCCCTTTTTCACTTCTCTCACGACTGACAGTCCCTTTCTCAAACAAATCACAATTTCTTACAATCTTATAGCCTTGATCGTCTTTGAATTCCTCTTTTACATCTGGTACAGATATTAATTTTTGGGAACGAAATTCGGTGCTTACTTTTAAAACATCTTCTGGAAAGGTATTTTTCAATACAGAAACTGGATCTCCAAAATAACCTGTTTCATAAATATCGATATTTCCAAATGAAGCTATAAGTTTAAATAGGTGTTTGGAGTGTAATTTTTAAGGGCAATAAAACTTGTAATTATTAAGATTAGAATAGGGAAAAACCATTTTACTAAAGTGATCCTTTTCATTTTTTTTAAAAATCAAATTTCTTCTCCTAAATTATCAGATGAAATAACTTTTATACTCTCCGTTGGATAACTTTTCATGAATTCCTCTTTAGTGGCCTTAGAAATAGTTTTTTTTGATGAATACTTAATTTCATAAGCCTTGAACTTTCCGTCAACTTCTTCGATGAAATCAATCTCCTTTTGTGTGTATGTTCTCCAAAAATATATATTCGGAACCCTCGTCCCCTTTTGATAAGATTTTATCTTTTCTAAAACAAAATAATTTTCAAATAAACTACCTACATCCATTCTTAATTTAAGCTCTGTAAAATTATTTAAAAGTGAATTTCTAATTCCTAAATCATAAAAATATATTTTTACTTTACCTTTAAGTTCTTCTCTTAAATTTCTACTCAAACCTCGTAATCTAAAAATAACAAAGCTTTTTTCTAGTAGGTCAATATATCTTTCTACAGTTTTATAGTCAATTGAAAGCAAAATGCTTAATTCGTTGTAAGAAACTTCATTCCCTAGTTGCAAAGCTAAAGCAACTAATAAATCATGTATTTTTTGATTGTTTTTAACTAAACCATAAGTTAAGATATCTTTGTACAAATAATCTGAACTCAAAAGAGACAATAGATCAATTTTTTCTGTGTTATTCTCAGTCGTAAAAATTTTCGGGTATGCTCCAAATAATAAACTTTCTCTCCAAGTAAAATCCATGTCAATACCTAACACATTTTTTTTGATTTCATTATATGAAAAAGGGTAAAGCATAAATTTAAAATGGCGACCAGTTAAAGGTTCACTTATCTTATTCGCAAGATCAAATGAGGACGAACCAGAGGCTATTATATTTAAACTTGGATTATTATCAATTAATATTTTTAAGATGAGTCCTGGGTTTTCAAGGTTTTGAGCTTCATCCAAAATAATATATTTATAATCACCAATCATCTTTTTTAATTCTAAATAATCAGGAACTAATTTTGTTTTTACTCGCTGTTCCTCACACGAGAGGTATAAATATGGAATATCTAATTTTTCAAAGATATTTTTCAAAAGTGTTGTTTTACCTACTTGCCTAGCACCATATACAACGATTACTTTGCCCTGATTCAAAGAGTTTTTTATTTTAGATTCAATATCCCGATTAATATAACTAATATTAGGATTCATGTTCCTATTATTATATAAAATAGTAGGAGTGTCAAGAGCTATTTTGTCAATGCAAGGCTGGGGATAAAATTAAACTTAGGAAGATTAAAATCGATCTTTTTCATTCCCCTAATATATGAATAGACAGGATAAATCAATTTACTAGGCATTAACGATATGAATATGATTTGAGCAAGAGTTGTAAAAATTCCTACAACTGAAGGTCTATAGCCATATTTAAAGATAGCTTTAATTCTAGTTTTTAAAGTGAGGTAAAATGTCTTTTTAGGATTAACAAACGAAGTATTATGATCATGCATTCTGTATTTTAAAATAAAATCAGGTAGATTTCTAACTTGTCCGATTTCAAACAACTTAAACATTAGCTCCAATTCTTCAGCAGATGAAGAATCATTGTCATACCAAACAAAGTTTTTTGGTAACAAGTTTTTATTAACCATAAGTGTTGGCTGTTGAAGCGGAACGTTTGCAAAAATCATACTTCTAATCTGTTTATTATCAGTTGGAAATAACTTTTCACCAATTTTTAAGCTATCCTTGTCAATTAGTTCACACTGGCCACCTACTGCGACTACATTTTTGTTTTTTATTAAAAATTTAATAGAACCAACAAACACTTTCCCCCCAAATTAACCAGATGGTTAAAATGTGGGTGTTTGTTGGCTAGACTTAATCGAGGCTATTTAATTGTACTTGCTACGGTAGTGCCGGGATGGTTGTCGTGTCTTCTGACGCGCTCTTGGGACATTCATCCAGTGACTTGAAGGTGATGCCTTCAGGAAGATAAATGTTTTTCAAAGCCCAAGGCTTGTAGGTAAACGAGACACCATCAGGCGCGATGTTACCATGAAGTTCGACTGATCCGTCTTTGCCAGATTGTGTGTAAATGCCGTTACCTTGAGTATCAGTAATCGTACCTGATTCATAAGGAAGCTTGTAGACGTCTTGTTTGCATCGCTCGGTTTTTCACCAAGTGTGTTCGGCTGCAAACTGAAGTCACCAGCGAGTGTGGCAGTCTGTGCCGGATTAACAACAACTAGTGTTCCCGATAGAACAGCCGACGACAAGGGTGTTACTTCAACAGGAACAACAACTGTCGCGGGGACGAGTTGCGTTTCAACAACCACGACAGGTGCGGGTGCAGATTGTGTTGCAGAACCGCCACATGCGGTCAGCAATAAGCTGGCCAAGATTACCACGACGGCAATCAGTTTCGAAAATTTGTTCATTTCTTACTCCTTTTTTTGTATTACATAATTTTGAATTTGATTTGTTTTTCGAAAAACAATGATCCCATTATTTTCTAACACTTTGGTTAGCCTCATAGGTTGGATTTTCACTATGTAATTTTAAAAAGTGATACTTTTTTCCTTTCTTCAACAGAGGGAATTTGGGGACAAATTAATATGCAAAAACTTGATTTCTCATGTCTTGTGGCAACTTACTTGAAGATAGTTTCAAAAACTCATATGCATCAAGTATTTCCATTAAAACAGGTTTATCATCTTTTGAAAAATGAATTATTACACTTCTGTTTTTTTCAGCATATGATACAGGCTCCTTAGATAGCCATACCATCATTACATCATCTTCTTTATCGTATCTAATTTTCATATTTTTATTTATACACAACTCTTAATATAATCTTGCTATTTAATGATTTTGAAACGATTATTTTAGGGTAATCAGATTGATTATCTATATCCTCTGGCTCTTTTATCACACCAAGTATTAACTTTTTAGTTAACTTTATACCCAACAAATCAAGATCTTCAAATTTTTTAGTTGCATGCTTTGTAAAAATAATATTCACAAAATAAGTATAGTATTTTGTCACACAAATTTCCTCTGTTGATTTTTACCTCGATATTTCAAAGAGCACTGGTAAATTCCAGTTTGAAATTCAAGTTTTAGATCCGCACTTGGATCTTATTGAGTTTTTTATATTCATATATACCGTAACCGGATAACATGAAGAGTATTGAGGCTAAAACACAAATACTAAATGATAAAACCATAAGTAGGAGTTTCATACGATTCGGCATTATACCCTAGAGTATAGACAATACCAATGGATTTGAAACTAATTATATTTGTAATAGCCTTGCATACTTAAAAATCCTAATGTTGGAATTCAAAGTCTCACATGTATATAGTATTAAATTTGCAGTGTAATCTGTTATTTCTTCACCTCTACTTTCATCGTAAATTTCATACACATATCTTCTTTGTTTATATGTAATTTCTACCAAATCTCCAATCTTTAGCCTCGGCAAATTAAAAAATGAATTTTTACGTCTATATATGTTCGTCCAAGCTAAATACCCAAATCTATGGGCAGCAAGTATCATGGGTTTATTTCTATCAACCGGGGTTCCAAAGTCAGGCACACGCCAGACTCCAAGCTTTAAAGCATCTTCATAATTTTGATATGCAGTCTCATTTATTTTAGTGTCCACACCTATTTGGGCAATCGTTAGATGTGTATCACGAGATAATTTAGAATCAAATGCAGGTTGCCAATCTGGAATTTGAACAGTTGGGCTTTGATTATCAATTTTATCTTTACCTGATACAGTTTCTAAAATTGCTTTTGAAAAATCCTCTACCTTAGAACTCATCGAGTACCAAATTGAAGGTGCAAATGACAAAAAAAGGAAAACTAAACCTAAAATAAGAAATATTTTGGTGAGTTTTAAAAGTAATTTTTTCTTTTTTTCAATTTTTCTGAACTGTTTACGTAAATCGTGACTAATAAAGTTGATTCCGCTTTGCGTGAAATTAATAGACATATGTATATATTATCATATTAATATTATGGGTTTGAATTATTTTTAACTACAGGACATAACCAATTTACAATTTACAATTTTCAATTTTCAATAAATTAGAAGAAAACATAGCTTGAGGACTCACTAAACAAAAAAAGAACTTGTTAAACTAAGGAAAGGGTAGTAAACCTGCCCTGCTCACCACCCTTCCCCAAGATCAACAAGTCCAAATTTCACCGAAAGACTATTGACAAGATATTTTTTTAGACATAGTCTAAAGTGATTTGTCTTTCATGTCATACATGTTTTATCATGTTACCTGTCCTTAAGACAAGTTTATCTTAAAGAGCATTTCTACTCGTGGTGAGTCACTTTAAGCCTACGGCTTAGAGAAAGGCCCAACGGTAGCAATGCTCTTTCTGTTTGTCAAAGCTCTAAACGAGAGTATATATCCAATTTCTATTGTTTGTCAAACCCCATAATTATTATTTGCTTCCCTATAGTTTATATAATTAAAATTGGATCGAAAATAAGGGTTTTAAATTTACTTTAAATAATTGTGGATAAGTTGTGGAAGATATTTGAAGCTCTCGGAATCTGCAACATCACTAAACCCAAGTCTTTTAGCGTCTTTAATTCTTTTTTCTTGCATTCCAACTTTTCTAATTTCTCCAGACAAACCAACCTCTCCTACCGCTATAAACTTTTTTGGCAATGCCTTGTCGTAAAATGATGATGCAACAGATAAACAAATGGCAAGGTCCATTGATGGATCATTTGCTTTTATACCACCTGCAACGTTTACAAAAACATCCATATCATACATAGGTACATTTGCTCGTCTAAAAAGAATGGCAAGTAGCATCTCTAATCTCTTTGAGTCTATTCCTTGTGCAACTCTCCTTGGAAATGCCATCTTTGTGGGAACAACCAGCGATTGTATCTCTACAAGTATTGATCTTGATCCTTCCATTAGAACTGAAACAACTGATCCAGCAACATTTTCTGTTTTTTCACCTAAAAATAGTTTTTCCGGATCATCAAGGGAAATTAGCCCTTTGTCTTCCATTGAAAATATACCGACCTCATCAGTTGAACCAAAACGATTTTTAACAGATCTTAAAAGACGAAGGTTTGTTTTTTTATCACCTTCAAACCAAAGAACAGTATCTACAATATGAGCAAGAACTGCGGGTCCAGCCACAGTTCCCTCTTTAGTCACATGACCAACAAGAATTAATGGAATGTTTTTAGATTTTGCATATTTTAATAACCTAAAGGCACATTCCCTGACTTGACCAACTGAACCTGCAAGGCCAGTTAAATCTCCTGTCGACATTGTCTGTATAGAATCAACGATAATGCATTGCAAGGTGAGACCTTGCAATTTTTCAATAATTTCATCTACATCAGTACTTCCTAAAAAATCTATGTTTTTATTTTTGATTCCCAGTCTTTCTGCTCTAATTGCAACTTGAGAAGACGATTCTTCGCCCGAAATATATAATGTCTTATCTAAATTATTAGCAAGTTGAAGCAAAATTGTACTTTTTCCAATACCGGGCTCTCCAGCAAGCAAAACTACCTGTCCGTTTACAAGTCCTCCTTCCAAGGCTCTATCTAGTTCTGATATTCCTGTTGTTACCCTTTGCATTTGACTAGCTTTTATATCTGTTAGTTTTAGTGTTTGCGAGTTACGGGTTACGAGTGACGAGTTTTTTGAGCTACTTTTAGACTTTTTTGTGAATTGTGCAGTTTCCACCAAACTATTCCAACTGTTGCATGCAGTACACTTCCCCAACCATTTTGAATATTCATTCCCACATTGCTGACAGACAAAAATTGAAGACATCACTTATATCCTACAGGAATTGAAGTTAAAACTAAACCTAATGCAATTTTTCTTGATTTGGAATCAATTTCTTCTATATAAACCTTAACTTCATCACCTACTGAAAACTTCTTTCCTGGTGCAATTTTAGTCATATGGACAAGACCTTCAATACCTGTAACAAGTTCCAAAAATACGCCAAAATCAGTAACCTTTGTAACTTTTGCAGTCAATCTATCATCTGCCTTAAACTTCTTATCAACATCAATCCATGGGTCACTTTGTGCGTGTTTCATGGAAAGTGCTAGCTTTCCGTCTTTTGTACCAATTACTTTAACTTTGATTTTATCTCCTAATTTAAGTAGATCTGAAGGATGAGCAACCTTGCCCCATGATAGTTCTGAAACGTGAACCAGTCCTTCAACTTCTGATTTTTCTACTTTAATTTTTGCAAATACTCCAAAGTTAGCTACAGTTGTAACAACTGCATCAAATAAGTCACCGTCTTTAATAGATGAAATTGCCTTTTTACTTGCAGCAATATCTTTTGCATCAGTTACTTCTCTTTCAGACAAGACTAGTTTATTTTTTTGTCTATCAAATTCAATAACTTTTGCTTTAAAATATTTCCCAACTATATTTTGTCCTTCTTTTGCAAGCTCTTTAGAAAGTTGTGAGGTTGGGACAAAGCCACTAATTCCATTTACATCAACTGCAATTCCTGATGTTGAATAGCCCTTAGCAAATGCGGGAACTTCTGTTCCATTTTTATGAGCTTCTTCAATTGTTTTCCACGTAGCTTGAGATACAGCGTCCCTAAGAGACAATAATGTTGATCCATCTCTCATTTCAGGTACCAAAACCATGGCAACAACTTCATCACCTACTTTTAGCTTTGAGATATATTCTCTTGCTTCTGCAAAAGCCTTTTCCATAACTACTCCTTCTGCTTTTCCTTGAATATCTAATATTAATGACTTATCTAATTTTTGAATGACAATACCACGAACTTTTTGTCCAAGTGATAGATTTCTAATTGAAGATTTGCTACGCTCAAGCAAATCGCGCATAGTGATTTCCTTTTTTGGAGTCTTAGTTGTTGTGTTTGTTGCCAAGTGTCATGTCCGCCTTTCTTAATTTAGTAGAAGAATTATATCCTATTGAAGTTAATCCTACAAGTGAAGAAAATCAGTGCTTGACAAGAAGAAGAAGCAAAATACCCACATTATGCCAGGATCTACATGTGGAGATTGCAGAGATACTCATTGGTCACCCACCCGCGATGGTTTAAAAAGATGGGAATTATCTCACCATAAAGCATCTTTTAAAAAAGCTGAGGAAGGTAGTTTAGCTCAACAAACAGGAATTGAAGGGTTCCATGATTGTAGAATTTTTCAAGAGAAAGAAGATGGAACTATGAGACCAGTACAGATTAGAATTTATAATTACAATCGTTTAGTTGAAGTCCAATAATTTTCTTCAAAAAAATAAAGTGTTCAGTCTTGGCGACGACTTTAGCCATAGGCGAAAATTAATTTTGAAAAATCCTAGACCTCCGCAATTTGAAACTTAAAAAGCTTGGCAATGATCTATTTTCGCGGCAAGTTGCCCTGCAACTATCGTCGACGCTATGACGTTTTACTTCTATGTTCGGAATGGAGATAGGTAGTTCCATCACGCTCTAATCACCAAGCTATTTAAATTTCAAATTGCTACGCGCGAACTGGAATCAGGTGGTTCCACTGCGCTCTAGTCACCAAGACTAAATACTCTAACAACTGAAGGATAATTTTAAGTGAACTAAAAATAATGACTTAATTAAATTAAGTGTGTTAATCAACAACAATATATTAGTATACAATGTTGCATGGTTTTCTTCGACCAATCCGTACATGGTAAGCTTAATGCCTTACGGCACTTCCACTTCCAGCCGGTTATACCCGATATTCTCTCGGGGGTCTCTCGTCCTTTCGGACTACGAGTTCTAATCTTTGGGTATGCTTCCCGCTTAGATGCTTTCAGCGGTTATCAATGAGGAATATAGCTACCCGGCGCTGCGTCTGATGACACAACCGGCACACCAGGGATTCCTTCATCCAGGTCCTCTCGTACTGTGGACAACTCCCATCAAAACTCGAACGATCCCACTGGATAGAGTCCGACATAATTGTTTTAAATTTTAGATACCGAACGACCAGTATATCTAAAAACCTTAAGTCGCCTTAAGGATCCGACTATATTTTACAAATTAGTTTTTAACCTAAAGTGCTTTAGCGTGTAGTCTGTGAGGGTTTCCCTTTCGGGATCTTCCCTGCTGATTGACTCCACCGAAAGATTGTCACTCCGATTAAATCGGAGTACTTTCGGATACTGAGTTATTCCAGCATATAGCTAAATTTATTTCTGTAGGGGTTACAGAATTTATATCTTTCTAACAGAATTTTACCTACTCTCTCTTTTTACCAAAAAATTGGTTTAATGGTTCTTGAAACGTTACACAATTAAATGTGAACGGTTCATTTTTTGAAACGTTATATAAATAGACAGCTTAGAATGTCACCACAATATGTAAATGTGATCAACTGTCTCACGCATGTTATTCAACTATTACTAGTTGCATGGACTATATCTTCATCCTACTCCTGAAATTTAGGTCACTTGACCATACTTCTAGGCTTCTTGTGTAGGCGTCGACGTATTACACCAATTATATTGATGTCTCTTCTTTCGAATCAGTCTCTACGGGATCCAGAAGTTTAACTTCTGGCTTACCCTCGGTATTACCTGTCCAATTTTTTACAAAATTGACGTAGGGTTTCACCGATTTTAGTCGATATTATTTTACACCATTACTGATGTAGAACGCAATGTTGTTTACGTTCTGAACCCAGCTCGCGTATCACTTTAATGGGCGAACAGACCAACCCTTGGGACCTCTGACCTTCCATAATTGCTTACAAGTGGAATAATTTTCCAAATGTACAAACCTTAACAGTTTGTATGGGGTAAGACTATACCATCACCATCTTTAAATTGTCACCAATTCAAAGTCTTAGGTGCGAACCGTGTTATACCTATCAATTTAGATATCTCTTCCTTGAATCTAAAAATTCTTGGAATCAGTCGTTACGGGGAACAATTTCTTTGATCTTTGCCATGAATTACAACTCAATTAATTAGTATTAATTGATGTTATGAACAACAACACAATTAGTTAACACTAATTGATGTTATGAACAACAACACAATTAGTTAACACTAATTGATGTTATAAAATTCTTTCTTCGATTTTTAGATCGAACATTGAAACTAGCTAAAGAATCAGCCAATGTTGCAATATTAACTAAATCATTTTGATTTTTGACTGGTTTCTGCAATATTGCTATTGCAATTATGATTTGTTTTTTCTTAATTCTAACAAATCTAACCATTTGTTTTAAAAATTCTAAAATTTCTATTTGGTTTCTTAAAATCCATTCGTTTGTAGTTCTATTAGAAACTACATTACCAAGTTTTGTTGTTTTTTGAATCCAATGCAAAACTTCAGGATTTTTCTGTGTAACCTTTAAGATTACACGTACTCGAAATCCAAACTTCTTTTCAGAATGTTTTTCAATCAGAGCCATAATGGCTCCGTCTCCATCAAAAAGACCTGCTATATATGCTAAATTGGCTACAGAAATCATTCTTCCCACGGTACTAACCTTAAATTATATTATATTTTTAAGGCCTCCACCGTTTTGAGTTCGTTTACAAACACTTAGTGTGTCTGTTATGAACAGTGTTTGTTCATATTACCTTAGTATTTCTACTAAGGAGAGAAGTTATATGTTTTCTCCAGCCCCAGGATGTGATGAGCCGACATCGAGGTAGCGAACCGCGCCGTCGATATGGACTCTCGGGCGCGACTACTCTGTTATCCCCGGGGTAGCTTTTATCAGTTAAGCCCCGTCCCTCCCATGAAGGATCGGGGGATCACTAAGACCTACTTTCGTACCTGCTTCACCCTTCGGTGTTGCAGTCAAGCTGGCTTATCTCTTTGCAGTTACATTACGGTTTCCATCCGTAACAAGCCAACCTTTGTGCCCCTGCGTTACTCTTTGGCAGGGTACCGCCCCAGTAAAACTGCCCATCTAACACTATTCCCGACCCTGTCTTAAAGGGTCATAAGTAAGTCCAACAATTTCTAACGAGAGGTATTACACTATCGCTCTTGCGAGCTCCCTCCTATACTAGACGATCAAAAATTGTCAAGACAATGTCAAACTACAGTAAAGCTCCACGGGGTCTTTTTGTCCATGCAGGATTAGGCCGCGTCTTCACAGCCAACGCAATTTCGCCGAGTGAATCCTCAAGACAGTTGCTAACTCGTGACGCCTTTCGTGCGGGCCAGAACTTACCTGGCAAGGAACTTCGCTCGTTATAGGATATATATTTATATATCTTTACGTACGTTATATACAAACTATAAGTTAGTATAGTTAGACGAATTTCTAACTCTTTATGTCGCCATAAAGATCGGACTATATCTTCTTCAATATAAAATATCAAAGTTCGACGTATAGTCTCTGAGGATTTTGAATATTTTATTTTTCAGGAATTATTATCACAATTCCAGTTTTTTCAGCTATTTTTAGCACAATTTCTGTCAAAACTTTTTTGACAGCTAGCTCTCTACCTGAAGCTCTAATATCGTAATTTTCTGGAGCACTATACTCCTCAAATTTCTCAGTTATAACTTCCTGTAAAATACTTTTTGGAATTGGTCTATCCTTCATATATTCAATCTTTCCTGCTGATTGTCCGCAGTAGTCAGATTTTAACTCAAAAATATTATTTTTCAAGTACTGCTACATACACCGGAGTTTCCAGCATTTAGTCGAATTTTACTAAAGCAGCTGTTAAGTTACCTTAGAACAGTTCATATGTTATTAACTACGATTATATGAATTACGTAGACTCATAGTCGCCTATGAGATCGGACTATATCATACCCAATTTAAAAATTGAGTCCTGGCGTATAGTCTCTGAGGATTTTTCTAAAAATTAATAATTAATTACTTTCTTCTAATAGTGTCGAGTAAAGTCCCACCTTCTAAAATATGGACTCCTTCACTTTTTGCTAACAATCTAAGTAACTGATGAATACTTATCCCTTGCGATTTGCAATATTCATCTAAGTTTCCAAATGTTTCTGTAGCCTTTAGTTCCCAATCATTAAATCCTTTTGTAATATCAGGGTTCAACCTTGCTTGTTCAAGCAATTTTTGGGCATTTTCTATCTCTTTTGCAAGAGCATTAGGTACATCATTTGGTTTTATTGACATTTTTAGAAATCTTTCCTGCTGATTGTCCGCAGTAGTCAGATTTTAACTTAAAAATTTTATTTTTCAAGTACTGCTACATACATCGGAGTTTCCAGCATATGGCCAAGTTTATTATAGTAACTACAACTGCGTCTATAGTTACTGCTGTCGTTTCACCGGAGCTTTGGTTCAGAGCAATACTTCGATTTCTCTCAGTACACCCCTCCCTTTAACCTACCGGCACTGGACAGGCGTCAGCCTGTATACTTAATCTTTCGATTTTGCACAGACCTGTGTTTTTGATAAACAGTCGGTCAGCAAACTTTTGGTGGCCCCCACAAAATTACTTGTAGGGAACCCATCTCCCGAAGTTACGGGTAGTTTTTTTGCCGAGTTCCTTAAGGATCCTTCTCTCGATCGCCTTAGTATTCTCTACCAACCCACCTGTGTCGGTTTGCGGTACGGCTTCTTATGGCTCTATTTACGAGTATTTTCTTGCAAGCTGAAATTTATATAATCCCTCACCTCGCGGCGAAGTTTACATCGTTACTCAGATAGACGCTCAGGTAGATTTTCTAGTCTGAACTGCTTTGTAACTTATACCCCCATCAACTGGAGGCTACAATATTCCTGCTCGGTCACCCTTAACTGTATCCCACCT
>AMFJ01024306.1_pt1 | contig 12221 bp, 11 predicted proteins | sample 427208 | NCBI WGS metagenome assembly AMFJ01 (sample SAMN02954298, study PRJNA114691) | groundwater metagenome | biome: aquatic; feature: subsurface aquifer; material: sediment; isolation source: subsurface aquifer sediment | place: USA: Rifle, CO | collected 2008-08
AAGCGGCGGCAAAGCAATGAACCATACGTAGCTCATTACATGCCAGACCGTTTTCAGGGAAGCAATAACTTCTAAAATTGAACTTGAAATGATATCCATTCTTTTGTTTGTTTTATGCGATACCAAATTCAGTATCGCTATTTAAGAGAATATACACCTTCTTTAGATTTGGAAAAATAGTTGTTCAAGTTTATCACTATAGTAGATTTTTTCACGTGTCTGATTTCCAGAACTTTTTTAAGGATATCATCTTTCTTCAAAGGTTTGGATGATTTCTTTAAAATTTCTTCGATCACATCTTTCACGGTTCCCTTTTTGTAACCCCATTCTACTAGAGCGTAGATTCCTCTACCAACCAACACGAAATTCTTATCCTTAATAAGTTCATTATGAACTGTTTGAGGATGAGTTTTCTTTCTATTTAAATGATACTGATCAATTTTCTTGGCAATGTCACGGAAATGAAGAGGTTCTCCATTTTCTTTAAGAACCAAGTAGGATTTCTCTCTTGTTCCTTTTGGTGAAATTTCTTTCCATTTAGCAATTCCCCATTTTCCAAAGTTGTTTTGCTTGATTTGCTCGGAAACTTCTAAGAAATTTTCAAAAATTTCTTGTTCAACTTTGACCTCATTAGAAACTAGCTCAAATATTTCCTTAGCAGAAAGAGGTTTCTTCTGATCTTCCAAAGTTTTAATCACGCAGTTCTTGATTTTTTTCCATGCTTCAATTTCAAAGCCTGGCAGCATGTAAGAAAGAAGAAGTTCATCTTTGATTTCATTTTCAACTACCGCGTTTGTGCATTCCAAGAAAAAACAAATGGCAGCTTCTTCGCTTGAATTTCCATTTCCAAGCACTTTTAAAAGCTTTCCTTTTTCCATTATACCACCGTTTTTTGTAATAGCCAAAACTATCTTTTCTTGAACTTGGGCGAATAAAGGATCTTGATTTTTATCTTTAACCTTCTTGAGAACTTCTCGGATAACCTGGCGAACGCGCTCACGCGTAATGCTGTATTTTTTTCCGATTTCTTCAAGAGTAAGTGCTCCGGAATTGAAGACTCCATAACGAGCAAAGATTATTTCCTGAGAGCGGGTTGAAAGATCAATAACAATCTTTTTTAAAGCCTCGGAAAAAAACAAGGATTTCTCCTTTTCATTAGCCTTTTCTTGGATATTGGTAGTTTGCATATTTTTATCAAACAAAATTAATGAAACCAAGTTTCAAATTATATTAACACATATTAAAATTTTGTCAAGCATTTTAACGCCACCAAAAAGAGGGATGCGAAATCCCCCTTTTATGTCCTTGTTTAAAGCTAAAACAGGCCTATCTGCGCATTTTCACTTTTAGATTCTTTTCCAATTCATTTGTGATTGAAATCATAACATCATCAATCTCTTTTCCGGTCAAGGTTCGCTCGTCAGCGCCCAAAATTACATGGAAAGCCAAGCTCGAGGTGTCATCTGCAAAATCTATCACGTCAAACATGTCCACATCCAAAACAAAATCGCCGCCCGCTTTTTGAATTACCATCAGAATTTCATCCACCAAAACAGAGCTCTCCACTAACAATGAAATATCCCTGGTCACCACTGGATGTTTTCTGATAGGAGAAAATTCTCTTTCCGCCTCTGAAACAGCGCCGAGTTTTTCCATATCAAATTCGAACATCGCAACCCTGGAACTGATGTCAAATTCTTCGAGCACAAAAGGATTTATTTCTCCGAGAAATCCGATACTTTCGCCGGAACCTTGAATTTTAATCTCAGCAGTTCTGCTCTGGTGCCAAAGGGAGGAAGGAGTTTCAATGGAACTACCCTCAAACGTATCATAATAATGGTCAGTTATGCCGATCTGTTCAAGCAAGTGGTCAACATAACTCTTCGCTTCAAAGAAAACAGATCCATGCCTTTTGTCCATCTTTTCTTCTTTGGCACTTTTCTTTTCCATAACTATCGCGCCGGTCAACAAATTCTTTTCTTCAGGCAGCGCTTCGCCATTCACCCAATATACTTTTCCGATTTCAAAAATATTGAATTGCTTGAAATTCTTAAGATTTTCACGAACATTCTTCAAAAGATTTGGAACCAAACTCACTCTCATCAACGCCTGATCAAGACTCATGGGAGCCTCCAATTCCAGATGTTTCAACAAGCCGAGTTGAGCCGCTTTTGCATCTTTCTCGGAATAGAAAGAATAATTATAAACTTCATCAAAACCAAGTCCTGTCAAAACATTTTTCGTTTGCCTGACAAAAGCGCGCTGAAGATTGACAGGAGCTGGTTGAACTGAAACCAATGGGGCTACTGTCGAAATTTTTTCATAACCATAAATCCTGCCTATTTCCTCAATCAAATCCTCCTGGGTTGCAATATCCAGTCGATAAGTTGGAATTTCGCAGTTTATGACATTGCCCATGCCGGAAACTTTAATTCCCAAAAGTGACAGGATTTTTTTGCTTTCCTTTGAAGGAATAGCAATACCCAAAAGCTTATCAGCATATGCCAAATCCAGTTTTATGCTCCAAGTCTTTTTCTTTTCCGGATATTCATCCAAACCACCTTCCAGGGCTCCACCAGCAACATGTTCAAGAATTTCTATCACTCGCACCATGGCTTTTTCAGCAATATTCGGATCGATTTCTTTTTCAAATCTGAGGGCCGCGTCCGAAGATATTCCCAATCTCATCCTGGTCCGCCTGATGGTGGCCGGCGCAAAATTGGCTGATTCCAAAACGATATTTTTCGTTTCTTTGGTGACTCCAGTTTCCAATCCTCCCATTATGCCGGCAAGTGCAATTGCTTCTTCATTATTAGCAATAACAATATCCTCAGAAGAAAGTTTCTTACTGCTTCCATCTAAAATAGTAATTTCTTCCCCCTCTCTTGCATTGCGAACTATTATTTTTACGGTTTGATTATTGATATTTGAATTTTGAGATTTGCTTGGAATTTGTAATTTATCATTTGGAATTTCACTTTTTATCTTATCAAAATCGAAAGCATGGAGTGGTTGCCCGATTTCCAACATTACGAGATTGGTAGCATCCACAATATTATTGATCGGACGGATGCCGCAAAGTTGAAGTCTGTTCTTGATCCATTGTGGCGAATCTGAGACCTCCACACCCTCCAAAACTGCTCCGACATAGCGACAGCAAATGTTCTTATCGGCAATTTGCACGGAAAGTTTTTTTGATTTAATTTTGGAAAGTTTCAGCCCGTCATAGTCATAGTCAATTTCTCGTCCTTCCAGAATTGCAATTTCTCGTCCCATTCCAACATGCGAAAGTGCATCATGTGCGCGATTAGCCAAAATGTCGATTTCAATCATGGCATCGTCAAGATCAAGCACGTCCTTGATTGGAGTTCCAATTTCCAAATTTCTATCCAAAAGCAGGATTCCTTCATGACTGGTCCCTAGTCCAAGTTCGTCTTCCGCACAAAGCATTCCGAAGGATTTTACTCCGCGAATTTCTGCTTCCTTGATCTTGAAGTCGCCAGGAAGCGTCGTGCCTACTGTTGCAACTGGAACTTTGTCACCGACTGAAATATTTTTAGCGCCACAAACAATTTGCAGAACCTGCCTACCGGCAGGCAGGCCTCCTTCTTTTATCAATGTCCTGGTCACTTGCAATTTGTCAGCATCCGGATGCTTTTCAATTTCCAAAATTTCGCCAACAACCACGCCATCAAGCTTATTTTCAACTTTTTCAATACCCTCAACTTCGAAAGCGTGCAACATCAACAGATCCTTAATTTCTTCTGGAGTTTTTTCACTTCCCGATATTTCACTGAGCCAATTGTAACTATATTTCATATTTTAGCTTCTTAGCTTCTTAACTTCTTAGCTTTTTAGCTCAGGGAATTTTAATTTCCTAAAAAGCTAGAAAGCTAAAGCCTAAAAAGCTGTTTTAAAATTGTTTTGTAAATCTTATATCCCCACTATTGAAAAGTCTGATGTCATTGATCTTGTGACGCATCATCAAGAGCCTTTCGAGTCCAAATCCCCAGGCAAATCCTTGGTATTTCCCTCTAGGGTATCCGGCGGCTTCAAAAACAGCCTGATTCACCATTCCTGCCCCACCAACTTCAAGCCAGCCAGTGTTTTTGCATGATGAGCAACCCTTGCCTCCACAAACTGTGCAACTGATGTCAAATTCAAAACTTGGTTCAGTGAATGGAAAGTAACTTGGACGAAGTCTTACTGTTATTTCTTTTTTAAAAAATCTGGAAAAGAATTGCTGCGCCACATATTTGAAATTTCCCACATTCACATCATCGCCCACCATCAAGGCTTCAAATTGATAGAATGAATGTTCATGAGTAGCATCAGTCGCCTCATTTCTGAAACATTTGCCAGGCGCAATGATCCTGAACGGCGGAGTATGCGACTGCATAAATCTTATTTGCACCGGCGATGTGTGAGTTCTGAGAAGAATTCTTTCTTTTTGCGCTCCACGCTCCACGCTTTGCGCTTCACTCTTGAGCCAGAAAGTGTCCCACTTATCTCTCGCAGGATGATCTTTTGGAATATTGAGAGCATCAAAATTATAGAATTCGGTTTCCACTTCAGGCCCATCAGCAACCTCAAAACCCATAGACGTGAAAATGTCTTCCAGTTCATTTTGAATTTTGGTAAGAGGATGAAGATGTCCGCGTTTCATTTTCTTTGCCGGCATGGTCACATCTATTTTTTCAGCGGCAAAGTCAAAACTTTTTTCTTTGAGCTCTTTTTCTTTCTGAGCAAACGCGCTTTCTATCTCCGCTTTAGCAATATTAGCAAGTTGTCCTACAGTTTTTCTTTCATCTCCCTCAAGGTCTTTCAAACCCTTTAGAATATTGGTAAATTCACTTTTACGCCCCAGATATTTAATGCGAAGTTCCTCGGCAACATCAAAAGATTCCGCCGAACTTATCTCAACCAACGCCTCTGATTTAATTTTTTCAATTTTTTCTTTCATATATTTTTTGTCATTCCGGACTTGATCCGGAATCTAGAGCACACATATCCATACAAGATCCTGAAACAAGTTCAGGATGACACAAGCAAATAAATTATTTTTTAAAAACTATTTTCACAAAACCCATCTTTCCTATTTTCAAAACTTTCCCATCCAATTCTTTTGTCACCACAAATTGTGGATCAAGAAATTTTTCATCACCAATCGAAACCCCGCCTTGTTCAATCTTCCTTCGCGCATCTCCCATACTGCTTGCATTACCTGATTTGAAAACCAATTCAATCAATTTCATCTCACCTTCAACTTTGAATTCTGCAATATCAGTCGGTATTTCTTTTTTTGAAAAAGTGTTGATGAAATATTCCCTTGCTTCCCTTGCCGCATGCTCTCCATGATAAATCGTTACTATTTCACCAGCCAAGCGAAGTTTTGCGTCACGTGGTTCCGCTTTCATTATTTCTTTTATTTCTTCAAGTGATAAGAGGGTGCAATTAACTAATAATATCTCAATCATTTCATCTGATTGTGACATGATCTGACCAAATTTATCATTCGCGCCAGTATCTAGAAATATACCTGTTCCTTTGCTTTTAGACATTAATTCTCCCGTCTTTGGATTCTCCATCAGCGTAACCGCCACGACAAACTTATTCTTGTCTTTTAACTTTCTTAGCAATGTTCTTCCAGTTAAAGCATTGAAAATTTGATCAGTTCCACACACCTCCACATCTACATCCATAGCGACACTGTCATATCCTTGCATAAGCGGATAAAGAAATTCGTGCAGATGGATCGGCTTACCCTCACCAATTCTTTTTTCAAACATATCCCTTTCTAACATCTGTTGGACAGTAAGATTTGATGCAAGTTTAATCACATCTTCAAAATTAAGTTTAGAAAGCCAATCATGATTATATCTTATCAAAGGTGGGTTCTCCGTGCTATTAAAATCCATCAATGGTGCAATCATCGCTTTCCATTTTTCAACATTACTCAGAACTTCTTCGCGCGACAATTGTTTACGAGCAGAAGATTCCCCTGTGGGATCACCAATTCTAGCTGTGAAATCCCCAAATAGGACAATAACTTCATGCCCTAGCATCCTAAATTTTTCTAAAAGCATGAAATTTTTCGCATGACTAAGGTGAAGTGTTGGCGCTGTTGCATCAAAACCGATGTAAAATCTTAGCTTATCTCCACTCAATAATACCCTCTTAAATTCTTCCTTAGTAGGCAAAATTTCAACTATAGTTCCCCGGTTTAAAATTTCATCTATCTGTTTTTCCAAGTCATTCATATATAATTATTTTAAATACCCATTTAAATACCCAACAAACCTAATATGCTTCAATAATACCAATTTGAGCCAATTTTTGCAACACTTCGAAGCCTTTAACTTACCCATCCATTCCCGATAACAGAGCAGCCGCCGATATTGACAAATATCAATATTATCTATATAATTACAAATCAGTCTAAAATGGCTGGAATTTAGTACCTTTACTTTATCCAAGGAGGGGGTTTACATGAAACAAGTTAGTGCGACATTAATGGGGCCTCCGATTGACAAGGAGGTGGCATCTTTACGAAAAAAGTTAGCCAGGCTTTCCGACGCTCACAACATTGCCATACAGGCGCTGTTGATCCAAGCAGAGGAAAACGAACGTTTGAAAATGGAATTGGCAAAAAGATCTGTCGATTCTATAACCGGCCTCATTTCTGATCCTCATGTTATCGATCAGGAATTATCGCTCTTATGTGCTTTGGCAAAAAGAGCCAACCAGGCTTTCGTTGTGTTTTTTCTAGATATGAACGGACTGAAAGACATCAATGACCGATTCGGACATGAGGCTGGCGACAAAGCCATACTCGAAGCCAGCATTTCCATCAGGTCATGCCTCAGAGAGTCGGATTTTCTGGCTCGCAGAGGAAGCAAGAGTGACGAATTTATTCTGGTCAGCACTTTTGAAAAAGAAGATCTGATCAAAAAAGTTCTCTGCTTCCAGAAAAGAATCCAGGAGTGTGTAGCTGGCAGACTGGTTGAAATCGGCCGCAATAGAGCATCCATTTCAATAGCTATGGGATTTTCCATCAGAAACCCCCTAAAGCGCACCCTCCAACAGGAACTTAGGATTGCGGACCACAAAATGTACCGCAACAAAATAAGGATGAAACTTAAAAATAAGGAGGTGCAATAGAAAAAGTCGGAACACGAACTCGTGTTGCCGGCTTTTTTAAATTCCTGCAAGAAGCCTACAGTAATCCCAGTCTTTTCTTGGCTTCAAAAATCTGATGATCATTCATTTGACCAGTTTTTTTCATCTGCTCCAAGGTTTTCAAAATATCAGCCTTATTTTTTTGGATATTATCAGGCGTCATAACTTTCTTCATCAACTGTTCCCTTTCAGCCGGACTCATCTTCTGCAATTTTTTCATAGCCATGCGCTGCAACATTCCCATGTTCTGAGGATCCATTGGATCAGCATTAGAAGCCTTTTTCTTTTTAAATTTATCAAGTAAGCTCATATTTTTGTGATTTAAGTTATTATTTTAAATCCAAATTTCAAAATCTCAATGTCAAATAAAATCTCAATAATTCAAGTCTAAAAAAATTGGATTTTGGTCATTTATTTGACATTCGTCATTTGGATTTGAGATTTTTAATGGCTATTTTTTATATTTCATTGTCAATTCATAGCTCGTCACCAATAAAGCACTTGCAATAAAAATGGATGAATAGGTTCCAAAAGTCACACCGATCAAAAGTGCCAAAGCGAAATATTTTATAGTAGCTCCACCAAAAAGATAAATTGCCAAAAGTGTTATGATCACAGTCATTGAGGTGTTGATCGAACGCACCAACGTCTCGTTGAGACTTTTGTTGACCACTTCTGGGAAAGGAGTTTTGCTTGATCCCTTGAGCAGATTTTCGCGGGTCCTGTCATACACAACAATCGTATCATGCACGGAAAATCCCAAGATTGTCAAAAGTGCCGCAATGAAAGGAATGCCGACTTCAACTCCATAAAAATGACCCAGCAGTGAAAAAACTCCAGCAGTGATGAGAATGTCATGCGCCAGCGCAATCACAGCCCCTGCTCCATATTTCCAAGATTCAACAGGGCGCGATACCTTGCGAAAAGCCCAAGCAATATAGGCCATGATGGTAAAAATAGCCAGAAAAATAGCATTCAATGATTTAGACTTCAGTTCCTTTGATACGGATGGATTGATAAAGTCGACACTTTGTTGAACAGCTCCCTCATATTTCGTGCTAAGAATCTTCCAAACTTCTTCATTGACTTTGTCGTCTTCCGAAGCGTAGCGAACCAACATTGAATCATTATTTGAAGCTTGAATAGTGAGACTACTGAGATTCAGATCCTTCAATGCTTCAGCGACTTCATCATTGTTAGCTGGAACACTTTCAGCGTACTTTATTTTCATCAAAGTACCACTGGTAAAATCAATGTCATACTTAAGCCCCCAAACACTGAGACTCAAAATGCTTAATAACGAGACAGTGATTGAAAATGCGTAAGCGTATTTGGTTTTTGAAATGATATTAATCATAGATTAAATTTTCAATTAGTAAATGAAATTGAGTTTGATAATTGTTTATTGTAAATTATTTGGAAATATGAGTATATATTTTCTACGCTCGCTCAGTAATTAAAACATTTTTTATTACATTCGCTTTGTTTGAAAATTGTAAATTGATCATTGTAAATTAATCCGATTTTATATCGGATTTACGTACTCCTACCATCCAAGTCCTGCCATGGATCCAGTCACTTATGATGAATCTGAGCATGGTGCGGGTGATGACGACTGCTGTAAACATCGACACCACCACTCCGATGAAAAGTGAGGCAGCAAATCCTTTGACGAAACCTGTACCCATGAGATACAAGATTCCAGCAGTCAAAAGAGAGGAAACATTTCCGTCGCGAATCGAGGTCCAGGCACGTTTGAATCCTTCTTCCAATGAATTTGCGATCGTCCTGCCATTTCTTATTTCCTCTTTTGTTCTTTCAAAAATCAGAATGTTGGCATCAACAGCCATCCCGATGGACAAGACAAAACCGGCAATTCCTGAAAGTGTCAGAGTAATTCCAGTAAATTTGAAAATAGTGATCATGAGCGCAGTGTAAATAAGAAGCGCCAAAGATGCCACAAGTCCCAGGAATCGATAGAAGATCAACATGAAAACAATGACAGCACCAAGACCTATCGCGCCAGCTATAAGACTTTTATTGAGCGAATCTTGCCCCAGGGAAGCCTCCACGCTTTGCTGTGAAACCAACGTAAGTGGGACAGGCAATGCACCTGTATTCAATTTTTGAACCAACTCCTTGGCTTCCTCCAAAGCAAAATTTCCAGTAATGACAGCTTCTCCATTGGTGATTTCGGATTGCACGGTTGGAGCACTAATAATGCTTCCATCCAAAAGTATGGCTATCGTCTTTCCAAGATTAGCCTTGGTAAGTTCAGAAAACAGTTTGGTTCCTTCATCGTCAAACTGCAATGAAATTTGCGGCTCTCCCAGACCTTGACTTTGAAAAGTCACCGTTGCATTTTTCAAATTCTTACCAGTAAGCCCGGTGCCTTTGTATTTAAGTTCGGGATATTGATCCAGAGAAGTTTTTGGCAGCAAGATGTGAGCTGAGTGAACTTCCTTGTCCTCCCCCTCCCCGCGCGATTCTACAAATTTTATGATGTGCCAACCGAAATCTGACTCAACCAGCTCCGGATGGATTTCCCCAGGCTTAAGATTTTTTTCAAATAAAACCTGGTCAAATTCTGGCACAAATGTTCCCTTTTTGACGAAATCCAAATCTCCACCCTTTTCTTTTGAGCCAGAATCCTGACTGTTTTCCTTGGCCAATTCTTCAAAATTTCCTCCCTTTTTGATTTGATCAAGCAATTGAGCAGCTTTTTCTTTTGATTGCTGGTTTTGAGAATCAAGCATCTGTTGGATCTGTGGATCTACGCCTTCTTCTTTGAATTCAAGCAAGGGAGTTCCTTTGATCTGTTGTTTGGCTTGTTCAATGTCCTTTATGCCTGGTATTTCTATGACAACTCGGTTTTCATCCCCGCTTTTTGTAGTATAAACCAACGGCTCACCCACACCAAAAGCATTTATGCGCCTTTCAATGACATCCTGAACACCTTCCAATGCCTCGCCAACCTTAGATTGGTCGATGCCTGACACATCAGCCTTGTATTCCAGATGGCTGCCACCTTGCAGGTCAAGCCCCAGATTTATCTTGAACTTATTCAAAACGTCATATAATGCAGGAACTTTGCTGACTGATTGAGGATAGGAAACAAGTCCGGCAAACAAAGCCAGGACAACAATGGCACCAAACTTCAATTGAATTTTTTTCTTATTGTTCATCCGGTATGCATAAAATATTAATATCACTAATAATACTAAACAAACATTGATTTTGCAATACTGACAAAAAATACCCTCGAAGGTATTTCTTTTTGTAACACGTAGAAATATTTTTGACTTACGCGTTTGAAATGGATTCTGTTTTCTGCTGGCATGCACGTTTTCTTTTGAGGCAACAGCGAGCTCCGCCAGCTGGCGGAAGCGAGGTCTTAGCTCTTGATCATTAACTCCTTGATCAAGAGCGTGCCGAAAAAGGAAATGTGCATGCCAGTTCATCATCTTTCAAGCGCGTAGGTCCTAATTCTCACTCTGCCAACAGTGATTCGATTTCATTCCACCTCAATTCCAAAGAACGCTTAAGTTGTTCCAGATCTTCATCCTCGGAATAAAAACCGTAACTCTTCTTTTCTTCAATCAGAACATCAATCAAATCTTTATATTCATCAAAACTGCGAACGTCTTCCGCCCGTACCTGCCTCAACAATTCGTGGAAAAGATTTTCTGAAGAATACTCTGCGCCTGTGTAAGTCATAAGAATAAATATTACAATTTACACAGTGTAATACTGATCATATCTGTTGATTCTTTCTTTTCTTGATGATAGCATCAGCTGAGCGCAGGACATTTTTTGAACCATCATTTTTAATGTTGATGCGCTTATACGCCTGATCAAAAGTGAGCCAAGCGAAATCATTGTTTTCAAAATCTATTATAACATTTTCATTTTCTGTTTTAACAGCATAAAAAACTGCCTTTTTGAAAATATAAATGCCCCTTCCCTCCCTGATCCGTTCTTTTTTTTCATTGCCTTTGGCTGTATAAAAATATCGGACAGGCATGCGAAAAGCCGGGAGAATTTCAAGATCATCAAGTCCTGTTTCTTCTTGAACTTCGCGTCTGAGTGTCTGCTGCTCTGTTTCGCCTTCTTCCACATGACCTTTGGGAAAATCCCATTGCCAAGATCGATAGCGCACCAAAAGATACAAGATTTTTTCATCTCGAATTCTATAAACAACCCCGCCTACAGATTTTTCAAAAGATATATATTTCATATTTATATCAAATATACCACAATTAAGACTCCCTTCACAGGAGCCTTAATTCTCATGCAGATCAGTCACTTTTTCAGCAACCTCTGCTTGAAATCTTGCACTATTTTTGCTATCCATGAAAATTTTATCTAGTTGAAGCTTTCACGGTTTTTGAATAATCACTATATGAATCCTTGTTTCTCTCCTTAATTCTCGCTTTAAATTTATATTCAGTATTTGATTTCAGATCCGATATGGTAATTTTCTTTTCACCGTCGCTGTTCAACCTCACATTAAAAGTTTGATAAAATTTTTCGCCTGTCGCGATTTTCTCTATTCTCACCTTTATTCTGACCTTGTCCTTTTCGAAATCACTTTGTTTCACTCTGAGCACAATAGAATTGGAATCTTTTTGGGATATGCTAATTTTAGGCTTGTCAGCTTTGGCATACACCTCGGACGGAATTCCCAAAAATGAAACCACTGAGAATATTGAAAGTATCGTTATAAGTGCAGATTTCCTAACAAATCCAATCATAAATTTATATAATAAATTATGAAGATTATCAGTAATCAGGCAACCGACCTTTATTTCATGAAGGATGATGCCCTCAGCTCCTTCAGCTATTAATACAAAAATCAGGCAAATTTCTTCTGACGGACGACAAAAAAAGAGAAGACTGCAATCTTCTCTTTTCATATCTTCAACAGTTACTTACCATGGCAATTCTTGAATTTTTTTCCACTTCCGCAAGGACAGGGGTCGTTTCTGCCGACGTTGTCATTGTTGATGATTGGCCCGCCCGCATCGCTATGCGAAGCATTG
>AMFJ01000107.1_pt1 | contig 12217 bp, 9 predicted proteins | sample 427208 | NCBI WGS metagenome assembly AMFJ01 (sample SAMN02954298, study PRJNA114691) | groundwater metagenome | biome: aquatic; feature: subsurface aquifer; material: sediment; isolation source: subsurface aquifer sediment | place: USA: Rifle, CO | collected 2008-08
AAATTAGATATAATAGTGGCATTTAAAAATTAATTCTATCTTCATGCAAAATCTCAAACAAATTTTAAGCGATATTAAATCCATAGCCCTTGGTGCCGCTCCAGTCATAAAAGAAAGACTGAAGGACAAAAGGGTTTTTTTGCCCCTTATCTTAATCATTATCGCTATTGTCTACTTCTGATGAAGGGGCACTTATCAGTTTGTAGCAAAAAGACTCGCGCGTCCGACCGTAAGCTGAGCTAATTTTTCTCTTGAATACAGAAAAGTGCCCTTTGACACTAAGAGCCTGGACATAAGTTTCTCTACTGATCTCAAAAAAGAATCCATATCTCCGAAAAGCATCACCCTCAGTCCATTTGTCGAGTGAAAGGCTATTCTCAAATCAAAAAATTCGATATCATATGAACTCAGCAAAAATCTGGAAATAGGACAAGAGTACGCGCTTACAGTGAGCAAAGATATCGAGTCATCATATTGAAGGAAGTTTTGAGAGGATTATACGATTATCTTTGAAGCCATTTCTTGAGCGAAAGTGACAAAAATCCTTCCTGAAAATTCCTTAAACGACATCTCAAAAAATGCAGTCATATTCTTCAATATACCGATGATTCCGCTAACAAGCCTTGATAATAAAGAAAAACTGCCTTGTCCTGTGGATATCTCTCCGAAAATAGACTGAAAATGCAAATGGACATGATGAAATATAATAGAATTTGTCCCGAAAGATGCATGGCAATGAGCAACGCAGTATAAGCTCACTGTAAATGCGACAGATTGACTCCTTTACCCTCTGAAAGAGAAAAAAGAGATAACATTCAAAACTCCAGATCTGACTATGTCGACAGATAATATGTTCTCTCCGAAAAATTGAATATCATTCCGATCAAACTTCCCTATCGACTCCTCATCCGTAGAAAAAAATATTGACCTGAGAGATGGAAATACGAAGATTCCAGTAAAGCTTATAGCAGAAGAATCAAGTGAAACCAGATACAAGCTACAGCCTGTGAGCTGAAATTTCTTATACTGAAAGAATTACACTCTCTCTGTCCCAGCATGAATTTCTCCGAAATATTGAAATCTGCCGACAAAGTCTCCTGTCTTAAGTTCGATTCAGAGCTCGGCTTTTCTGAAAAATATCGATATATACATGAATGAGCTATCAGATACTTGAGTTATAATCGATACGCCTAAATTCTATGACAAAAACAAGGTCGCAAATAAGAATCTGTTTTTCATGCTCGAATTCGATGATGAAGTGACGCTTGATAAAAGCCAATTCAATATAACGAATTCAAAATGAAACACTTTTGCGTTCGACATCAAGTATGGATCCGAGACTGATTGGTCAACATGAACAGAAGTCAAGAAAGAGAGCAAGAAACTGCTTGTCCTAACACTTAAGGATACGCTTCTGCACAACACGAAATATTCTCTCACCATCCTTAAAAAAGCAAATCCGAATCTTCCGAAAGATGAAGTTACCGATTTCAGCACAGTTCCAGAATTCAAACTCACTTCTTTCGAATATCAGAACAATACTCTCGCTTGCGTGTATTTTACCAATGATCTCTTATGACAATCCGAAAGCCAGGATAGCTCTTATTATGATTACCTGAGCTGACTGAAGAAGGATATCAACCTTACAGCAGTAACAACTTCTCCTGCATCCATAATCAGAGGATTCTCGAGGGATAGAGCAGACCCGACAACAAACAAATTCACTTGTCCGGTTAAAGAATGACAAAGGGCATACTGGCTTAATATAAGGCTAGATCCGAATAAAGACTATGAAGTCAAGATCCCTAAGGCAGTCAGAGATGCATATTGAGATAATCTGGACAAGGATTATTCGTTTAAGGTTAAATCATGAAACCTTAAAGAAGAGGATAAGTATCTTTATTCATCATTCATCAAGCCATATAATACTTTCCCGAAAGATGCTCCGAATGTAATAAATATACAGAGCATCAATATGGATAAGGCAGATGTGGAGATATGCGAGATGAACGATTCATGATATGCAGATTATACGAATAGGAGGTATGAACAGAACTTCACACCTATCTGTACGAAGAAAACAGTTAAAACCGTGAACCTGATGAATAAGAATTGGTATCTGTCCAACAATAAATTCGATATCGAGAAAAATATATTCTGAGGTCCGATAGCTTCTCCGATCTATCTTATAAGCTCAAAGGTTCCCACTTACTCAGAAACTACAGAATCGAGATGATTTGAGCATCTTATAATGAGGACGAATCTTTCTATAGTGTATGAAGATGCGGCGAACAAACAGTTGCTATTCGTATCGACTCTTGACTGAAAAGAAATCCCCAGCAATCTCAATGTTGCAGCATACAAGTATGACAATGCCACTAAAAAGGTCACCGAAGATAAATGAATCAAGATAAAATGGAATAATGCCAAGAAAGCATTTGAGATCAATTGATGAAAATATACCGTCATCACTCTCAAGAACGACAAGTACTATGGTTCTGTGAACACATCCATAGATCAGACATCGAACTATGATTTCAAATACATCTCAGGTCAAGATTCCAGCTTAAAGGATCTCTTGTATGTCTATACCGAGAGGCCTCTCTATAAGCCTGGAGATACAGTATTCTACAAGTGAATCCTGAGGTCATTCAACTTTGAATGATATAAGAGATCTGACATCAGGAAATGAAAGATGAAGATTGTGGACGAAAACTATGTCTTCTTCAAGGATTTCGATATCACTATAGATAAGAATTCGAATTTTTCTTGAAAATTCGAGCTTCCCAAAGATATGAAACTCTGAAAATACATGATATCATTCTTGCCCGAGTGAAGGCAGGACGAGATAACCGCCGGAGAATGAATATTCTATGTGGAAGAATACAAGAAGCCAGTTTTCAAGGTGAATATCAATTGAGACAAGAAGGATGTGGTGCTTTGAGATTCCTTGAATCTCAAATTCAATTGAGAGTATTATTTCTGATGAAAGCTCACTAGCTGACACTACTACAAATGAATACTTACGCAGAATTATTTCTTTGATGCCAAGGATTATTCAGATTATCAATTCTGAACAAGCTATGAATGATTCGATTGCTTGTATTGGGGGTATTGCAACTACAATGATAATATGACAAACGAATGAGAATGAGATATCAAGCCAGGAGCAGATGAAACTTGGAATTATAAATTCCCGGCCGAAGTGCAAGACGCAAACAAGAATCCGAACTGAGAAAAGATCTATAGCTTCAATGTAACTATAGAAGATCCTGACACAAAAAAACAGATTACAAATAGCTACGAGACAATTCTCCATAACACTGATGCATATGTCTGAGTTAGAGTGCCGTATTATTCCAAGCAACAAGACTGAATCAAATTCTCATGAATAGTGTTGAATCATTCCGCACAGGCTCTAGGCTCTAAAAAAGTTACAGTAGAGCTCATAAAGAGAGAATGGAAACAGGTCAAGAAACAATGAGTCGACTGAGTTTTCTACAACGATTATTCGATAGAAGAGACTAAAGAATGAACTGTAAGCTTGACTTCTGGCAGCAATTGAGAAATAAGCGAAACATTGAAGCCGAAATCAAATTGAGAATATGAAGTCAGGGCAACATATACATGAAGCAACTGAAAACCATTTGTAAGCTCAAGTTATGCCTATGTCGCAGGAAATGAAGTGACTTATTGGAATGAATGAAACAATACGACAACCGATCTGACTGCAGACAAATCAATCTTGAAAATATGAGATACGGCAAATTTTACTCTGAAATCTCCTATCTCAAGCGGAAAAGTATTTGTAACAGTCGAAAAAGACGATTGAATTCTTGATTACTTTGTTCAGGACATCACATCCAGCGCACCTAGGATCAGTGTTCCTGTTAAGGATTCATATTATCCGAATTTCTATGTGAAAGCATTCCTGATATGAAAAAACTGAGCCGATCCATTGCCGGTATACAAAAGAGCTCTAAGCGTAATAAAGATCGTCACAGACTACAAGAATATCAAAGTCAAGATAACTCCTGAAAAGAATCATTATCTACCATGAGATAAGGTGAAGCTGAATATCAAGACTCAAGATGAGGCCGGGAATATCGTGCCGAATGCGAATTGAAGCATCAGCCTAGTAGACGAAAGCCTGCTAGCGCTAAAATGAAATCCGAAAAAAAATCCATTTGCATTTTTCTATGACATGAAGAGGTATCTCTGAATAGAAACTTACGTATCGCTTTTCAATCTGGTTGAGAAATTGGATGTGAAAGATATAAAGGACTGAGAGAAATGATGAGCATGAGAATGACAGAAATGATGAAATGCGAAAAAGAAAAGATGAGTCTTTAAGGATACCGCTTTCTGGCAAGCCGATTTCACCACAGACAAGAATTGAATAGCGAATCTGACGACAGATGCTTTGCCGGACAATCTTACGACTTGGGTCATAGAAAGTGTTGCCTCGACTTCTGACGATTCGAAAATTTGAATCTGAGAAGCCACAATCGTTACATCTAAGAAAGTGATGATAAATGAGAATACACCAAGATTCCTATGATCGAATGATACTATAACATTCTCCCCTGTTGTATTCAATAAAACTTGAAAGAACTCTACCTTTAAGATTTCAGTTACTGCAGAGAATCTCAAAATATCTAATCCTAATCAGGAAATCAAGATTAACAATTGAGAAGAGAAGACTGTTGAGTTGACCGCAAAAGTAGCAGATCTCGGGACTGTGTCGGATTCTTCTCTGGCAAGGATAACGATAAAAGCAGTGTCTGCAGATACTCAAGATGAGGACACGGTAGAACAGTTCCTGCCAATAATCCCGACTTCCGTCCTTGAGACTGTTGCTACTGTTTGAAAGACTGATGCAGTAAGCTTCCTTGAAAAGATAGATTTGTCCGGTATTGCGCTTTCTTCAGCAAAACTCATTATCAGATATGCTCCTTCCCTATTGTCGAACATAACTAGCTGAATGGAATTCTTAAGCCAATTCCCATATTGATGCATAGAGCAGAAGCAATCAGCAATATTGCCGAATGTTTATATGAAGAAGCTTTACTCTAGCATCTGACTTCCATTCGACTTGACTAAGAAAATGGTCAAGACATTCGTTGATGCTGATACATGAAATAAGGAAGTGAGCGAAGATGAGCTTATAAAGAATTACATTGCCGAATCTCCGAATTTCCAAAAGCTTTCTTGAGGATTCTCATACTGGAGCGATGATGCCTTCAGATATCCGGACTTCCACCTTACGAGCACAATCCTAAAATGATTCGCAGAAATCAAATCCATCTGATACACCCTTAATGAAAATTCAGTAAAGAATGCTATCGGATACATAAAAACCAGGTTCTATGCGAATCAGATAGAATGATGCTTCCCTACTGAACTCAATGATAAATGCAGATATCCAGAAACACAGAGGCTTGAGGCAATCGATTCGATATTGAGCATCGACCCTAATAATTATGAGGCATATCAGATGTGGAAGCTTCTCGACTTCAAGTCAGAAACCCTGAGCACTCAAATAGAAAAAATTGCCGTTATCTCAAAACTACTCAAAAACAAGAATATCTGAGATAATGAAAAGAAAGAGCTTGAAAGCATCTGAATCAAGTGATGAAATGCGATTTTAACCGATTATCTGGTATATAATCCGAGATGAGCATTCCTATGAAAGGATGAAGAATATTCCAGGATCAAGAACACTTCGGAGTTCATATGAGCAATAAGCGATTTCTGACTTGAGAAATTCAAGGATGCAAGTCAGATAACAGACAATATGAACAAGTGGATCATAAGCCAGAAAAAGGAGTGAAAATTCTGATCAACGGATGACACCAATGCTGTAATCAGGAATGCTGCAAAATACATTGTTGCAGGCAAAGAGCTGAATTGAGTCAATGAGAATATAATGCTTAACTTGAATGGAGAAAAGATAGCCTCAACCCAAATAGACGAGAAGAATAAGCTTGAAGTTTTTGAAAAAGTGATTAAATGAGATAAGCTCAAAGAACAGAATAATTTCTCGATAAATAAGACTTGAAATTGAAATGTTTATTATGATTTGGCCTTAAGCTACTACCTTCCAAGCGCATCGGTAAAACCGAGAGATGAATGATTCTATCTCGAGCAATCATATTTCGATTATAACTGATATAGGAAAATCGAAGCATTGAAAAAAGAAGAATATGCAAAATACCTGAGCTGAACAATTGATTACAAGGATCTCAAGTATCCTAAAAATGTAATAGAATATTTAAGTCCAGTAAGCGACATCAAAGTATGACAATTGCTTATCGCCTACAACAAGATCGCAACTCCGGAAGCACGCGATCAGGTAGCGTTCGAATGATATATCCCATCAGGCTCAGAACTCATAAACACAAATCTCGATACAGAGAACAAGAGCTTGAAATTCGAAAACTTCTTCACTAGATCAGAATTCAGGGATGATAGATTCTTCTGATTCGCAAACAGCATGCAGCCGGGAATTTACGAATTCAATTATATCATAAGGGTCACCCATAAATGAGCTTTCAATCTCCAGCCATCAAAAATCAGTGAATTCTATAATACTGAAGTATTCTGAAGGAATTGATGAAGAGTCATAAATGTGAGAAATTAATTCTATCCGACAATATCAACAAGATAATGGACGCCTAGCTGATCAATATCTGAACTTGCTCAGACATTCGACTATTTTCATTTGATTTATTCGCTCATTTCATATAATGAAGTGACTTTAAAACAATAAAAAAATATGTCAGATAAAACAGATAAGACTTGATTTATACTAAGGGACACTCTAGCGCCATTCATATTGGAATATGCAAACGAAAAAGCCGATGAATTCTGAATTGTCAGCGTTGTAGATGTAAAGGTTTCAAAAGACTATTGATATGCTGATTTCTACGTATCGAGCACAATGAATACGGAGGATCTTCCAAAATATTTAGCAAAATACGCATGAGAACTTCGCTCTATGATTTGAAGAGAATTGTGAGCGCGCAAATCGCCCACTATCAGATTCAAGGTTGCAAAAAATGTAAATGATACATGAGACCTCCTTTCTCTGATAAATGAAATCTCTACGAAATATGGACTTAATTAGGAAAATCAGAGTCACGACATACAAGATAAAAAAGTATTTCAAGAACAAGAAATACAAAAAACAGGTAAAAGCCGAGAAGGCAAAAAAATACCTTTTTAAGACTGCCCCGCAGAAAACAAAGCTTGAGCTATTCGATATCTACAAGAGCAAGAAAAAATTCTCAAATTACATCACATCAGCCTGACTGAATTTAAACTCTTATAAATATGCTTATTTCTGAGTATGAATTTTTCTCATCTCAATGAGTCTTTATATAGTCATGATTTCGCCATATTTCAGGATTTCGCCATCTAAACTGATAATAGAAAGATTGGATACGATAACTGACGTAAATATCGCATACAAGGCAATAGAGAAGATATACTGAGAATCCATATTCCTAATTGACAAGGAAGATATCAGGAATTCACTCATGACATACCAGAAAAATATCAAGAAAGTCAACGTCACAAGGCTTTATCCGAATTGACTCAAGATAATCATCGAATCATATAAACCACAATTCTTCACTCAGTTTGCATGAATTGATAAAAAATATATAGTGACTTCAAATTGAGTGCTTATTTATGAGAAAAATGTTGATAAGATGCTCTATAATCTTGAAATAGTGGATATGAATCTTATTGAAGCCTGATTCTTTGATTACAAGGAGTGAGTAAATGAGAATGCCATGAAAAAAATAATATATGCTCGCGACTTGTTCAAGGATGTCTTCACAAACAAGAATATTGCGAAACTGGTCTATTTCAAACTAGAGAATGAGATTCACATCTTCCTGGAGTCCGGGACCAAAATCATAATAGAACTTTGAAATAACATAGATAAGCAAGTTGCGATGCTTAAATATTACAACGACAATAATAAGGATGTCATATGAAGCGGAGACGTAACATATATAGATGTGAGAATCCTCTGAAAGATTTATGTATGCAAAGAGAGGGTGCCATGCTTTGTAAACCTATGAAAAATTTATCCTAGTTTCTATAAAAAATAATGTATTTCTATCTGACAGCAATATTCTCGATTCTAACGGATACCATTTCAAAATATTCCGCGAATCATTATCTAGTCAGGGAAATATCAATAATCTGAGATAATCTCACACTTAAGCTCGCCCATAACAGCTGAATAGCATTCTCGATTCCTGTATATGGAATAGTCCTCAAATCTATTACCATATTGCTGATTACGGGTATTTTTGCATATTACATCAGAAATGAACAGCCGAAAAAATCAAGATATCTTGACTCTGCTTTCTGATTTATCATCTGAGGCGCCATAGGTAACGCAATAGAGCGGATCTTATATTCAGAAGTCACTGATTTCATTAAAATAAAATATTTTGCAATTTTCAATTTTGGTGATATATTTATAAACGTATGAGTAATCATACTTTTAACCCTATATATAAACAAAACATGGACGACCAAAAAGTAACGGCAAGCGAAGAATTGCTAGGTCCGCCGAAAATCGATTTTGTGCAAGTTTGACTTATCTCAGTCTGAAGCATTATCTCCTGATTCGTCGGTTCGATAGTTGTCGTGGTTTCCATATATTTTTTCCTGCAGAATGCAAAGAACTTCCTATGAGTTTATCCTTATATCTATGCGATAACTGCTTTTTTTGCAACACTTTTCACTTCTGGGCTCAATATCTTCATGAATAAAACCATAAGTCCTGAGAAATATAAAAGATGATCCATCACTTTCGTCCAAGTCTTCCTGTTCTCGATATTCCTGTTCATATTCTTCCTTCCGACTTACATTTTCGCCACAAGCATGAAGCAAGAAGCTCTTGTGTATATATTCAGCCTTCATGTCATAATGAGCATCTTGTCGACTTCCATATTCTCAGAAATTCTCTCAAGCTACAGGTATGTGCTATTATGAATCTACTGAAGCTTCATCTGATGACTGATATCAATCCTGCTCTCAACTGTAGTTTTTCTGACATTCCAAGAATCGAGCAAGAATCTCTACATTCTGATCGGGCTTCTGATACTCATAAATCTGGCCACTAATTCAGTCAGGGCATTATTTGAATTCGTCTATTACTTGTACTATTCAAAAACTTGAATGGATCAACTGTGAGATATCTATTATCAGATCGAGCAAGAAGAGAGAGAATTGGTTGAGAAAGCCAAAAAGAAACTTGAAAAATTCGATTAACAATAAAGTCATGGATGCGGAAATAAAAATCTGAGCTTACAGGCACTTCAAATGAAAAGAATATGAAGTCATCTGAATCTCTAGGCACTCGGAAACATTAGAGGAATTCGTTGTATACAGGCATTCTTTCTGAGATAATTCTCTTTGGATAAGGCCGCTTACAATGTTTACGGAGACTGTTGAAAAAGATGGGAAGATAATTCCAAGATTTAAATATATTTGAGAAACAGACAATAAATCATAACAAACTATTTATGCACGCAATAGCAAGAAAAGTCATAGAAATGTACCTGAATGAACAAAAGATTCCTACAATGGAGGAATTATGAGTTTCATCTCATCCTGAAGCGCAGACAAAGAAATTATCCTTCGTTACCCTATATAAAGATGGTAAGATAATAGCATCGAGCTGAAGGATCAATGCAAAAAAATGAAACACAATAGCAGAGCTAATTGAGAATGCACTTTTCTGCCTGAAAGATCCCAGATTTGTGGAAGCTGTCAAAAATCCTCTGGAAATCAGGAATGTTAAATTCAGGGTTGATATAATTTCCGATTCGCAAAGGAAAATCTTAAATTCGATAGACGAATTCGACATAACAAAAAACTGAGCGATAATCCTGAGCCAAACTCTCTGAAAGGCATGAGTCATATTGCCGAATATAGCAAATCTCGTATCGACTCCAAGAGACTTATTTGAGCTTGTTTGCAGAAAAGCTGATATCGATCCGGCGACCGTAAAAGAAGAAGATTATTATCTTTATTCAATAGAGTCTGATCAGTATAGTGATTTTTAGATAAACCTACCAAAAAAGCTTATTCTTAAAATTCTGACATTATGACAATATTAAACTTCAGATCGCTTTATGAAAAAATCTTCAGCTCATTCGATGTGGCTGCAGATACAAAGCTTGTTGAAGGATTTGAAAAAGAATGAGTTGAAAAGCTCATAATAATCAAGCGCTCATGGGTTTTTGCAATATTCAATTCATGGATATTCCTGCTCGTAATGATAATAATGGTATCAAACAGCATACTCATCAGCTATAATTTTGAAAATAAGGTAACAGCCACAATACTTATCTGACTGCTTGTTTTCAATATTCTTTTTTGGATAATTTCAGTAATCATCTACTTTAGGAAATTCAAAAATATTTATTGAGATAGACCTAGAATCACTGATACCAAGAGTCTTAAAGAAGAATTGATAAACTGAGACATCGTGTTTACAAAATTTTTCAACCGCACAATTTTCAATTATTTCATTCTGATATGAATCACGGTATTCATTGTGTATGATCTGATATTTTGAAATCAAGGATTTGAGAATGTATGAATGTACTGATTGATAAATATCGCCCTTCTCTTCTTGCAGGTATTCTTATCTGCGGTATTCAAGAATAGGATGGTGAACCTAGAAATGGATTTCAGCCTAGTTATGCCGTGAAAGATAATATTCTATAATCAGAGCTGACTGCTCAGAAATGTCCAGACAATCAATTCAGAGAAAATCAAGACAATAACGAGCAGCTTTGGAAACTTCATAGGTTCGATATTCAACTTTTGAGAGATTGTGGTCATGACAGAATGAGATGAAGCAAATATGTGAGAAATGCATCTGTACTACATTTCTCACCCGACAGAAACTGTACATGAGATAAATACCATACTTTGAGCTCCGGAAAAAGAACCTATAGCTGCTGTCGGAGTTTTTAAGCCAGGAAATCAGTAATATTACCTGATAACCAAACAAACTATGATAGGCTACCAAATTTGACTGATATTCAGATGAATATCGATTTACAGATGGAACAACTTTCCCAGAATCGAAAATATCTCCACAAATGATAATCTGGCTTTCGTACTTCACACGATAATCCTTTTGAGTTCTATACTTGAAGAGAAAGAATGAAAAAAAGTCGATTTATGATATATATTCAAAAAAATACTTTTCGAGTCTTTTGACACTTATATCCTCTCTGATATAAATTCCGATGTCCAATACCGCGTTAAAGAAAAGAATTCCGCTATTTTCAAGCTTTTGCAAGAAAAAGTCTACGGCTTCATATATAATCTCAATCTGCCGGATAGCATTCTCGAGGATATCAAATTCATACATGACAACAAGAATAACCCGAAATTCGAGCTAGAAGACAGGCTGTATCATTTCTCTAAGCTTTGGGTTGCATATTACGAAGCGCATTTCAACGGTAAAATCTACGATGAGATCTATGAACCTATAATGAACAACATTTCCACGAGGATCAAATCAAAGGAATACGCCATTTTCTTGAAATATATTGATATTGACAAGAAAGATTCTGAACTGGAGAAATACCTTCTGAACGTAAGAAGGCTGCAATTCAACTACAGGTGGAATAGAATGAAGAGAATGTATCCCATATCTGTAATGTCGCACCTGTACGTGTCATTTTTCTTGGCATACCTCATCTGAAAACTCGAATGAAAGACTGAGAAGGAAACAATCGTCCTCATGAAGAAGGCCTTATTCCATGACATTCCAGAAGCCATAACAGGCGACATAGTATCCCCTACCAAAAAAGCCGTTAAATGATTCGAGCAGCTTCTTGCAGATGTCGAAAAAGACATGCTAGAGGAATACTTGCTTGTATATATAAATAAATACAAATTCTACAACGAATTCAAAGACTATATGCTAGACCCTTTTGCCTGAGATGAAGGAAAACTCGTGAAACTGGCTGACATCTTCTCTGCGCTATTTGAAGCTAGAATGGAGAAAAGCGACGAATATATCAAGACCTTCAACAACATAAAAAGATATCTTCATACACTTCCCTTCCCTTCGATAAATTATCTTTTGAAATTCTGAGTAGATTATTTCGACGACAACATAGAAGATATGATTCACTTATAGCAAAAACCCTCCAGAAAATCTGGA
>AMFJ01025848.1_pt1 | contig 12217 bp, 8 predicted proteins | sample 427208 | NCBI WGS metagenome assembly AMFJ01 (sample SAMN02954298, study PRJNA114691) | groundwater metagenome | biome: aquatic; feature: subsurface aquifer; material: sediment; isolation source: subsurface aquifer sediment | place: USA: Rifle, CO | collected 2008-08
GGGTCGGAATTGAACCGACGTATAAGGCTTTTGCAGAGCCTGGCCTTACCACTTGGCGACCGTGCCAAAATAGAATTTAGGGCTGGTCCTATAAATGTCCAGACGATGGGTGTCAAATTGATATTTTATTGATATTGCTTAGCGCTCGAGGCTCTCCAGTGTGAGAGTTGCCAAATCGATCACCTGCAAGTCATCACCTTTTCCCATTATTTTGACCGAGTCTTCAAGCATTTGCATGCAATACGCGCAACTGGTCACGATCGTGTCAGCACCAACATCAACAGCCTGTTGGACCCTCAGATTATTGATGCGCTCACCCTTCTTGATATCCATCCAGAAATGGCCGCCGCCCCCGCCACAACACAGGCTTTTGTTTTTATGATTCTTCATTTCAACCATCGCAAGGCCCGGGATTGTCTTGAGGACTTCTCGGGGCGCCTCATACACTTTTTGATACCGGCCCAAGTAACAGGGATCGTGATAAACCGCTTTTCGCCTTTGACCAAATTTTGGTTTGAGAATTCCACTCCACAGCATTTCGTGTAAAAATTCGCTGTGATGCAAAACCCTATAATGCCCTCCAAAAAACGGGTATTCGTTTGCCAATACGTTATAGCAATGCGGACACGAAACCAACAATACTTTGAACTTGCGGGCGTTCAGGGCCTCAACTTGTTTTTTGGCAATGGTCTGAAACAGATGCTCCTGCCCCAACACCCGCGCCGGATCACCACAACACATCTCATCGGACCCAAGCACGCCAAAACTGATACCACATTTTTGTAAAATGACGGCAAGATCAGTCGCGATTTTTCTCTTGGCGGGATCAAAAACAGAACAACACCCGATCCAGTAAATCACATCGCAACTCTCACCCGGGGCCACCACCCTCACACCCAGTTGGTCGATCCAATCGCTCCTCTCTGTCTGTGGTCCAAACGCGTTTCCATGCGTTTCCAACAATTTTAACGCCAAAGTCGCTTCGGTGGGCACTCGCCCCTGCATCACAACCTCGTTGCGTCGCAGATCGATCACGGTATCCACGTGCTCCACACGAGCCGGACACACTTCCATGCAGGCAGTGCACGTACGGCAATACCACAAATATTCGTGATCAAACGCAGTCCCAACAACCGATTGCGGTTGTTCCGAAGTCCCCTCTTCTGCCTGTGAGGTCGTCACACCCACAGTTTTTTGATCGGCATCATGAACACACTTTTTTAAATTGGCAATCAGTTCACGCGGAGAAAAAGGCATTTTGGCCAGCGTCGCAGGACAAACTTCTTCGCAACGGCCACAGGAAATACAGGCATCAAAATCCAGTCTCTCCTTCCAGGTAAAGTCGGATGGTTTTTCGATCCCCAGTTTGAATTTCTCAGCATCGAAATCTTCCTGAGACATCAGCGCCTCGATATCAAATCGAAACAATTCACCACGGGGAGTTGTTTTGGACAAGTAAATATTTGCTGGAACAGACAACACATGAAACAGTTTTGTGAAGGGGATCGATGCGATCCAAGCCATTCCCAAGACCGTGTGGGTCCACCATAACCAGTGATGCATTAGCCGCCCCGTCGAGATATTCATTCCGTAAAAGATGAAACTGAACACCTGGCCCACAGGAGACAACCACGCCCAAGGATCAGGATGAACAGCCAACCGTAATCCTTCCACCAAAAAACCCGTGAGGACCAGCAGGGCTATCAAAATCAGGGCGATCGTATCTCCCCTTGCGTGAGGCAGGGTTTTTGGTTTTCGAATCCTTCTGTACCAGGCAATGCCCACCCCCACGAGGATGAGCAACCCTGCGAGCTCGGCCAACACAGTAAAAAACACGTACACATATCCCTTAAAAAACGATGTCCCCAAATCGAAATCCAAGGCGATGATCGTGGTGGTGATCACCAAAATCACAAAAGAATAAAAAATCAGGCTGTGAAACACAGCGGGCACCATGGAATCCCTGATTTTTGTCTGCCAAAGAATTTCTTTGAACAACAACTTCAGGCGCAACCAACGGTGGTCAAAACGTCCGTGTGTTGCTGTCCCGCGACGCCAATAGCGAATGTGTCGCCACAGCCCCCAGCCAAAAACAATCATGGCCAGACCAAACAAAACGTACATGACTTCGATATGTGAGACGTTCCAGGCAATCTGCCGGTGCGCGTGGGAAAGTGTTGTGCCCAAATGGCCCCCTTTATGACTTTAATGGATCCTTGATCAGATTCAAAAAAAACAATTGTGATGGTTTTTTGATGGTTACGGATTCTGTTTCCTTTTCTTGAACACATTCAAATTCTTTTTTGATCTGACTCACATCCGGTTTGAATAATGACGAATCAAATCGACGACGACATTGCTGCGACACACAATCCCACATGGTGGTGGAACATTTCAAGGAGACACTCTTACGGTCCATCTCCTTAAAGAATGGTTCCAACTGAGGCAGCTGTCGTGACAAGGCCCAAACCCTTTCGACCAATAACAGATCGTATTTTTCCTCATAACCAAGCAATTGTTGAATCCCCGGTCGCATGATCAAATCCTCGCTGTAAATTTCATCCTCAAACCAGGCAACAATTTCGATATTGTTGTTTTGAGCATATTCACGAATCATGTTCCTCTGATATTTTCGGTCGATGATCGAACCAGTCCGACCTAAAATAATGTCACTCACGTATGTAATGGCTTTTTGTGTACTCATATATTCATGCCTCCTGTAATGAATACAGCAATCGGCATGCCATTTATTTAACTCCTTGTATTTACGTGACAATCAGTTATTTCGAAGCACAGAGCCAATAAAGCTGTATATCTTATGACTACACAATGACAGCATCAGAAACGACCTGCCATGGGGTAATGACTTGGTATTATTGAGATAATAACCTTTGCTCAAAACAAGTCTAAAAAAGGAGGTGCCAAAATATTTTTATACATGTATATTTATTTTATACACGCAGTTCAAGGAGCACCATTATGAATAGTAATAAATACTATGCCTGGTTTAAGTATGTACGGCGGATGCCGCTCAGAACACGTCTCATATTGGCCTTTGTGGTGTTAATTCTTTCATCGGCTTCCGCCACGATCATGATCGGCAACACGGTATTTAGCCGCACTGTCGATCACATGGTGCAAAACAAAGGGCAACAGATCGAAACGACTGCCATGTACGCGCAACTGAAGGACACCACCACCACGCTGTTCACCAGCCTCATTGCTTCGGGCATGATCTTTGGTTTCATCATGACGTACCTGTTCTCCTTGTGGCTGGTCAAACCAATCGCCAAACTCGCCGAAGCCATGAACCGGGTGGCAGAAGGCGATCTCGATCTGAAGGTCCGGATCGAATCGGCGGACGAACTCGGCAAACTCGCACGTGCCTTTAACCGGATGGTGGCCGCCATCAAGGAACGCGATTACAAACTCATGGAGTTTAATGAAAATCGTTTTACCGCCGTCGAAAAACAGATTTCCATTGGCCGCCTGGCCGCAGGGGTTGCGCACGAAATCAACAACCCGTTAACCGCTGTCCTGTCTTTATCAAGTCTGCTGTATAAAAAAACGTCCCCCTCCGATCCCGGTCATGAAGACCTCAGCCTCATTGTAACCGAGACCACGCGCTGCCGCGAGATTGTGCGCAACCTTCTGGATTTCGCCCGCGAAAGGCCTGTGGAAATGAAAATCATCGACATCAATCAGGTGATCAGGGAAACCATTGTGTTGACCAAAAAATACGAAGAACTCGAAAAAGTCACCGTGTTGTTGGAACTCTCACCACAAGCCCTTCTGGTCAACGCCGATCCCAAGCTCATGCAACAGGTTTTCATCAACCTGATTCTCAACGCCGCTGAAGCCACTGACGCCGGTGGACGCATTTGGGTCAAGTCGGAGGACGACTCCAGCGGTGGCTTTGTTCAGATCGTCATCAAAGACACGGGCAAGGGCATTCCCAGGGAATACCGCAACCGCGTATTTGAACCCTTCTTCACGACTAAGGGTTCCCGTAAGGGAACCGGTCTGGGATTGTCTGTTTCTCTCGGCATCATCCAAAGACACAAGGGAACCATTCAATTGGACAGCGAAGAAAATCAGGGCACAACCATGATCGTCATCATTCCCAGAATCCAACCACCCACTGAGGAGGTCCTCGTATGAACACCAACGAAAAAACACACGTGCTCGTCATCGATGACGAAAAACCCGTGTGCATCACCTGTCAGCGCATTCTTGAGGAGGAAGGATTTGACGTCACCTTTGTCCTGTCCGGAAAAGACGGTATCGAAAAGGCCATCGCAGGAAATTTTCAGGTCATCCTGCTCGATTTGAAAATGCCGGGATTGTCCGGCATGGAGACCATGGCACACATTCAACAGGAGCGTCCAGATATCGAAATCATCATCATCACCGGGTACGCCACGATCCAGACCAGCATCGAGGCCATCAAGGAAGGTGCCTTTGATTATATCCCCAAACCCTTCACTCCAGATGAGCTTTTGAACTCCGTCAGAAAAGCCCTGCACAATCGTCAATTGAAAAACAATCCCACGTATTCGGATCAGGATGTACAATCGGCCATGCAGGCGTCTCGCGTTGTGGGGCGGTCGCAGGCCATGCAAAACGTCTTTCAACAAATCCTCAAAGTCGCCCTCACAGACTTCACTGTTATGGTTTATGGCGAATCAGGTACCGGAAAAGAACTCATCGCCAAGGCCATTGGGCAATATTCTCAACGCGCCACAAAACCTTTTGTGGGTGTTGATGTTTCGGCCATCGCTCCCACGATCGTCGAATCCGAACTCTTCGGACACGTCCGTGGAGCCTTCACTGGCGCCACCTCAAACCGGACTGGCTATTTCAGCACAGCCAACGGAGGCACACTGTTTTTGGATGAAATTTCGAACATCAGCCTTGAACTGCAGGGGAAATTATTGCGTGCTCTGGAGACCAAACACATCCAACCCGTTGGCAGTGACAAACCTTGCCAGATAGACATCCGTCTCATCACCGCCACCAACAAGGACTTGAGCCTCCTCGTCAAGGAAAACAAGTTCAGGGAAGACCTCTATTATCGCATCAACGTCATCCCCATCACCATCCCTTCTTTGCGCGAACGGGCTGAGGACATCCCTTTGCTGGCCACACATTTTCTGAACAATGCCAAAAGCAAAACACAATCTGAAATCAAGGGATTCACCACGGCGGCCATGGCAAAGATGCTGGCCTACCCTTGGCCTGGCAATGTTCGTGAACTCAAAAATGTGATTGAACGACTCGTGGGCACCACAACCACAAACCTCATCGGTGTGGAACACCTCCCCACCCCCATTGCCGCCCTGCCGCCACAAATCCAACCAGCTGACCACGACCCAGCTTCTCCTTTGACCATCCCAGAAACAGCCAAAGAACTCAGAAAGGCCAAGAAAATGCTCAAAGATAAATTCTATGGGGAACTTGAAAAAAACTTTGTGTTGCAAGTACTCAAGAAGTCCAACGGGAACATCACCCATGCCGCACGCCTGGCGGGGATGCAAAGGCCAAATTTTCATGCGTTGATGAGAAAGCACAACATCACAAATAAATGATGGGCACCGCTAATAGATCACGTATTCGCGCTCTCCGGCAAACACGATGGGCGGGCGTCTGAACTGCTCAAAATAATCGTACCCCTGTTTTAAATTTTTCCAAAAACTCAACCACTGCGAATCTTTGTGCCGTGCCAGTTTGTAATCGGTCAATTTAAAGGGAAAAGCGTGCACCGGCACATACCGCTGCCCGTTCCTCAAGGCGGCTTCCGTCAAGGCATAGATTTCTTCGATGCGTTCGTCTGTCATCGCGTAACAACCACGTGATCCGCAATTGCCATGGATCATCAATGACCCGCCTGTCCTGCCAAATTGTCTGTCGTAGTCATTGGGATATCCCAAGTTAAAGGCCAGATGATAATTGCTGTTTGGATTCAGTTGCCCGGGTGTGACCTTGTAAAACCCCTCGGGACTTTGGTGATCTCCCGCTTGCTGTTTGGGCCCATAGCTTCCAGAAAAACGGCAAATCTTGTACGTCTTGAAATGGCGATACGCCATATCGTCTTGCAACCACACTTCGAGTTCTTTTGATTCTTTAAAGATGCGTATGAAAACGGGTGAACCCAGTTCCAATCCCTTGCGATCCAACTCTCTTGTGAGTTCCGGTGTCACGCTTTCCACAATCGTCTTGGCCTTGGGACTCGATGGCACAGGTTGCTGACTCGCCACCACGTAAGATGATACCAATAGCATGCCCAGGATGCCCAATACAAAAGCTGTCTTCTTCATAAGGGTATTATCGGTCGCAACAGAGTAAATGTTGCTCGAAAATCACAAAAATTACACAAACAATACCAATGAGTTAAAACCATATCCCCCAAGAGGCCTCCCCACGATGGACCACCTCTTGTGATAGGATCTAAACGTTATAAATGCTCGGTAATCTGATTGACCTTGATTTTTCCTTTTTCGCCAGTGATCTCTAGCGTGACGTGAGAACCATTTTCCAGGGACAACTCCATGGATTCTGTCTCGTGACCATAGGGGATCTGCAACCGATACTCTCCGGGATCAAGGTAATATTTTTTCTCTCCCAGTGGGACGCGGCTCACAAGCTCATCACCCGAATAAAGCTCGTAGCTCAACACCATTTCGTCCAGCCAATTTTTTTTGAGGGCATCGTAGTTTTCTGGTTGAAATAATCGACCGCCAGTCTTTTCTGCCAGCTTCTCAAACCACTGAACGGTATCCGGGGTAATTTGCCCCAAGGCAAAAATCACAATCTGCGTCTGGGGAGACCCCCGGATCAACTTCTCAAGACCTCGAAAAGAATCATCACAACTGTCCTTGTTATCGGCAAACAAATAGATCTTGTCTGGTTGCTGTCGGTAAGCCTCTTTCAACGCCGCCAGGAGCGCAGAGACACCATTCGGTTCCAGTTTGGACAGTTGGCGCTTGATGAACGCCTTGCTATACCCTCCCTGTTTCACCAGGACTTGCTGATCATCACAATCTCCAAAATAATGCGGCCGCTGACTGCCAAACACCAGGTAGGAGGGATTTAATAATTTGATCTTGGCATCAACATCAGGATCCATCACGATTTTCTTCACGGCTCTCCATTTTTCCTTCCCGTGCCAATTATCGAGTTGGCTAATGGAGGCATCCAATATGACGGCCACATTTTTCAAATTCAGAAAGTTCAAAGTGGCCACATTAAAATTCACATCGAGCAAGCCCAAACCTTTATTGAGTTGAATCCAGTCACTCACCTTCAAACCATTCTCCAAAGTTGCCTGCACAGTCAGGTAAATTTCTGGCTGCAACCAGCGAGAAACAGGCAAAGAAAGTCCCTGCTCCTCTACCGAGAAATCCTGAAAAATGTCTCCGTTCACGTAAAGTTTGATTCCCGCTATTTTGCTGTCTGGGGACTCTGCCAGTTCAAAACTGATCTGGGCTGTTTGCGAGGCATAAGCACCCATAGCCGGCTTGGTAATGTGCAACAGTGGGGCCGTCGCTGTTTTCTGAAATTTCACTTTTTTTGAAATTTTGCCTCCTTCGTGCACCATCAATACCTTCAATGTGTGTTCACCTTCCCGCAGTTCAGACACATCAATCGTCTGCAAAAAGAAATCCTGCTTCACCTCAAAGACCATTTGATTATCGATCGTGTAAGTGACTGATTGAATGGTGCTGGGCTGTAAATGTTTGGGCAGCAACAACACCATAAGATCAGCGCGTACGGCGTCACCATCAACGGGGTACAAGAGCCGCACATCGGGCTCCGCCTGAACGGAAAACGGAAAATACTCATTGAAAACTTCCTGCCCGGAGGCATCAAACAAGGCAATGCTGAGATTGTAATCACCGACATTGAAATAATTCAGCGGCAACTGAAACCCGGTGTCTTTTGGATTCTCAACATCCAACAACACCTCTTCATTGTGTTTAACCAAAACCCTCTGCACCAGAGAGGGATCTTCCATCGTGAAGGAGACATGGTCTGTCGTGGCAAACTTGTTTTTCTTCCGATCCCAGGTCAGCAAAGGGGCTTTTTCTTTGAGATCCACTTCGAGCAGGTAATTGCCCTTTTTGGGATCCATGTGTGGTTGCTCTGCGAACTTGATTTTCGTCACCTTCTCGCCGTCACAAGAAATCTCCAGATCTTCACGAAACAACCCCCTCACCGGGAAACCAAACTGGTCAACAACCTGCAACAAAAACTGATTGGGTTTTTGCCCCTGGTTCAGATCAAACTGATAACGCGCGTTGTTGTCCTGGCCGGCCTGTTTGGAAAAGTTCTTCGTCTCCACTCTTAATTTGTGATTCAAAACTTCCAACAGCACCCCCCCCACCTCAAGCCTCTGGGGCATGAACAGATTGAAGACATGAAAAACGCGATTCTTTTGCATGAACGCAAAATTGGCAATCACGAGAGACAACATCAACACAGCCAAACTCCGCGCAACACCCCTCCGTGCTTTCTGTCGCGGTGCGGCGATGGGCAGAATTGCCATCAGGAAAAATGAGCAAAATAAAATGGGCATGAGCACATGAAACACAATGAAAACGGGTTGTGTGTAATGAGGCCAATCCGCCATCCTCCCATAACCAAAAAAAGACATCTCCAAATTCAAACCCGTGATGAAACAAATGATCATGGGAGACAGGCACAGGACAGACAAAACACCCAAAAACAGTTTGCCCAGCAGACGTTCGCCTGCTTCAAAAATGCTGATCAAAAACACATAGCCCATCACCACCGTGTAAAACAGGTTGAGCAGGGCACTGATCGTTGACGTGTTGACCGCGAACAAATAGGGGTCCGCCGTGTGTAAAAAAGTAGCAAAATAGGCAAACAACACCGCCAACACACTCAGTGGCAGTGACACCAACCAGCTTGGGCTGGACTTGGTGATGAGCACCAGCACCACCAGCAAAACATCAACCCCCAACAACACAACCAATATCTTTTGGGCAGGGTTGGCCGCATCCAACTCTGGTAAAATCCGGGCAAACAAATAGGTGTGCAAAAAACACCCTGCTCCCAGAATCAACAGACGCAACATATAGAAAAACAACTGTTGCAGAATGGGCGTTCGGGGGTCACAAAACCAAACATTTTCGTAAGACGTCAGAAAGTCGGGCAAGGCCTTGTGTGCACGGGACAACGGTTCGTGGTGCCTCGTGAACAATTTGTGTAAGAAACGGGTGAGGGGTGATTTCTTTTGTTCCAGTTGCTCTTGAATGATCTCGTTGTCAGAGGGCATTTCGATCTTGATTTCGGTTTTGGTATCTGCCCCCGAAAGATTTAAGTTACTGACATCGATCGACATCATGGTGGCGTTCAAATTGTCCTGAGCACCCTCATCACCCTCTTCTGGCGACCCTTTTTTTTGAAAATCCTGGTCTGTCATCTGTCCTTCCTAAAAGCGTTTTTTTGGCCAGCCTTCCGTTGGTACTGGTATTGCTTTTGAATAAGCACTTCGTTTGTGTGAATGTCTCGAACAATCAAGGTTGCCAAATAAGTTTGTGTGACCTTTCCCCCGGGCAATTCGATGACAGAAGACACGAGGTCACCATCCACGTAATAATTTGCCCCCAGCAGAATCCCCTTTTTTCTGAGTTCGACACCATCTGCGTAATGCATGAGTTTAAAATCCATGCTCAAATCGAGTTTGACTTCCTGATTGACGACGATGATTTGGGTATCACGAATCAGGAGATTCAAGACCAGGTTCGTGTAATCGATGTCAGAAATACCAATGCCCGGCCCCTTGACCTCCAGTTTGGACAAGGTCACAAAACGGGCCAATTCCGCATCGATGAAAAAGGGGTCCTTGATGACCTGCCACACAACCCGGGTCGCCACGCTTTTTTGTCTGGCCAAATTAAGATTTTTGATTTGCTCTGCCTCATTTTTATGTTTTTTTGAAGTCCACGCGGCCTGGCTCTGCGACACGCTGCCCACCATCAGCAACACCAGAACAAAGAACACAACGCATGAAACGGCCTTTTTAATCATACTGCAACTCGCTAAAGTCACTTGTTATCGGGTTACGAACCCCTTCTGGGCATCAATCAGGTACTTCTCTGATATTCATACAGAATATTGACATTTCACGCAAGAAATCCTTGCATAATAGTTCTCTTGCATTATTTTGGGATTGAATCGTAACCTTCAATCGGATTATATAAAAATACTATGGAAGATCACAATCATAAGACGAAAACATCCTCAAATGTTATCGATTTAAAAACTGGCGAGCGCCACTTCGAACTCAATCAAAGGATCAAAATGGGCAATTATAAACCAAACGAAGAACTCATCCAATCGACGGCGCGCATCAAAAAACAAAGGGATGTCATCAAGGATCGTTTCCAAAAAATGGAAGTCGCCAAAGAGCGTGTCACCAAAAATGTGTACGACAAGGTCAAGCGCGATTATTTGCTCCAACTGCAAACCATCAATGAACTGCTCGACGAAAAAAAAGGTGAACTCAAAAAAGAAATCAAGGAGCTTTATCTCTTCCGCGAGAAGCTCTCCATCGAGATCAGCCGACATCGAGAAATTCTCGAAGAAGCCGAGTTCCGTCTGTACCTGGGCGAATTTCTGCAGAACCAGTATCAGGAAGTCGAAAATTTCGAAACAAAGGAAATCGAAAAACTGGAAACAGAGTTGTCTCAAATTTCCCAGTACATCCAAACCCACGAGGAGCTGTTCGATCCTGAGGATCTTGGCCTGTCGCCTCCCCAACCAGCCACAGACGTGACCGTGACCAAAACTGTTTTCAGACCTGAACAAAAACAAGCAGGGACCACGACGGCAACACAACCAGCCCCAAGACAACCAGCCGATCCTTCCAGAGAAGCGCGTCCCACTGCCCCCGTCACCCGACAACCAGAAAAGCGATCTCCTGCGATTGAGCCTCCCAAAACAACCTCCAGTCCCGTTAAGCCACAAACCATGCAGCCAGAGAAAACCCAGTCCGAGGAAATCACCATTGATCCCAGCGAGTTTGAAGATCTGTTTCTGGACGACGACAAACCCGAGACACAACCGGAGCCAGCCGATGGCATTGACAAGCCTGAGGCCCCTGCTATCGAACAGACCAGTAGCAGCATCACTGTTGACACGAACCTGCCGACAACAAATTCCGATACCGACTATTTTGCTCAGGAAAAAGTCAACGAGGCTTCCTTCACCATGAAATCCGAAACCTTAAACGAAGTCATCAACGCTGCCGCTGCGGAAGAACCCGAACAGGAAATCACAGAGCAAAAACAGGTTCGGCAAAACGCCGACATCAAGACTGAGAGCAAAATCACCAAGCCCACCCAGCCGGAACCGGTTAGCACCATCGAAGAAGATTCCATCAGCGACATCCTCAATTCTCTGCCCGTCGAAGAACAGCCCAAGCCCAAGGAAAAACTGGCCCCCAGCAACAATGACAAGTTTGATTCGGAATCGGTGTATTACCTCAAGCTCGTAGGCGGCGAACACGAACAAAAGGAGTTTCCCCTCAAGGAAAACATCGCGATCGGGCGATCCCCCTCCAGTGACATCGTACTCAAGGCCCCCAAGGTGTCGCGCCAGCACGCCGCGATCAACATGTACAACAATCAATACATCATCATTGACCTCAAGAGTTCAAACGGCGTGTACGTCAACGGCACCAAGATTGATGAGTGTGTGTTGAATTCCGGCGACGAAATTTCCATTGGCGGTTATCGTTTTATTTTTACCGACAAAGTTTAGGGTTCCGCTCAAAACCCGGCAAACACCCGAAAAAAAACAGCATGACACAATCGCGCTATCAACGCAGACCCACAACGCCAGTATTTGTCGGCCAATTGGGCATTGGCGGAAATTTTCCCATCCGCGTGCAGAGCATGCTCAGCGTCGACACCAAAAAAACCGTCGAGGCTGTGGCTCAAATTCAAGCGCTCATCAACGCCGGATGCGAACTGGTCAGACTGACCGTCCCCACTCACGATGATGTGAAGGCCTTGGCCGAGATCCGCAGGGTCATGCAACAAAAAAAACTGCGCGTCCCTCTCGTCGCTGATGTGCATTTTTCACCCTCCATTGCTTTGGAGGTGGTGCCTCATGTTGAGAAGGTCAGGATCAACCCCGGCAATTTCGTGGACAAGACCACAAATGACAAAGCACGCTATCATCCCGCACA
>AMFJ01033155.1_pt1 | contig 12191 bp, 8 predicted proteins | sample 427208 | NCBI WGS metagenome assembly AMFJ01 (sample SAMN02954298, study PRJNA114691) | groundwater metagenome | biome: aquatic; feature: subsurface aquifer; material: sediment; isolation source: subsurface aquifer sediment | place: USA: Rifle, CO | collected 2008-08
GCCGCCGGCTCGACTGGTCACGGCCCTGCTCGGCAATGTGCCGGGTACATTTCTCAATACCGTGAGTATGTTGGCTTCCCCTGCCGGTTTTCTAGGGGCACGGTGGGCCGACCTGGTTGGCAGCATGCCGGATGTTCGGGCACTGCACACGCATCTGCTGGTCGAGCGTTGGACACTTGACGAACTGCCGCTGACCCGGCATCTTTTCGAAGATGTTGTGGAGCTGCTGTTTCGTGAAAACCGCTTCATGGCAGGGACATTGACGATCGGAGGCCGAAACGTTGCACCGGCTGCGGTGGATGCTCCGGTTCTGAGCGTAATCGATGCGGGGTCGGATCTGGTCCCGCCATCGGCGGTTTTGCCGTTTCATGATGCCGTTGGGAGTTCCGACAAGCGGGTGCTGTGGTATGAGGGGGATATCGGGGTGGCACTGCAACATGTCGGGATGCTGGTCGGCAGGAGGGCGCATCGGCATGTGTGGCCGAAGATAATGCAATGGATGCATTCGCACTGCGAACTCCGATGACGGCGTCCCACTGGCAAGCCGAGCAAGAGTCGCGAATCGTTGAAAAGAGATACATTTTTGGTTGTCAATGTAAAATGTTCCGGTAATGATGTCTGGCAGAGCAAAGGCGGAAAGGCTTCCGGCGATACGGCAGGGGGCTCGAATTTCAACGGTAGAATGGACGGGGCGTGGTGTAATGAATGACACTTTTTGGTACATGAATGCCAATAAAGCCAAAGCGATGATGATTGCCAGACGGCAATTGGCAGAGCTGGTTTGTGATGCGGTAAACCTCGAAGGGATCGATTTTACCCTGCCTGAAGTGCAGACCTTGCTGGAAGGTGTAACCGTCGGAGGACATAAGGTATCCGATCAGCAAATAACGCTGAATCAGGCTAATGCATGGAAAACTTTATTTGATTTGATAGAGAATGACCGGTTTGAGATTACGGTGGAACAGGTCTGCAGCCTTCATCGAATTGCCGCAAAAGAAGAAGCCTTGGAGTGGGGGAAGTTCAGGTCCGGTGGCGTAACTATCGCCGGGACGAAATATATGCCGCCTTCGGCCGATGTGTTGCCGGTGCTGTTTGCAAAAATGGTGCATGATGCAGCAAATTTTCAGGACATTTACGACAAGGCCATCTACTTTTTTTTAACCATGGCAAGGTGCCAGTTTTTTTATGATGTCAATAAACGCATGGGACGTTTTGTGATGAATGGGTTGTTGTTGAGTCATGGCTATCCGGGGATCAATCTCCCTGCAAAAAGAAAGCTGGAGTTCAATCAATTGATGCTCGATTTCTATGAAACCGGCGAACAGCAACCGATGAATGCATTCCTGCGTTCCTGCCTGGATGAGCGAATTGTCGAGATCATGAAGGAAGATCCTCTCGGATAAAATCACACTTACCCAGTTGGGAGAAAATGGATTGGACCGTTTCAACTGGTGAGCAGACGATACATATGGACCATCTTTACCGGCAACGAATTCACGTCATTGACGAAAATATAGTTTCGCCTCCCGAACATATGTGCCAGGTATTCGTGGGCCGACTTATCGATGGTGATGCAAAAGGGATGGACCCCAACGCCCTTGGCCTCCAACAGCGCCTTTCTGGTGTCTTCTATGGCATACTGACCTTTATAGTCGTCATAATCTTCAGGTTTGCCGTCGGAAACTACAATCAACAATCGGATCTTTCCCTGCGATTCAAGCAGTTTTTTGGTCAGGTGGCGTATCGGCGGGCCCATCCGGGTGTAATCCTTCGGCGCGATAGCGGCTATCCTCTGCTGGACCACCGACCCATACGGCTCCTCGGGATGTTTGATATGAAACAGTTCGCTCCTTGATCGCCTCATTCCCGAAAACCCGTAGATTCCATACCGGTCTCCGACCATTTCAAGAGCTTCGGCCAACAGGACAAGGGTTTCCTTCAAGGCAACGCTGACCCACCCTTCCGTCGAACTGGACATATCCACTAAAAACATGGCGGTTATATTGCGTTCGTCGCGCAGGAGCCGGGTAAAAAGACGGTCGGAGGGGATGAAGCCCGCCCGGTAATCGCCCAACGCCTCGATGAGGGCATCGAGGTCGATATCGTCGCCTTCCCGTTGCCTGCGGACAACCCGATCGGTAGTACGCAGCATCTCGAATTGCCGGCGCAATTTTTTGAGCGACGAACCGTACTTGCCGAGAGTTGCGGCAACAAAGCCGGAACGCACCGGGGAAAGTGATTTTTCCTCGAGGGTACACCAGTCGGCTCGATATCCCCCTCTCCGGAAATCCCATTCGTCGTAGGAATATGTCTTGTTGGTGGAGAATGGTACAGGCGTCGTTTCAAGGCTCGCCTCGCTTTCCCGGCTGTGAAATCCCCCGCCTGCAATCCCTGCGGCAGCCTGGACGTACGCTTGCGGTAAGCTGCCAAAATCAGACATAATATTTTTGGCCAACGCAACCAGGGCTTCAGGAATTTGCATTCCATCGTTATCGAGCAGGATCTGTTGCTTTTCCCCTGCCCGGTCTGGGGCAGATGCCTGCTGCAAAAGGGTCAGAACATTGGCGAGAGAGGCTGCCATGTTCCCCTCTTGGTTGACGGAATCGGGACGCTTCTTCTTTTTGGCTCCAAGAAAGTCCGCAAACATGGCCACGAATTGCTGCTTTTCCTCCTTCCGCCGCAATCTGATGGCTTTTCCGGCTCGCGGAAAATCCAGTTCCCCAAGAAGCAGGCCAGCGGGGCCGAGCTGGTACGAGCCGCCGAGTTTCCAAAAATCGGCATAGACTTCGGGCAGAAGATCAAGTGAGCTGGTACCCCAGCCGGTGGCTTGCAATCGGTTCACGTTTTGCCCGGCGATGGGCTGCAACAGAAAGTCCTGCAAGGCGCTGCATCGTTCGCCCGAAATCTGCGGAGTTATTTTTTGTATCAGCTGAATACAGAGTGCGCGTCCCTGACGGATCAACCCTGGAAGCTCGGCGGCAAGAAATACGTACACCTTGCGGAACTGCAGGGCGGCCAGAAGGTCTCCTGCCAGTTTTCTGTCAGGAAACAGCTTGAGCGGATCCCTTCCGCCACACCCCATATCGGCAGCAAGCTCTTTATAAATACCGGATGCCAGTTGCCCCCACTGCAGGGATACGAGCACCTTGTAGAGCAATACATTTTTATCCCTTTCCGGAAACTGGTCGATATATTCGGGAAGGTAGATAGTCCTGGTGTCGGTGCCTGGAGTAACCGCAGAGTCGAAATGCAGGTGCAGACCGGAAACACCCCGGATATACGGCAGCAGAATCGAGGAAACCTCGGTAAGTCCAACCCCGGCCTCGCCCCTCATCGGTCCGAGAAAGTTTTTATCGATATCGGCCGTAAACTCACGCGCACCGACCAGACCTTTCTTTTCATAGACCCCGAGTATCTGCCGAACCCATTCCGGGATCAACTCGGCAGAAAACAACCGGAGGGCCGACATCCCTTCGGTCAGATAGGCAAAACAGAGGCTGTGGCTGACCGGCCAGATGATCCCGACCTGGCTCAGCAGGACTTCGCGCAATTCTCCAGGCAAGCCGGCGAGTTGTTCAAATACTTCATCCACTTCCCACTCGTTTGGCCTGGCGGGGAGGACGCTTGCATAAAATCGTTCTTTTTGTTCTCTCAGTTCGATCATTTCAAAAAATAGAAAGAACCATTTCATCCAGCGCCATCAGGAGTTCAGGGTCATCGGTCAGACTCTCTATCATCCCGACCCGGCATGCGCTGACCGTATCGATCCCCGATTGGATCAACCGAACCGTCTGAATGATAAGCCGGGTGGACGCCCCCTCCGCCAGTCCGGACTCCTTGAGGCTTCTGGTCATGGTTGCGAGCTTTACCAGTTGGATAACAAGTGCCTTGTCTGCGCCGGTTTCACGTATCACAATCTCCTGCTCCAACTCTGCCTTGGGATAGTCAAAGTTCAGAGAAACAAAACGCTGCCTGGTCGATGGCTTGAGATCCTTCAGGACGCTCTGGTAGCCGGGATTGTAGGAAACGGCCAGCATAAACTGAGGAGGAGCGCTGTACAGTATGCCGAGTTTTTCGATGGGCAGCTCCCGTCGATCGTCGGTCAACGGATGAATAATTACGGTGGTGTCCTTTCTCGCCTCAACGATCTCATCGAGATAACATATCGCCCCCGCCCGAACCGCAAGAGTAAGCGGACCATCCTGCCAGATGGCTTCGCAGCCCTTCACCAGATAGCGGCCGACAAGATCGGCAGCAGACAGATCATCGTGACATGATACGGTTATCAGCGGCCTCTGCAACCGCCAGGCAAGATACTGCATGAACCGGGTCTTGCCGCAGCCGGTTGGACCTTTAAGGAGGAGGGGGAATTTGTTTTTGCTGGCCGCGAGACCAATTTCAATCTCATTGGATTGGGGAAGGAAAAATGGCTCCACCAAAATTTTATGTTCATCAAGTCTGCATTCGAGCGATGTTGTCATATTCAATGCCTTCATACCCATATTCTCCGTTGAATGAGCATGGTTAAGAAAATATGACACCATGGAGACGAGAACAAGGAAGATTTAGGAATTATTACTATCTTATTCAGGTCTAAGATTTGGTGACGAATGATAGTCGCTTCAGCTTTAACCAGTTTTCAGCGCATTTTCATATTGATAGCGAAGTTCTTGCTAGGTTCATGTTCCATTGTTGACCTCCCTCTGATATATAAGAATGAAAAGGGTGGGGGAAATGCATCTCCATGATCGGCCTGCGGGCATTCTTCAGCCAGGAAACACTCATAAAGATGATTCGAGCCGCTGAATTGAGAAAGACATTTTCCCTGGGCAACATCGAAACTCATGCCATCCAGAATATTACCCTGCACATCCGGGAAGGAGAATTTGCCGCGGTGATGGGGCCGTCGGGATGCGGAAAATCAACCCTTTTGCACCTGCTCGGGCTGCTCGATACCCCGACGGGCGGCAGCTTATCGCTCATGGGCAAAGAGGTCGGCCGATATTCCGAAAATCAGAGGGGTGCCTTGCGAAAAGGAAATATCGGTTTTGTGTTTCAGAGTTTCAACCTGATCGACGAACTGAATGTTTACGAAAATGTGGAACTGCCTTTGATCTACCTGAAAATACCGGCTCAAGAACGAAAAAAGCGGGTCAACGACTTGCTGGAAAAATTGAAAATTGCTCATCGCCGGGCCCATTTTCCTCAGCACTTATCCGGAGGACAGCAGCAGCGGACGGCCTTTGCCAGGGCGGTAATTGCCAAACCGCAACTGATCCTGGCGGATGAACCAACCGGCAACCTGGATAGCAGTAACGGTCATGAGGTTATGCAGCTGCTTGCCAACCTGCACCGGGAGGGGACAACCATCGTGATGGTGACTCACTCGCCACAGTGTGCGGAACAGGCCGACCGAACGATTCGACTTTTTGACGGCCAAGTCGTGGGCTGACGGCTATGTTGCAGAGCTATCTGAGTACGGCGTTACGCGCTATGCTGCGCAACAAGAGTTCCACCTTGATCAGCATCGCGGGGTTGGCCCTGGGGATGTGCTGTGCCCTGCTGATTTTCCTCTTTATTCAATTTGAACTCTCGTACGATTCTTTTCATAAAAAACAGGATCTGATTTACCAGGTTCTGGTCAAAGGGAAAAAACCGGACGGAGAGTTGCAATACCGTTCTTCCGTTGCGCATGAATTGGCAGATCGGCTGACAACCGATTTTCTTTCCGGAGATTCCAGTCCTGAATCCCGTGCAAGCAACAGAAAAAAAAGTGAAGAACAAATGCGGCAAGGCGGGACTCTCAAGGACTATTTTCCGCAGCAGGATAATTCGGAACTGCCGGCATCGCATTTTATTACCGATGTGGTGAGGATGTCGCCCCAGACAGGGTATGTTCGTTATGGGGACCGTTATTTTGAGGAAGAGTATTTTTATTTCACCGAAGCTGCGGTATTCAGAATTTTTAATTTTCCCTTGGCAAAAGGCAATCCCGACACGGCGCTGTCCGAGCCGGGTTCCATCGTGCTTACCCCGGAAATGGCGGAAAAATATTTTCCAGCCGAAGATCCTCTTGGCAAGACAATCCGTTTCGAACTTCCTTCTGCCCCGCCGTTTTCCTTTCAAGTTACGGGAGTCCTGCAGCCCATTCCCGAAAATTCATCGATGCGGATCCGCTTTCTGGCCACGCTGCCTTTCGAGGTTTTGAAAAGCACTCTGCCCGGGTGGCAGCCGCTCTATACGTATACCTATATCGAATTCGGCGGAGTGAAAAGGCAACGCCGCCCTTCTTTATGGAAGACCATCCTGCGGGACCTGATCATCTGGACCAAACCGATAAACGTCAATTACGTGGCGCATGATTTCAACGAAGAACTTGCGCAGATCCGGCTGCCGGACTTCTATGCGGATCGTCTCTATACCGATTGGCATTTCACCACGGAAGCATACCGCGACACCTATTTCGCCAGGGATCGGCTTTACACTTCAGTCGCCGGCAACCATGCGGAACCGCTGAAAAAAGGAAATCTGCTTTCCATCTTGCTGCTTTTTGTCCTGGGGCTGCTGATTCTGACCATCTCATGCATTAATGTCACCAACCTTTCCACTGCCCGTTCGGCCTGTCGCGCCAGGGAAATTGCGGTCAGGAAAGTGATGGGGGCAGATCGGGGCCAGCTCATCCTGCAGTTTTTAACCGAATCCATCCTGCTGAGTTTCATTGCCCTGCTGCTGTCCCTGTCGCTGGTGGAATTGCTGCTGCCCGGTTTCAACCGCATCTTTCACCGGGAACTGACCATCGATTACGTCAATAACTGGGGCTATCTCCTGGGGGCGATAGCCGGTATCGCGCTGGTGTCCGGTCTGCTGTCAGGCATTTATCCGGCATTTTTTCTTTCTTCATTTCCCGTGGTGGATACCATGAAAGGGGAAAATCTACCGGCTTCGAAAAAACTGCGCAAATGGCTGATAACATTTCAAATCACCGCATCGGTAAGTGTATTGATCTTTACGTATTTTCTGTCATGGGAATCCGATTTTCTCCGCAACAAACATCCGGGGTTTCAGACGGAAGAAATTTTATTTTTTAAAATCGACCATGCCGATCTTCAGCATGTATATCCGCAATTTAAAAAGGATCTCTTGAAGATCGCCACCATTTCCGAGGTAACGGCGTCCTCCCTGGCCGCATGGGAATACGGTGCCAGCACACTGTCGTCCTTTTCGTTGCCGGATACGGGGGAAACGGTTCAGGCCCGGTTGTTGCTGGTCGACCCGGATTATCTGAGGCTTTACGGAATTCCTGTTACGGAAGGGGAAGATTTTCCGCAAACAACGGAAAACCTGGAAAATATCTGCATCGTCAACCAGACGGCACGCAGACTTTTCGCCCTGGAGGGGAAAAATATTGTGGGGATGAAGCTTCGGCACGGAGAAAAGGATCTGCTGCAGATACGGGGTATGGCCGAGGATTTTCACTATGATTATCCCTGGCGGAAGATCGAACCCCTGGTCATTCTTCCCACTCATGCGTTTTACGGCATGCAACGGTCCTATATTTCCGTCCGACTCCTGCCCGGCCATAGTGGTCAAGGCGATCAGATTGTTGAAACGATCGAAAAAACAGTCAGGCGCTATTTTCCTGAGAGTAGCTTCTCTTTCCGCTTTGTGGACAGGGAGATCGACAGAATCCACCACAGTCTTAATTCTCAATGGGAGAAGGTGTTGCAATGTGCAAGTGCGGTTCTCATTTTTTTAGCCGTTCTCGGTCTTGCGGGATTTGCCGGATACGAAGCTGAGCGGAAAATAAAGGAAATAGGCATCCGCAAAACATTGGGGGCCACCCGCCTGCAGATATGCACAGCTTTTGTCTGGCAGTTCGTCCCCATGGTTCTGGTTGCCAATGTCGTCGCCTGGTCCTTGTTTGTAGTGTCGATTCCCGCGTTTCTTCGGATAATCGACTATCCCTGGCCCTTCCGCGTGGAATTTCCGGGTTTTATCGTGTCATGCAGCCTGACATTGTTGATCTGTCTTGCAACGGTCGGTTTTCAGATATTCCGGGCGGCCTCGGTGAATCCCGCCGAAGCGCTCAGGGATGAATAGGCAGGAGGATTTCTTTTATGACGAAGAAAGGCAAAATCTTGATCGTTGACGATAATGAGGATGTGCTTCTGGCGGCCCGTCTTCTGCTGAAGCAGCATTTTTCATCCATCCGGTGCAGCGGCGACCCTCGGGAGATTCCGGCATTGATGGAAAAGGACAATCCCGATGTCATTCTGCTGGATATGAATTTCACCCGAGATGCCACCAGCGGCAAGGAGGGGTTCCACTGGCTGGGGGAGATTCTGAAGATCGATCCCCTGGCGGTAATCATTCTCATCACGGCTTACGGTGATGTGCAGACAGCAGTGCAGGCCATCCACCAGGGTGCCACCGATTTTATCCTGAAACCCTGGGAGAACGAACGGCTGATCGCCACCACCTCCACCGCGCTCAATCTACGCAAATCCAGGAGAGAGGTGAATCGTCTGCAGCTGAGGCAGCAGCAGCTCAGCGCCGATCTGGATGCCCGATTTCATCAAATGATCGGCTCCTGTCCTGCCATGCAGCAGGTTTTCGGCATCATCGACAAGGTGGCCGGAACCGATGCGAATGTGCTTATCGTCGGAGAAAACGGCACGGGTAAAGAACTGGTGGCCAGGGCCCTGCACCGCGCTTCTCTCCGGTCACAGGAAGTTTTCATCAGTGTCGATGTGGGCGCCATTGCCGAGAATCTTTTCGAAAGCGAGCTGTTCGGCCATGAACGAGGAGCATTCACCGATGCCAGAGAAGCCCGTAGCGGGCGGTTTGAGATTGCCTCGGGCGGGACGCTCTTTCTCGATGAAATCAGCAATCTGTCTCTGCCGCTCCAGGCAAAACTGCTGCGTGTGCTGGAGGAACGGCAGGTGGTGCGGCTGGGTTCCCATAAACCGAAAGAGGTGGATATTCGCCTGATCTGCGCCACCAACGCGCCGCTCCATGAGATGGTTGCTGCCAATCAATTCCGCCAGGACCTTCTCTACCGCGTCAATACGGTGGAAATCCAGCTACCGCCCCTGCGGGAACGGGGGGAGGATATTGCCCTGCTCGCGGACCATTTTCTTGGCAGGTATGGCAAGAAATACCAAAAAAAACCGCTGAAATTAAGTAGTGCCGCGATGAACAAACTTCGCAACTATCACTGGCCCGGCAATATCCGGGAACTGCGGCATACCATGGAACGGGTTGTCATCATGAGCGAAAGTCCCGTGCTCGGTGGCGATGATTTTCTTTTTCCGGAGCCGGGCAAAAAAGACATGTTTGAAAGTTACAATCTGGAGGATGTGGAACGAGCGGTTATTCGGAAGATTCTGAAAAAACACGGCGGCAATATCAGCCATTCGTCAGAAGAACTTGGACTGACCCGGGCCGCGCTGTACCGGAGAATGAACAAATATGATCTCTAACAGCTTCCGGATAAACTGTATCTGCCGCATTCTGCTGTTTTCCGCCACACTCGGGCTCTTCTTTTACCTCTGCCTGCAGACCCGCTTTTACGCGACCTGTCTGATTCTGGCCGTGCTGATCCTGTTTCAGGTCGCGAGCCTGCTGGCTTATGTCAATACGACCAATCAGTTATTGTGCCGGGCATTTGAATCGGTATTACATGAAGATTTTTCGGAAAGGCTGGATACCAGCCTGCAGGACAGTTCTTTCCGGGAAGTATGCGAATCCCTAAACCGGATCATTGCCAGGTTTCAGACCAATCGATTGGAGAAAGAACAGCAGTTTCAGTATTTTCAGAAAATCGTCCAGCAGACCGGGATGGGGCTGATTTCGGTCAAGGCAGACGGAGAGGTGAACCTGATCAACAAAAGCGCCCGAAATATGCTCCAGCTTCCACACGTGCACCATATACGGCAACTGGAATCCGCCAACACCACGCTCGGCAATCTTCTCAATCAGCTGCAAAGCGGCGAGAAGCGTTACATCGATATAGAAAATCAGAACAATTCCATGCAGGTGGCAGTTCATGCCAAAGAGATCCGACTACAGGGAGAACATTACCGTCTCTTTACTTTGCAGAATATTCAAAGCGAACTGGAAGAAAAAGAGATGGATGCCTGGAAAAATCTCATCCGGGTGCTGAGCCATGAAATCATGAATTCGGTTACGCCCATTTCTTCCCTGGCCGCCACGGCGAACCAGCTCATCGGCACCGACAGCACCATCCATCCCGCGGATATTGACGATCTTCGCCAGGCCATGCAGACCATAGAAAAAAGAAGCCGGGGGCTGATGCAGTTCGTCCGCAACTACCGGCGCTTTGCCCGAATCCCCGAACCGGACAGGCAGCTTGTGCCGGTGACGGTGCTGTTCGGACGGATCGAAAATCTCATCAAGCCAAGCCTGGAACAGGGGGCCGTCCGTTTTAGCACTTCGGTGAAACCCGACAGCCTGCAATTGCATGTCGATCCGGATCTGATTGAACAGGTCCTGCTGAATCTCTTGAGCAATGCCATTGAGGCCGTACAGGAAAATCAAAGGCCGGAGATAGAACTCCGGGCAGAGATGAACGACAGGTCGGCGCCGGTGATTCGGGTCGGGGATAATGGCCGGGGAATCCCGGAAGACGTGCTGCCCAAGATCTTTATCCCTTTTTTCACCACGCGACCGGCAGGATCCGGCATCGGGCTCAGTCTCTCCCGCCAGATCATGCGGTTGCACGGGGGCAGTGTCCGGGTGAAATCCGAGCCGGGAGTGCGGACCGAGTTTTCTTTGTTATTTTGACTCGGCCCGGGTCATCTCCATCAACCATAAACTCATCCGGGAACGGACAAGCCGTGCTTCGGCCGGATTTTGGATATTCAGAAAAATATACCTGGATTCCCCGCTTCTCATTATGGCTTTTACATGACAGATCTCATCTTCCTGAAGCTGCCAAGTTTCATCCGCAATGGAATTTAGCCCCAGTTCCTCGATGGAGATATATTTGATGTGTCGCAACGGCAATGTCTGATTCTTCCTCAAACTGGGCAGGGGACCGTTGCGAACGATAACCTCGGATCGGATCAAGTGCACCCTGGTTTTATTGATCACATAGAGCAGCACCCAATAGGTTGGCGCCGGAATCAGCATAAAAAACGAGCATAAAGCAAAGATATTTTTTGGAAAAACCACTTCACCCCTGAACAGCGGGATCAGTACGGGGGACCAGAAGGCAATACAAAATAGATCCCACACCAGAATAAAAATACATCCTATCTTATGGTAGGGTTCATACCAGTAATAGGTCAGTTCCAGATTGTTAGAAGTTGCTGTAAAATCCTGGCGAAGTCCCATTGAAGAATTCCTGTTTCCGGTTTCCCGTTGGGCTACGGATAGCACAATTTGCCAGGCAGCTGGCCGGAGATTTTTTTACGGGGCTCTCCTACCAGCTGCGGCTGACTGTGCCGTAAATTTCCCTCACGCCTCTGCAGCAAGCGATTGTTGCCTGAGAGACCATTGCGGCCGCTTAGTCATTCTCGAAAGAATCACGGCAAACACCAGCAGGGCGCCTGAAAGATAAAATGCATAATTCAGACTGCCGGTAATATCCTCGATGGTACCGCCGATTCTCGCCATAAAGACACCAACGCCCCAGCCGAAGAAAACCATGCCATAATTGAAGCCGAGGTTTTTAGGGCCATAAAAATCGGCGGTAAAAGACGGCAACAAGGCCAGGCCGCCGCCGTATTGCCAGTACCCGACGCCGACAACCAGAAAAAGTAGCAATACGCTTTTTTGTGCAATGACAAAGGGAAGTAAAAACATGCAGATGGCGGAGATGCCGCAATTGATGGTGTAGGCATTCATTCTGCCGATTTTATCGGAATACCAGCCGGTACCGACCCGCCCGAAGGCATTCACCAGGCCGCCGAACGATACCAGGATCCAGGCGTTGGCCATGAAAAAAGGCAGGTCTTTTGCCGTCTTCATCATCAGTCCGTTGGCATTGGCAATAATGAGCAATCCGGATTGGGTGGTCAGGATGAACATCATCACCAGCGCGTAAAACTGCCATGTTTTGAGAACTTCACCAGGTTCCCAATCATGGGATGTCGTTTTGGCAATGATACCTGCCTTGAGTCCGCCCAATACAGGTCCCGCCGGAGGTATATACCCTGCCGGCGGGG
>AMFJ01011388.1_pt1 | contig 12190 bp, 6 predicted proteins | sample 427208 | NCBI WGS metagenome assembly AMFJ01 (sample SAMN02954298, study PRJNA114691) | groundwater metagenome | biome: aquatic; feature: subsurface aquifer; material: sediment; isolation source: subsurface aquifer sediment | place: USA: Rifle, CO | collected 2008-08
CTCCAAGGGCAAGGCACGAACAATCGGCTCAATGAATCCGTTCACGATCATAGCCAACGCTTCATCCTCCGAAAGCCCGCGGCTGCGTAAATAAAAAAGCTGCTCTTCACTAATCTTACCCACCGTAGCCTCGTGTCCAATAGAGACATCATTCTCATAAATCTTCATATCGGGATACGTGTCATTGCGGGACAATTCATCCAAAATCAAGGCATCGCAACGGATTTGCGATTTCGCACCGGTCGCCCCTTTATTGATCTGCAAGAGTCCTCTATACACGGACACTCCACCATTCTTAGAAATCCCTTTGGCCAAAACCGTTGAGGTCGTATCAGGCGCCACATGAATCACTTTAGCACCGGTATCTTGAATCTGCCCCTTGTTCGCAAACGCCACACCCAAATGATCCGCTCGTGCGCCGCGACCTTTCAAAATGGAACACGGATACAGCATGGTTTTTCCACTGCCCAAATTGCCTCCCACCCACTCCATGATCGCATCCGCCTCAACCAACGCACGCTTGGTATTAAGGTTGTATGTATCTTGAGACCAATTCTCGACACTGGAATAACGAAACTTTGCATTAGGTTTTACATAAATTTCAACACACCCCGCATGCAAGGAAGTAGTGCCATACTTCGGGGCACTACACCCCTCAATGTAATGACCTTCCGCGCCTTCCTCCACAATGATGAGGGTGTGCTCAAACTGTCCCATCGATTTGGCGTTCATCCGAAAATACGCCTGAAGCGGTGCCGTCACTTTGACGCCTTTGGGAATGTAAAGAAACGTCCCTCCCGACCAAACGGCTCCATGCAACGCGGCAAACTTATGATCCTTGGAAGGGACACATTTCATAAAATACTGCTTCACCAACTCGGGATGCTTTTTGAGTGCCATGTCCATGTCTTCAAAAATGACCCCCACTTTTTCCCACTCTTCTTTCAATTTATGATACGCATTCACCGAATCGTACTGTGCACCCGTTCCAGCCAATACTTTGCGTTCCGCCTCCGGAATACCCAACCGTTCAAACGTACGCTTGATGTCTTCGGGCACATCGTCCCAACTGGTGGCATATCCCTTCATTTCATCGGGAGAGGCGTAATAGATGATCTCGTCAAAATGGACATCCGAAAGATCCACCCCCCAGGTCGGAAGCTCCATTTCATAAAAAAGACGCAAAGCTTCCAGTCGATGCTCCAACATCCATTCCGGTTCATTTTTATCACCGGAAATTTTACGAACCAAGCGTTCGGACAAACCCTTTTCCGCCCGCTTCGCATAATCGTCATTGTTGTGTCCGTCAAAAACACTGCGGTCCAAATCGTTCACGTAATCTAAAGCGCCCATAGAAAAAAGTTAAGGGGTCGTTGGGAAATAAATTGCTCAAATTTAAGTTCAATGCGCCCCGAATACGGCGCTATGATTGAGGAAAATATCGAGACGTACCAGCGGTACGATGAGAAATTTTTCGATTGAAAAGCGATTGTATTCGGGGATGCAGTGGACATAAGGTGGGTAATTTATTTATGGACGACCCCTAAGCGGTCAATTTTAAAGACGACGTTTTCGGCATTCCCACTTTTTCACGCACATAATCGTAGCCTTCTTTCTCAAGATGTTTTGCCAATTCAGGTCCACCGGTCATGACAATTTTTCCGTCCATCATGATGTGAATGACGTCCGGAGTGATGTAATCCAAAATTCGCTGATAGTGGGTGATCATGAGCAAACTTTGCTCCGGTTTTTGTACTGCGCGAATGGCCCCACAGATAGTTCGCAACGCATCGATATCCAGTCCGGAATCCGTCTCATCCAATATAGCCAACCGAGGTTCCAATAGAGCCATCTGCAAAATTTCGCATTTCTTTTTTTCTCCACCGGAAAACCCTTCATTGGTGGAACGGTTCATAAACGAAGCGGGCAGTCCCACCAAACTCATTTGATCGATCATCATTTTTTTAAACGCATACAACGAAACCGGCTCAAAGGTTTCACCCGCTCGCTGCGCTCGCGTCTTCCGAACCGCGTTATAACAAGCCCGCATGAAAGCCGTCAAATTAACCCCCGGAATTTCCTTGGGATACTGAAACGCCAAAAAAAGTCCTAGCGCGGCACGTTCATTCGGATCCAACGCCAACAAATCTTCTCCCTGAAATTGAACCGTCCCCTCGGTCACTTCATACTTGGGGTGTCCCATGAGCGTAGAGGAAAGGGTACTTTTCCCCGACCCATTGGGGCCCATGATCGCATGAATTTGTCCCGGATAAATTCCCAAATCAAGCCCTCTGACAATAGGGCTACCGTCCACCGTAATATTTAAATTCTGAATTGAAAGCAAAGGAGTCGTTGGAGATGCAGTGGACATAAGATGGGTGATTTATTTTTTTAAAAACCATTTAAAAGTACATTGGATTTAAACGCGGGAACCGATTTTTGAACCAATTGAGCCAGGGTATAGTGATTCAAAATTTCATTAATTTGAACCTGTAATTCATGCCAAAAACCACGCGCCGAACACTGACAAAAACTCTGACACGCCTTATCGCCGGAACCGCAACGCACCAACATTAAGTCTTCGCCCAAGGCTTCCAAAATAGTGCGAATATGGATCTCCTCGGGATGACGGGCCAAACGATAACCACCAGACATGCCTTCCTGCGCATCCACCAATCCCGATTTTCGAAGCGGCAAAATAATCTTGGAAAGAAAACGATACGGCAAACGACGTTCTTCGGCCAGATCCCTCAACGAGATATAGCCCTGCGGAAAATGACTCGCCAAGGCGGTCATCAAAAGCAATCCATAGTCGGCTTGTCGGGTGATTTGAAACATGATTTTATCGCTTAGACAAACTCATACTAACATAGGAGGAGTTTAAGTAAAGGAGAATGGGAAATTGCCTTCACCACGAATTCAGGTTATAAAAATAGATATGCACAAACCAAGTTCTCTGAATTTAACAGGGTTAATAGCAATAGGGCTGGCAAGTACAATGCCGGCTGGTGCGAACACTACGAATGAACCACCAGAAAACTCACTGAGCATAACCCCCAGAAAAACACGCTATCAAGAAATCCTCGAAGAAATAGCGGCACTTTCCATCCCTTGCGATCAAAAAAACACCGAACGAATCGAACGAGCAAAAGCATGGTTGTCCTTGAACTTAAGTGAAGTGGAATTGAGATTCCAAAAAAGTTGCATCGCTTGGAATGATTGTCCGGGAAGCGATGATTTATTTTGGTCAACTTTCGAGACGTTGATTGATCATGCATTCGTATTTTGCCCCTATGTTTTAACCGAAGGAAAAGAAAATAAAATAGAAGGAACGGTGATTGAATTACCCTCGATTGGAGATGCGGGAGCCTACGCCATTGTAGGAGCGTCTTCGTTGAATGAATGCCAAATGGAAAGCATCATGAGTCACGAATTGGCCCATATGGCTTCCTTTGAACCGCATGAAGAGGAATGGACCACCGATGATTGGATCTATCGACTGGGAGGGGAAGTAAAAAATCTATGCGAGGAAAGCTAGGAGCTAATCACCTCTGTTCACACCGATTTCTTTATTGATTCTCTTCCTTTCGAACGAAGTGTTCTTCCTCAGCTCTGCTTCTGCCACAACTTCCAAAACTCACCTTTCTGCTTCAACAACTGCTCAAAGCTTCCCTGCTCGACCACTCGCCCCTTATTCAACACCACAATGCGATCCATCTCCTTCAAAGTAGAAAGCCGATGCGCGATCACCACCGCCGTAACTCCTTTGAAAAACGAGTGTAAAGCCGCTTGAATTTTCTTCTCCGAATCTCCATCCAAATGCGAAGTCGCTTCATCCAAAAACAAAATTTCGGGATGCTTATACACCGCCCGAGCAATGCCCACGCGCTGACGCTCCCCTCCGGAAAGCTTAATCCCTTTTTCTCCGATTAAAGAATCCATGCCCACGGGAAGTTTATTCAAAAAATCATCCACATGAGCAATATGAAGGGCCCGTTTCAAACGATCCGAAAGACCCTTTCGCGCCCCGCCCGCCAGTAAAACATTGTCCTTGAGCGAAAGATTGAACAGCTCCGTTTCTTGCGGCACATGGGCGACTCTCTCAATGTAAGAAGCGCGCCGAATATCACGCAGAGAGGTGGAATCAAAACAAATATCTCCCTCATAATTTTCATACAGCTTCAACAGGAGCTTAAATAAAGTCGATTTACCGGCGCCCGAAAGTCCCACCAACCCGACCTTTTCTCCACGCTTGATTTGGAGATCAAAACCATTCAAAATTTTTCGTCCATGATACGAAAATGAAATATTTTTCAACTCCAAAATATTCCAGTTCCGCGGAAAAGCACGCGTCCCGGAAACCTCCACCGTCGGGGCCTCATGCAAAATATCCATCATCCGCACGATGGCGATTTTAGCCAAAATAAGACGATTGGAAATCTCCGCAAATTCATAAGCCGACGATTCAATTTTATAAAAATAAAGCAACACCAAGGCAATAACACCAACCTCATATTGCCCCTGAAAAACATTCCATACCGTATAAAAAAGAAGCATTTGTCGAAACAACTCCTTATAAAGATTCAGCACCGATTCGCGAGTCCTAAAACGAATCACTCGAAGACGAATTTCCTTCATCAACCGCTGAGCGCAATGGGACAAGATACGATGAATCGAATCCGCAATTCCAAGTGAACGAATGGTAGCGATATTATTCACCGACTCAAAAATCACACCATCAAATTTTTCCCATTCGATATTGGCCAGGTTCGATTGAGCCGACGCTTTTTTGGTCAAATAAAACGATAAGAAAAAATAGCTCACAAAGAAAAAAATCAAAATCAAAATAAACACCCAACCCAAATCAAAAAGAATAAAAGTAATACCGACAATACTCACAGTGGATTCAATCAGGAGATCAACATACAAACGAATCAATTCATTGAAGCTGTCTCCTCCCCGGGTGAGCCGCTGAATTTTATTGCCGCTGTTCTCTCGTTCATGCCATTGGCTATCCAATTTAAACATATGCTTCAGCGTTTTAAGCTGAACATCAATATTGATTTGCTCCGCAATAGGATAAATAAAATATTTGGCCAAATCCTGATTGATGGAATGATAAACGGCAACCAACCACACGCCAAGCGTTAGCCACCAAAAGGTATGAAGCGACTGACCGGCCTGATAGGTGGTGGCAAAATTAATGATTTGACTGATAGCCCAAATCGGAAAAAGCCAGACGATATCGCTGGTCACCCGCAAAAAAGACCCTATCAAAAACCGTTTGCGATAAGGCAAAAGAAAAGTCCTTATGTCACGAATGAGTTGAAACGTAGAATAAGTCGAAGTCATGAAATTCGTCTATTTTCTAGAAGCCAAAAGACGCCAAATGGAATAAATAAATCCCAAAATGACGAGAGCCGGCCCGGCAAAAACAACAACCCAAATCAAAGCCTCCACCGTCCAACGGGCGAATTGAATGAGTTGATTGAAAGCCTCTTTAAAAACAACGAGCGGCTGCCAATTTTCGGTTGGGCTGATCAAAGAAGCCTCTTCATGCACCGTAAGAGTGATGGTTGAATAATCCGTTTGATTTTCCAAATATTGAAGACGTCCTTGCAAGCTTTCGATCTCGGCACGCACATTGGAAAGGTAGTCGGTGACCTTCAAAATTTCTTCAACCGTGGAAGCACGTTCCAAAATGAGCAAATACTGAGCTTCCTCAGCCTTTAACGTTTTCAAACGAGCTTGAAGATCAATATACTCTTCCGTTACATTTTGAGCGGAAATGGATTCGCTTTCAACCACGGTAACCATTTTCTTAATGGACTCCATGGCCGACGAAAAATCTTTAGAAGGCACCCTCAGTGTCATGCTACCGGAAGTGGTTTCATCCACTTCCACCCAAGTGCTGGAATATTCCACAAAGCCTTTAAAACCTTCGACCATTGTTTGTACGCGAGGAATAAACTCCTCGGTATTTTCGACCAATAAAGACAAATTCGCGGTACGAATGATCTTGGTTTCCACGGAAGCGTACTGGCCCAAATCTCCCGAACTGGGAATTGGAAAGTCGCGAGGAACCATACTGCTAGAAGCCATATCCGCTTCTCCTTTGAAATAAGCTTCTTCTGAACTCACTCCCGAAAAATTCTCATCCCAACCCTTTAAATCCATTCGGCTTCCCTGTCCCATCCAAAACCCAACCGCCAAAATCACCAAAATCAAAAACCCCACTAAAATCTTTTTACCCCATGGGGAATGCATGAATTCAAAACGGGACTGTTTTTTAAGAAAAGCCATAAGGAGGAATTAAAAAATTAAGAAGTTATTGCTGAGGAGGCGGACTCACCGGAGGAACATCTGACTCCGAAGGCTCCTTGGAAGAAGTACTGATGATCGTAGAGCGTCCCCTTCGTCGAATGCCCCAGATAACGCCTCCCACTACGCTAACTCCAGCCGCACCCATCAACAACCAGAAGACAAATGATCTGGAGCTGGATTCCCCGAAAGAATCCGTAGACTCTGAAACAGATTCCGAGCCATCGGAGACCACCGCAAAATCAATATCCACAGCGGGAGTAAAAACATTATCCTGAGTATTCACCGCATAAACCAAAAGATCATGGTCTCCATTCTCAAGTGCACTGGGAGAGTTGACTATAAACTCCCCTTCCTCGGTATCCACCAAAAGCGAGGAGGTGTACTGAGTGCTTTTCCAAGTCGTCACCACTTCATAACCGGAATCGGCTTTTCCATACAAATAAGGCTGCTCATTTTTAATTTGAAGCAAACTCAAATGATCCAGGTCAATCTCCTCTTGATCCAATTGACGAGGTTCCAAAATTTCACGAGCCAAATCCGTATTCACCTCAATTTCAGTGGGCAAGGTTTCATCCGAAATATTACCGAAACGGTCCAACGAACGAACCACGACCATGTACTTACCATCATCAAGAGTCGGGCGAACCAAAAATTTACCGCTTTCATCAGTGATTGAACGCTCCGTGACAACGTCATCATTCACTCCGAACAAATCAGCAAAAAGAGATCCGAAAAAACCTTGTTCTCGAGTGGATTCAACGGGAATGGCCAATACGATAATAGTCGAATCGGGCTGAGAAACTCCCTTAATGACCGGCCGAGATTCGGTGAATGTGAGCGTTTTAATTTTTAAATTTTTACGAACCAAGCTCGAAATTCGCGTTTTATAAAGATTTTCCGGAAGCGTTTTTTGAATAGGATTCGTATGATAGTCATGCACTTCTTCTCCATCCGTAACGCCGTCGCCGTCACTGTCTTTTAAGGTGGGATCGCTCCCGTGAATCAATTCATCTCGATCCGTTAATCCATCCCCATCCGTATCCGTCATGGCAAAGGTGATGCGAACGAATATGGGCTTTGCGGAAGTACCGTTCTTTTTTCGATTTTCAACGATTCGAGTTGTGCCATAGTTTTGAGTCGGCAAATCATATTTCTCAACCCATTGATCCGGAGCTCCATCTTGATTTTCATCCAAAGGAACATCACCGGGAACCAACGGATCACTTCCGCTACGGACCTCAAAAGCATCCGTGAATCCATCTCCATCGCTATCCTCGAGGACAGGAGAAACTCCTAAAATCGCTTCTTCAATATCCGATAAACCATCGGAATCGCTATCTCTCAAAAGAGGATTGGTTCCTTCCAATATTTCATCTTCATCATCGATTCCATCCGAATCGCTATCGGAAGAATCCAAATCGGTGCCCAACAAATACTCTTTACCATCAGAAATTCCATCTTGATCGGAGTCATTATTGACCTCAAAAGGTATCTCCTCGGTGGAATTAATTTTTTCATACCAATCCGGCACAAAATTTCCATCACGATCTTTAATGGAAGCCAAATAGAATGTACTTGCAAAAAGATCACTACGCGTTTCAAGAGAAAAGAGAGAAACATCAACATTAAGTAAAGAACTGATGGGAGAATCAATCTCCGCTTTAAGCGCGGCATTTTCAGTTGAAAGTTCTTCATTATTACCAGCATCACCAACCAAATCCACAGAGGACGAACCAATAGAAGTCGACGAAGTGGAATCAGAAGTGATTGAACCACCGGCAGAATCGGTCGTAGTTGAATTTTCACCAGAGGTTAAAGTTGAATTTGAACCGCCCTCGGAACCCGTACTTCCACTGGAAGAAGAACTTGAAGTTGAACCACCCACAGAACCGGCCGAGGAAGTTCCGGAAGAACTGGACGTGCTTGTATTTTCACCGGAGGCTAAATCGGAGCTCGAACTGGATCCCGTCTCCTCTTCACCGCTCACCGAGGCGCCTCCACTTTCATCCGTTTCAGATTCTCCACTCGTTGAAGTGGTATTATCGGTCAGTTCGGGAATGGTTTCTTCACCAGGATCGGCTTCTGTCGGTGTCGTTGATGTTGAGGAGGATTCCGTTGTGGAATTGGAATCAGTAGTGGAAGAGGATGAAGCCCCTCCGGATCCACCGCCGCCACCACCACCGCCATAACTTGTTGTAGTGGTTGTTGTCGAAGCCGCAACAGTTAAATTTTGATCCGAAATCGTAACTTCATTTCCATAATCATCCACCGCCCAAATTTTGACATAATAGGTGGTCCCGCTCGTAGTGGTGAGCGTAAAAAGCAAAACCGAAGCGGTACTGGAAGTGAGCAATGAACTGCTATTGTCTCCATCGTATTCTGTCGCAGAACCGGTTCGATTTTGAACATCAGACTGGTTGGTTCCATACCACAATTCATAATGATCAAAATGGTTTTCACTCGTCACCGCAGTCCATGTGGCACGTATGGAATTTGATTCGGAAGCCAAACTCAAATTGGCCAACCCAACGGGATCAACATTATCCAATATAAAATCACTCGAAGCGGTTACACTACCGACATCCACAGTATCCGTTGGCGTAACGCGAACTTGAGCGGTAGAAAGGTCCGCCGCGGGAACATCCGTTTGAGAAAGCCAAACCACGGTCACCGTGTTGGCAGAAGCCGTAGCCACATTCCCAACAGGATAAGTATTAGCATTCGTAATGGAGGGAGCCGTACCACTACTCACCGTCGTATCACCAGAAACAGTACTCAGGGTAGCTTTAGCCCAACCGGAACCGACATTGTATTCAACTAAAGATTGAACATTATTTTGATTAGCATCATTAACTATATAGCTAATTGTGACAAATCCCGTGCCCGTAATGGCCAGTATTGGAGTAACCGTCGTAACGGTCGATAAAGCATTGGTAAAAGCAGGAAGAACATCAAGTAGCCCCACATTTCCATAATCATCCACCGCCCAAATTTTTAAATAATAGGTAGTTCCGGCGGAAAGACCGGTAACAATCGTGGAAGTGGTTGCCATGGTGGCAAGAGTTGAATCATCCGTATTGTCCCATTCCGTCGCCGTGCCCGTGCGATTAGAAACATCCGAAGAGTTGGTTCCATACCAAATCTCATAATGATCAAAATTAGTCTCAGCCGAAACGGCCGTCCAAGCCAGACTCATTGTAGTGGAAGTCGAAGCCGTCTTTCGAAAAGAAGACATCCCCGAAGGCTCAAGATTATCTACCGTAAAAGCGGAGGAAGTGGAGGGAGTCCCATCACTCGTGCCATCATTAGCCGTCAAACGAACCTTTATATCGTCCTGAATAGAAGCCACCAAATTACTGGCCCCTCCATCATTGCCAGGAGCACGCGTATCCCAAACAATCGTCAAGACAACACTACCAACGTTTGTATCAATGGGATTAGAAGTCCCCATTTGATAAGTATTGAAATCATCCAAATCCACGCTAACTCCATCATTAACCGAAATCAAATCGGGATCCTTCCAAGTGGTACCGCCATCATCACTATATTCAAATTTAACCTTAGTCGTATCACTGTTTGAATCACTCACCGTAGCGGTAACCGTAACTCGACCATCCGCAGAAACAGATTGTGTTGCGGTACCAAAAGTAATGATGGGAGCGGTATTGTTATTGTAAGTGATCGCCAAATTAGAAAGTTCAATCGTGCCCCCGGTGGACAAAAGATAAGACGCCACATACAACGACCCCAATCCCACATCGGTTGAGAATTGATTGAGATATCCATCCACCTGAGTGGACGTGTTCATTTGAGATAAATTTCCAGTAGTGGCCGAAACCCAAGTATAAGTTCCCGTGTTAAAATAGTACCAACTGCTATTATCATTGGAAATCTGATAATTAACGCTACCATTGGTGCTACCCCCCAATGTTTGTGTAAAATTATGAAGACTGGAATAGGTTACCCCAGTATTATTGCTGACACTCAAAGTCGTATTGGCGAAAGAAGTCACCTCAACGCCGACAGAAACCGTAGGCTCAGTCGCGGCATAACTACGCACTCGATAATCATCAAAATCATTGATTCCATTAAAAGTCGCCAAACCTAAAACATCGGCATACGACCCTACATAACTATATTGAAGCTTCTGAGTTTGATCGGCAAAAATAGTGATTTGATTGCTTGAATTCACCTTGGCCGTCAAATCGTACCAAACTCCGGTTCCAATAGTGCCATCGTTTGCACTGGCCAAACCACTTGCGTTATCCGTTCCGGCATCCCAATCTTCAATCACCCATTGCTGTCCACCAAAACGACCTCCCGCAAAAATAAGATTATTGTTGGAACTGTTACGATGAGTCATGGCTCCAAAATTCGTATACGCGCCTCCACCATCACTGTTTCCACGCACATCGACGGTCCAGGAAGAAGCCGGAGGCGTTGACGTATTACGAAGCAAATAAGCAACTCCAATCGATTCATGGGAGGTATGAAGCTTTCCGGAAACAATGGCCCATGTCCCCGAGGCACCACCCGTATTCCAAGCACTTAAAGTGCCGGAAAAATCATCGAAGTAGTCAAAAGTAGTACTGCCATTGCTTGAACTCGTTGCTCCCGAGTTTCCATAGTACATAAAAATGACACGAGCCGCTGAGGCACTAAGAGTGGGAACCTCCACCCAAAAAACCGCAGAAGTACTGTCGGTTTTTACATCCAGCCAATGATCCAAAACTGTAATCCCATCCGCATCCGTAAAACGAATATCATCAAAATCAGCCTGCATGTCGGCATCATAAGTAACGGAAACACGCACTTCGTAATTGGTGAGCGTGGAACCGGTTTGCTCGGTCACGGTGACCGGCTTTCTTCGGGTCCAAGACGAATTATACCAAGGAACCGTACTCGTACTCGCTACCCCACCGGACACAGAAGCATTGCTCCCGACGGTATACTCCGAAGAAGTTGAAAAATCATAATTCTGGGTTGAAACACTAGCCGTTGTAATGGTCTTAAAAAGAGTGGCGGCACTCCAGGTACTATCCCCTACCGAATTGGTATGACGAACACAGGCATAGTAGCTGGTATTGACTGATAAAGTGGCGGAAACCGTAATGGAAGTTTTATTGCCCGTATCATCCAAAGAACTGAACGACACACCGCTATCCACCGAACAATTACTCCCGGTTTGAACCTTCCAGTCACTCGAAAGATGTGTGAGATATTCAGGATCTGTCGAATAGGCACTTGAAGTCAATGTTCCGTTGGTGAGGGGGAAACTGTAGGAAGCCGCCAGAGGAGAAGTAATGAAAGGCTGAGGAGGAACCGCATCATGAAAAACATAGGGCGTATTAGAATCACCGCCCTTGGCTTCAATTTGAAGCACGGGATACAGAACAGAAAAAATAAAAACAACTAAAATAAAAACGGTCCACGGCCGCTTCACCACAAGAAAAAAACGAGAAGGAGGACTTTTTTTCAACACGCCAACCTGTTAAAAAATATGCCACCAGGGTATCACAGCCCTATTCAAAAAGCCATTGCTCTTGTCGGGAAATAAAGCATACGAAAAGGACTATTTCCTTTCAAGCAAATTTATAGGAGAGATTTTCCTCCACCAGGATTTCGCACCCTTCTAGAGGTCCAGACCTTAATTTGTCCCTCAGTGTCTCACGTGCTTCCTCCTCGGTTGCTCCCCAGCCGACCAATTCCATATCGACAGAAACTCCAGCAGGAACTTTTAAAACATCCGGAATGGCAAAAAATCGCCCCGACTCCCGCAAAGATTCTGCCATAAAATTCAAGTTATTAAAGGTGTTGGTAGCGCCAGGGGGAATTGAACCCCCGTTACCGGGTTGAAAACCCGGTG
>AMFJ01007602.1_pt1 | contig 12187 bp, 12 predicted proteins | sample 427208 | NCBI WGS metagenome assembly AMFJ01 (sample SAMN02954298, study PRJNA114691) | groundwater metagenome | biome: aquatic; feature: subsurface aquifer; material: sediment; isolation source: subsurface aquifer sediment | place: USA: Rifle, CO | collected 2008-08
ATTAGAATTTTTCTGTCCTAATTTATGGGCATAGTATAAGATGAAAAACTGCAGGAATTTAAATCAAGCATCAGGATAGTTAAAAATGGTGAAAAACCTGACTGGAACCAAAAGTAAACTTTAAGACACATACCCAACACTTTTTAAACTTGCAAGGTAACATAGCAACGGTTACAAATATAGGAGGAAAAACCTTGCAAGGTATGGATTTTAAAACTTTTATTAACGGTGTTGGCAATGATTTTAAAATTGCTATTGATGATGTGATCGGTGCTGTTATTACAATTCAAGAAGATATTGAAAAACTTAAAATAAAAACATCAAAGCCTGATAAACTAGTAGCAAAAGGGCTACTTGAATATATTGCAATGCTTTCATAGCATAATCAAGATTAATTTCATTTATCAACATAATATTTATCAATTGATTTAAGAAATATTTTCAGTTAATTCAAGATCACATATTGACAACTGTACATTTACAGTTTACAATATAAACATGATTAAAACTTTTAAAAATAAAAAGTTAGAAAAGGCATACTCCGATGATGATTATTCAGGAATAAACCCTGAACACAGAGAAAGGTGCAGGCTCTTATTATCAGCTATAGATTCAGCATGTCAAGTTGCAGATTTAGATCAACCAAGTTTTAGGCTGCATCAATTAAAAGGTGAAAGAAAAGATATCTGGGCAGTAACAGTAAGAGCAAACTGGAGGTTAACCTTTAAATTTGAAAAAGGAGATGCTTATATATTAGATTATGAGGATTACCATTAGGAATACTCCTAACTTATTAAAAGGACGGTGATAATATGTCAATGAAGAATCCGGTACATCCTGGAATACTTATTAAAGATAACATTGAAACACTTGGATTAAGTGTAACTGAGTTTGCACTAAAATTAGGTGTATCCAGACAAATCGTATCAAGAATAATTAATCAAAAGGCTGGTGTTTCAGTAGAGATGGCTTTAAAACTTGCTAAAGCATTTAATACCACTCCTGAGTTCTGGTTAAATATGCAACAAAAATATGATTTAGCGCAAGCCCGACAAACAGTTAATGTTGATAAAATTCAGAAAATGTATGGCTAGGAATTGTAAGAATTCCTAAAGTAACTATCGAAATTAAAATAGAGATTATAAATTATAATCTCTATTTTTCTATTAATAAATTAATCTATCTGTAAAAGCAAAATAAAATTTATGAACCCAAAAGCAGAAGTCCCCCACCAAAAAATGAAACAGAGAAATTTGCTAAATTTTCCAATTAAATCCTGCTAAAACTCTCAAAAAATAATTCTCTTTTAATCTAAAAACTAAAAAATCCCGCCAGGTGCGGGGATTTAGCCAGTCTAAAAGTTACTTATTCTCTTTTATAGGACTAAGATACGGATATTGGAGTTTAGGCAGCATTATTCTCTGAATTAGTTCTCTATAAAAATTCCCTGATGACAAGAAAAATACAGGGATTTTTTAAAATTTTTGAAAGATTTATTAATGTTCTATACAACCATAGGCTGGATTTTAGACAAAATTCCCGTAATGATAACAGGGAATTATCAGGGAATTGCATTTTATTGCATAAATTCATCTAAATATAATAATTAATATGATTAAAGTATTTATACATAAAAGCAGAAAGAGTAATATCGCCCTCAGCCACATTAATTATTTTAACTTTATGGCTATTAAAGTAGAAATTTCCTAAAATTTGAGCAATATATTTATTTCAAATTTTTGAATCAATTATATTAAAAGATTTTAAGGTTGATTATCCTGAAACTATTTATTTTATTAACAGTATTCTATTTTATGAAAAATATTTTATGTTAGGGGCACAGCATTTTAATTCCGAATGCTAGAGTTCCTATTTGCCAAAAACTAATGAAATAAAACTAATTATTTATGATATATCGTATTGACTAATATAAATTTTTATATTTAAATTACATTTACGGTATACCGAATGTTTTTAGAGTTACCAAACAAGCTGGTAAGAAAGATTATTTTAAATGGCAATAAGACAAATAATAATTAGTGCTCATATACCTTGTAGACCTGCAATAGTATCAGGATGTCAGATGATGGCATGTTGTATTGATATTGCGGGTCATTTTTAATTACCTTGATGAGTAATTTATAAGCCCGCATATCCAAGAAATTGTATGATGCGGGCTTTGTTTTAGGGATTAATGGAGTATAAGATGTTTAAAATACCTGAAAAAATAATAAATGAAACAGAGAATTTTAAAGAAAGTCTTTTTGCATTGTTGGAAAAAGATTTATCGAAGGGTAATTTGAAGAAATTTTGTGCTCCTTGGGGCATATACGAAGAAAAAATCCCAGAAAAGTATATGTTAAGAGTAGGAATTCCTGCTGGAGTCATTACGCTTGATCAAATAAGAAAAATAAATGCCATTGCAGTATCTTTTGGAAAAGAGCATATACATTTAACTACGAGGCAGGATATTCAGTTCCATGGGCTTTCTTTAACTGATATTCCTGATATTATGTTGGATCTTTTGGGAATCAACTTGATTTCCAAAGGCACTGGCGGAAATTGTGTTAGAAATATTGCCTGTTCACCACTTTCAGGTGTAAGTTTTGATGAGGTTTTTGATGTAACTGAATATGCAATAGAAACCATGAATCATCTTTTAAAAGATTCATCTTCATTTAGTCTTCCAAGAAAATTCAAAATATCTTTTTCTAACTCAAACTCTGACACTGCGTATGCAACTATTTCTGATATAGGCTTTATCGCAAAGATTCAGGATAGCGTTAGAGGTTTTGAGGTTTATGGTGGAGGAAGTCTTGGTAATAATCCGTCTATTGCCATTAAGCTGGCTGATTTTATACCTGCTACTGATTTGTTCTACTATGTTGAAGGAATGAAAGAACTATTTGAGGTTGAGGGAGATAGAGACAATAGGAATAAAGCAAGAATCAGGTTTATTTTATATAAATTAGGAGAAGAAGAGTTTAGAAATAAGTATTTATGGCATGTAGAAAAAGTAAAAAAGATTAAAGAGCTGGATTTAGAGCCTAAGATAATTTCGAATAGCTCTGATGATATCAATCAAAATGAAGATATATCTTTCTTAATCAAAAATCAACTTGTGATACAACAGAAAAATAAGGATTATGCAGTCAATATTCATCCAACAGGAGGGAATTTAAGACTTTCTGATTTAAACAGGTTGATAAACTTTATAAATAGACTGAATTATAGGATTTCTATACGTTTAACTAACACTCAAGGGCTATTAATAAGAGATCTGAAATCAAATGATGCATATAAATTATTTCAAATTATCTCTGAATTCACCTCATCTTTTGATATTGATAATTCTCTTTCCTGTGTTGGTTCTGAGATTTGCAAAACGGGAATCTGCAATTCTCAGCATTTGCTTGCGGCAATTATAAAGAAATTTAAAAATGTTGATCCAATATTAAAAGCTGAATTGCCCAGGTTGCATATATCAGGATGTTTTAACTCTTGCGGCCAACATTTAAAAGCAGAAATAGGACTTGCTGGCAAAATAAAAAAGGTAAATAACGAGCTAACATCTGTTTATAAGATTTATCTTGGTGGGCATATTGGTGCTAGTCAAACGAGATTAGCGGCTGATTATGGCGAGATCAATGCAGAGATGGTTCCTGAATTTATTTATGAACTGGCAAAACTGAAAAGGAACTCTGAAATTGCTGACATTACAGAATTTCTTGAAATAGAAAAAGAAAATGTACTCCGGCTAATAGCTCGATTTGGTGATAATAACACTAAAAACTGCTGTGAAACTTGTTGATTAAAAAATTTGAGATTATGGAAATCATATGAATACGCTCAATATATCTGCTAATACTAAAATAGAAAAAATCTTAAGTGCGATTGAAGATGATTTTGTCTTGAAAAATCTTCGATTTACTCTTTTAAGATTTGAAAGTGATGTATCAGCAAATGAGCGTAAAAATACTATAGCCTTAATAAAAAAATATTTTGATATTTTTATAATTTTAAAGAGTTCTGTGCCTGACCAGCAGGGAAAGATAGAGGAATATTTTTCTTATGGGACTCATGGTGTCTATTTTTATCAAGATTCGGCTAAATATTCTGCTATACAACTGGAAATTATATCCTCTGCTGCACAGATATTCCCAGATGGTCTGGTCTTTGTAAATGTTGGTGATAATAAATTACTTATAGAAAAAGTGCTATCTAGCAAAATTATTCCTGTAGTGACGAAATGTAATGTGGAATTAGTTGAATTTATTATGAGTCATAATAAATTCAATGAGATTTCTTCTGTGTATTTAAAATATATACCGGTATTAGAGGAAAATCTTTGTGATTTTTCATTAATAAATAAGCTTCAGCTAAAAATGAGACTTGAAACCCTGAACCTAAGACAGAAATTGATGGTTAAGAGCGTAGCAGACTCCTTAAATTCGAGTGGATTATAGGTGAAAAATAAAGTGCAAAATCCTAATATGGATAATTACAACAATATTCAAGATTTAGCGAAGGTGTATATAGATAAAAGACCTTTAGCACTGCTGTTTTTACTTGAGTATAAGAATGCAATATTGCTCATATTCGCCTTTTTATTGTTTTTTATATTTATTTCACCTGTAAATCTTCCACAGGGATTGGGTGTAGAGGCTTATCAAACTATGATTATCTTCATTTTCGCAGTGTTTCTATGGGTAACTAATATCATTCCTCTTGCAATTACCAGTTTAATGATAATGGCACTTTTATCAACATTTAACGTGCTTGAGGCTTCTAAGATATTTTCGTTTTTTGGCAATGAATCCTTGTTTTTTATTTTAGGTTCTTTTATTATTTCTGCCGGAGTATCAGCTTCCGGATTGAGTGAAAGAATTTCATATCATATAATATCAAGGTTTAAAGAAACCCCAGAGAAACTGGTACTGGCGATATTCTTTTTGTCTGCATTTATGTCACACATAATGACAGAACATGCTGTTGCTGCAATGCTTTTTCCTATACTGATTTCTATGTCGAATAAATTAAGATTGGGATTTGACTCTGTATTGGGTAAACACATATTTTTTGCCATGGCATGGGGATGTTCTATTGGTGGGGTTGTTACTCTCCTTGGTGGTGCTAGAAATCCTCTTGCTATTGGAATTCTTCAAGAGTCAACAGGAAATAGTATAGGATTTCTAGAATGGATTATTGTTGTTGCCCCTCCAGCTTATATACTTATGGCTGCTGTTGCTTTTTATATCAAAAGAAGTTTGCAAAATTCCACAGCTAATTTAAATTTTATGGAAAAATCTTTATCATTGCAGGATCAGCGCGTAGGAAAAGTAAGTTTTAAAGAAATTAAGGCGTTATTAATATTCTTATTAACTATATATATGTGGATATTCCATAGTAAGGAATTTGGAGTTGCAAATATAGCTTTAATTAGTGCTGCTTTATTCTTTGTGTTAAACGTTATGAAATGGGATGATGCCAAAAAAGAGATTAATTGGGGCACGATTTTAATGTATGGAGGCGCTATTGCTATTGGAAAATGCCTTGCTGAAACAGGTGTCCTGGATTTTATAACAGGAAAATATATTTCAGATATTACATTTTCTCTTTTAAATTTTGTTCTAATAGTGTCTATACTTAGCCTCTTACTCACTCAGGTTATTTCCAATTCAGCAGTAGTAATAATATTACTTCCAATTATTCTTAAAGTTGCTTCTCAATTTGGTTTAAGTCCAGAGTTGGCTGTGTTTTTGGTTGCTATTCCATCAGGACTTGATTTTATGTTTCCGATAGGTTCACCACCCAATGCTATAGCCTTTGCTTCAGGATATATAAAATTATCAGAATTTATTAAAAAAGGAATCTTATTGAATATTCTCACAATTGTGATATTCGCCTTATCTGCTTTATTTTATTGGCCTTTGTTAGGTATTAACTGATTTATAGGGGAGGTTATTGTGAAAAAAGAGATAAAAACTAATATAGTCTGGCAAGATACAACCATAAATCGAAGTAATAGAGAAATATTACTCAAACAAAAAGGAATATTATTGTGGTTTACTGGCTTATCAGGTTCAGGCAAGTCAACCATCGCTAATGCTCTTGAAAAAAAACTACATGAGAATAATAAGTTCACTTATTTGCTTGATGGGGATAATGTGCGGCATGGATTGAATTCTGATCTAAACTTTAGCCTTATAGACAGAAAAGAGAACATAAGAAGAATTTCAGAATTAGCCAAGCTCTTTGTTGATGCTGGTATTATTACTATTGCTACATTTATATCTCCTCTTAAAGAGGATAGAGGTAAAGTAAGAGAACTAATAAAAGAGGATTTTATTGAAATTTTTGTTGATTGTTCTCTTGACAGCTGTGAACAACGTGATCCTAAAGGGCTTTATAAAAAAGCAAAAGCCGGTTTAATTAAAGACTTTACAGGTATAGATTCTCCATATGAAATACCTAATAATCCTGAGATATCTGTTAATAGTGATTCAAATACAGTAGATGAGTGTGCGGAAGTAATAATAAGTTATTTAAAGCTCAGGAATATACTACAATTCGAGGTTACTGATGATGCAATTTAATATTAAAACTATTGAAACTGATATTCTCATTGTTGGTGGAGGTACTGCCGGCTGTTATTGTGCATTAACCATAGCAGAAAATTCAGATTATAAAGTTATAATTGCAGATAAAGCCAATATCAAAAGAAGTGGATGTCTGGCTGCCGGTGTTAATGCTTTAAACGCTTATATTACTAATGGAGAAACTCCAGAGTCTTTTGTTGATTATGTGAAAAAAGATTCAGAAGGAGTTATAAGAGAGGATCTTGTCTATTCAATAGCTCAAAGATTAAATAAAGTAACTCAAAAAATCGAACAGTTAGGTCTTCCTATTTTAAAAGATGATAAAGGAGACTATATAACAAGAGGAAAGCGAAGTATCAAAATTAATGGAGAGAATATAAAACCTCTTCTTTCTGATGCCGTTAACACTAAAGATACTGTAACTGTTCTAAATAGAGTTAATATAGTTGATTATCTACTAAAAAATGATCGAGTAGTTGGTGCTATAGGGTTTTCATTAGATCAAAACTCAATATGTATAATTTATGCTAAAGCTGTAATTTGTGCGACAGGTGGAGCATCAGGGTTATATAAGCCAAATAATCCGCAATTTTCAAGGCATAAAATGTGGTATAGCCCGTTTAATACAGGGGCAGGATATGCTATGGGAATTAGGGCCGGGGCTGAGATGACGTCTTTTGAGATGAGGTTTATCGCTCTAAGGTGTAAAGATACGATTGCTCCAACCGGAACGATAGCTCAAGGCATAAATGTACCACAGATAAATAATGCTGACGAAGAGTATGTGGAAAAATATGGTAAACCAATTACTTTAATGCGTTTATACTCAACTATAGCTGAAAATGGTCCCTGTTATTTAAAAACCATAGGAATTGGCAAATCTCAGGAAGAAGAATTATTTAAAGCATACCTGAATATGGCTCCTGCGCAGACATTAAGATGGCTTGAAAACAACTCTGGTCCATCTATAGAAAATGTTGAAATCACAGGAACAGAACCATACATCACTGGCGGGCATACCGCAAGTGGATACTGGATTGATATTAATAGAAAAACAATATTGGATGGTCTATATGCAGTTGGCGATGTGGCTGGAGGAAGTCCTAAAAAGTATGTTACCGGATGCTTTGCTGAAGGAGAAATAGCAGCTTTAGCTGTTATTGAAGCAATAAAAGATAAACAAATAAATAAAATAGATGCTGAAAAGCTGAGAAATCAAGTTGAATCAATAAATAAATTTCTGGATAACCCTGATATTTCATACTCTATTGAATCACTGGAAGAAGAGATGCAAGGAGTTATGGATGAATTTGCCGGTGGAATTTCTTGTAATTATTCATATAGCAAGGAAAAACTAAAGATTGCAAGTGAAAAAATAGATGAGCTATTAGATGTGAGCAATCAATTAAAGGCTAATAATCTTCATGAATTGCTGTTTATTTATGAATTAATTGATCGTTTGTATGTTTCCAGGGTTGTAATAGCTCATTTGTTTGCAAGAAAAGAAACTAGATGGAAATGTTATCAGGAAAATGCTGATTTTCCTCATCAGGATGATAAGCAATGGCTTTGTTATGTCAATTCCAAATATGAAAATGGGAATGTGTATATTATTCTTCGAGATTTAATAGGAAGGAATGATATTTATGAGCATTAAAATTGATGACAAAAGATGTATTTCCTGTGGTAATTGTACAAATGTTTGCCCTGGAAGTTTAATCTCTCAGGATGCAGAACGTAGAGCATATCTTAAATATCCAAAAGATTGCTGGGGATGTACTGCTTGTGTGAAAGAATGCTCTGTAGGAGCTATTCAATTTTACTTAGGATCAGATATTGGTGGAAAAGGCGGTTATTTATATGTATCTAAAAATGACAATTGTTTGAACTGGCACATAGTGAATAAAGATGGACATGAAAAAATTATAAAGATTAATAGAAAAGAGTCTAACAAGTATTAAATTTAAAAGGAGATAAGAATGGATCATTTAGACCAACTGGAAGCTGAAAGTATATATATTTTTAGAGAAGCTTATAAGCATTTTGGGAAACTCGGCATGTTATGGTCAATAGGCAAGGACTCCACAGTTTTAATGTGGTTGGCCAAGAAAGCTTTCTTCGGCCATTGTCCATTTCCTTTAATACACGTTGATACAACATACAAAATTCCTGAAATGATTGAATTCAGAGGTGAAGTTATAAAGAAATATAATTTTGATCTTATAGTGCATACTAATCAAGATGCTGTGAAAGAAGGAATGGGGCCTGAAAAAGGCAGAATGGTCTGTTGTAAAGCTTTAAAAACAGAAGGACTTCAACAGGTAGTTAAAAACTATGAATTTGAAGGCTTAATTCTTGGAATCAGAAGAGATGAAGAAGGTTCAAGATCAAAAGAAAGAATCTTCAGTGAAAGAAATGCCGATTCCGAATGGGATTATACTGATCAGCCGCCTGAATTATGGAATCAGTTTAAGACGGATTTCAAGAAAGGCAATCATATTCGAGTGCATCCAATATTACATTGGAATGAAGTAGATATCTGGCAATATATCAAGAAAGAGAATATCCCTATAATTGACTTGTATTTTTCAAAAGAAGGCAAAAGATACAGAAGCTTAGGCTGTTATCCATGTACTTCTCCAATTGAATCAACAGCATCCAATATCGATGAAATTATTGAAGAACTTAAAAACACAAAAGACTCAGAAAGATCAGGCAGGGCACAGGATCAAGAAGGTGCTCACGCTATGCAAAAACTAAGAAAAGATGGATATATGTAATGTTGTGATTAATAAGTTTGAAGGTGATGTTCTCTGCGTCACTATTGAAATTGCTTCGCATTTCAAAGGTTCCTCCGAGAACATCACCTTCATTCAGCAGTATTAATTGGTCAGTGAAGTAATAACAAATTAATCGACACAAAGAAGAGGTAATAAATATGCAGAATGAAAGAGAAACTTTAAATATAGTAGTTGTAGGGCACGTAGATCATGGTAAGTCTACTCTCATAGGCAGGTTGCTTTATGATACAGACTCTTTGCCGCAAGGATCAATAGATAGAGTTAAAGCAATATCAAAAGAAAAAGGCAAATCATTTGAGTATGCTTATTTACTTGACGCTTTTGAAGAAGAACAAAAACAGGGAATAACAATAGACACTACCCAAATAAGGTTTTCAACCGAGAAAAGAAATTATGTGATTATTGATGCTCCCGGTCATAAGGAATTTTTGAAAAACATGATTTCAGGTGCAGCCAATGCAGAAGCTGCATTGTTGATTGTTGATGCGAATGAAGGCATTCAGGAGCAATCAAGAAGACATGGGTACATTCTTTCATTACTTGGAATAGATAAAATCTATGTTTTAGTGAATAAAATGGATCTTGTTGGTTATTCAGAAGAAAAGTTTAATCAGATTCAGAGCGATTTTAATGAATTTCTTAATAATTTGAGTATTTTCCCAATTAAATATATCCCTATGTCTGCTTATCATGGTGAAAGTATAACAGAAAAATCAAAGAAGATGTATTGGTATAAGGATGAAACTGTTTTAAAAGCTATAGATATGATCCCTAAAGATAAAAGGCTTGAAGATAAGCCTCTGAGATTCCCTGTCCAAGATGTATATAAGTTTGATAACAGAAGAATAATTGCCGGAAAAATAGAATCAGGAACTCTAAAAGAAGGAGATGAAATTGTAATATCTCCATCAGGTAAAACCACAAAAGTAAAGACTCTCGAGTACTGGCAAGATCATGACAAAAGAGAAAATGCTGCTGTTGGCATGTCGGTAGGAGTTACTGTAGAGGATGAATTTTTTAATCAGAGGGGAGAATTTATTTCTCATAAAAAAGATGCACCCTTAACGGGAAATCTTTTTAATGCAAATATATTCTGGATGGGCAAGAATGATCTGATTAAAAACAAAAAATATAAACTGAAATTGTCTACACAAGAGACGGAATGCGAGTTATTTTCAATAAATAAAGTAATAGATGCATCTACATTGAAGATGTTGGAAAAATCTGATGTGGTAAAAAGAAATGATGTGGCTGAAATTACGATAAAAACAAAGAAGCTGTTGTGTTTTGATGAGTTTAAAAATATTCAAAACACTGGACGATTTGTCATTGTTGACAATTTAAACGTTAGTGGCGGCGGCATCATAACAGGAATTGAGGATTCTCTTAAGAATAGAGAAATATTCTTAAAAAGCACAAATATTTCCCCTAGAAAAAAGCTGGTAACAAGAGAAGATAGGGAAATAAAATATAATCAAAAAGGTATGGTTATATGGTTAACAGGTTTACCTGGTTGTGGAAAAAATGAGATCGCTATCAAGCTTGAAAAAAGACTGTTTGATTCAGGTAAAAAAGTCTATTATCTTGATTCTGCCAATATTAGGTTTGGATTAAGTTCTGATTTAACTTTTACTAAAGAAGATGCCCATGAGCAAACAAGAAGAATCGCAGAAGTAGCAAATCTCTTTGCAGATAGTGGAATAATAGCAATTGTTACTTCTGTAAGCAGGTTTAGTTCTGATCGTGAATATGCTCAAAAAATCATAGGCAAAGAGAATTATATTGAAATTTTTGTCGATGCAACTGATAAAGTTTGCAAGAAAAGAAACTTAGGAAAAGCTTATGAAGATAGTGATCCAGTTCTTATCTATGAACGCTCTAATGAGCCAGTAATTAATATCTATATTGATGATCCAGAGTTTAATTCTGATAAGAAAGCAGAATCTATAATCAATTTGCTTAAAGAGTATATTAACTAATTAACAACGCCACAACAATGGCTATTATCCATTTTTTCAGGATTTTCTTTAGTTATTGCAGTACATTTTTTACATTTATCCTGCAGGTCACCATTTTGGGAGTAGTATTTAAAACTCTTCACCCATTTAGGTTCTTTACAAGAGCAAGTATTCATAAACTCGAGAAACCTGACAAACTTGGTTAAAACTTCATCCGAGACTTCATGTTCAATTTTAGAAGCATTTTCTTCCACCTGTTCTTGTTCAACTTGAAGTACATTTTCAAGGAAATTACAGATGATTCCATGCCTATGAGATATTTGTTTTGCGATTTTTTTGCCTTCAGATGTAAGTGTGACTATGCCATATGGTTCATAGTTAATTAATTCTCTGTCAGCAAGGTTACGCAGAGCCTCAGAAACTGATGATGGACCTATAGTAAGGTATTTAGAAATGTCTTTGACCCTTGCTGCTTGCTTTTCTTTTACAATAAAATCTATGGCCCTTAGATAATGTTCTAGACTTGCTGTAAGATTCTTATTTTTTTTCATATGAATAATCCTATTGACTAACTTAAATTTTTGTATCTTAATTATATTAGATTATACGGTAGTCCGAAAAAAGTTGCACTCTCCTAAAAATAATAAACAAGTAATAAAACTTTTGCTATCATGAACAATTTTATCATTAAAACAATACTTAAGATTTAAAAAATTATCACTGCTTTATAACATAATCTATATTTATGATTCCTAACTAAATCTGCAGGTATTTTATCAAGTGATATTATAAAAACTTCCCTTCACCCGCAGAGGTTATTTATAACTCT
>AMFJ01005850.1_pt1 | contig 12186 bp, 13 predicted proteins | sample 427208 | NCBI WGS metagenome assembly AMFJ01 (sample SAMN02954298, study PRJNA114691) | groundwater metagenome | biome: aquatic; feature: subsurface aquifer; material: sediment; isolation source: subsurface aquifer sediment | place: USA: Rifle, CO | collected 2008-08
TTTAGGAGTGCGGATCCAAAACGTGGAGGATAATCATGATCTGAAATTACTGACAGACTATTGATTCCTCCGCACCTTTGATCAAGAAAATAACTCTTTTCTTTATGCATGAGGAGAAAATAGCAAAATGTATTTTCGTCACATCCAGATTTATTTTCTTGCAGATGGAAGAGTTGTGATCCTTCCGAGGGAGTCCAATAATATTCATTGCAATGCGGATTGAAAGTTCCTGACCCTCCGATGAAATTTTTCCCCCATTTCTTTAAAGCAATCGCATATGCCCTATCCTTGTTAACTATTGTTTCTGCTCTAGCGAATTTTTCTGTAGTTTCTTTAGGCGGAGGAGTATCAAGCAACACATCCTGAATTGTTACAATTGAAGTCTTCCAGCAAATGCGATCTGTCTCCAATATGTCTTGAAGGGTTTGATCGCTGGTTATTTTCTTGATCACAATCTCTTTTAAGTCTTTGATTTTTGGCATGGTAACCTCTATTCATTATAATTTTGAGGGAACAGGCTAATACCTGATGGTATCAAGACATTATATGACAAGCTCATTAAAAAGTCAACGCTGTATTTTTCTCTAAAATAAGCTTTAATGCTATAATTCAGGCAAGCGAATAGCGAGCAATTATTAGATTTTGATTGATTTATAAGAATATGAAAACAACTTTATTTATGGCGGTGTCTGCAAACGGTTTTGTTGCCAGGCGGGATGGAGACGAAGATTTTTTGCCCAATGATAACTGGATGCAACTGCTTCAGTATGCAAAAAAATACGGACATCTCATTTGGGGGAGAAAAACTTATGAAGCAGTGGAATCTTGGGGCCAAGATTATATCAAAAGCTTGGATGCTATTGACATCATAATCGTTTCCAGAAGCAAAAAAACATTTTCCAGAAGCAACGTAACGGTTTGCTCGTCGCCCGAAGAGGCTATTGAAATCGCCAAAAGCAGGAATTATAAAAAAGCATTTCTTTCCGGTGGTCCTTCATTGAACACTTCATTTATCAGGTCTGATTTAGTTGATGAGATAATAATAAATTATAACCCTACAATTTTAGCGGACGGTATAAAATTATTTAGCGAAAGCGATTTCGAAGCGAAATTATCGCTCAAGAAAGTAAACGAGCTGCCTTCCGGCATAGTTCAACTTCATTATTCCGTTAATGAAGTCATGCGCGATAAATCAGCCTGATAATATTAAAAGGGATGATTTTTTGTAATTTAGTGCTATAATACAATAATGTATTATGTATATATTGTTCAATGCCGGGATAAAACCTTTTATACGGGAATAACCACGGATATTGAACGTAGATTGGAAGAGCATAATAGTTCGAAATTAGGAGCTAGGTATACCAGCTTTCGCCGGCCGGTAAATTTGGCTTATGCTGAAAAATTCGATAATCGTTCGGAGGCTTCCAAGGAGGAAATGAGGATAAAAAAATTAAACAAATCAGAAAAAATAAAATTAATAGAAAAATATGGATCGAAATAAATTGGTATTTCTAGACACTGAAACTACGGGTCTGGGAGCGGATGGACGCCTATGCCAAGTGGCGTATAAATTTTTGGGCGTGGAAAAGGAAGGGCTCTTCAAGCCTCCGGTGCCGATTGAAATTGAGGCGATGGCGGTGACCCACATCACTAATAAGATGGTTGCTGATAAGGATCCGTTCATAGGATCGGAAATGTTTAAGGATTTGGAAGAAATTTTTGCTGCTGGAAATATTTTGGTGGCGCACAATGCTGATTTTGATGCCGGAATCTTGAAAAAAGAAGGGCTTCAGGCAGAAAAAATTATTGATACGCACAAAATCGCGCATTATCTGGATGAAGACGCCGAAATCCCAAGGCATAGTTTGCAATATTTGCGCTATTATTTTGATCTGGAAACAGAAGACGCCAGCGCGCATGATGCTCTAGGCGACGTGAGAGTGCTGGAAAAGCTGTTCGATTATTTTTTTGGAAAGATGATGATAGGAGAAAAGGCGGAAGAAAAAGTGATAGAGAAGATGATGGAAATTTCAAAACTTCCGATCTTGATCAAAAAATTCAATTTTGGCAAATATTCCGGAGAAAGAGTCAGCGAAGTGGCAAAAAAAGACAGCGGATATCTGACTTGGCTTTTCAACCAGAAAATAATGGATCGAGAGAATGGCATAAATAATGATGAGAATTGGATCTTTACCTTGGATAAATATCTCAATCAAAACAGGCTATTCTAGCTTTTTAAAATGTGGTAAAATAGATTGGCCGACATAATTATTCAACAAACAAAAAATGGCAACACAAGAAAATTTGATTTCAGCATTTGCTGGAGAATCTCAAGCTAATAGAAAATATCTAGCTTTTGCTAGAAAGGCTGAAAAAGAAGGGAAAAAAGGCCTAGCTCAGCTTTTTAGAGTGGTGGCTGAAGGAGAAACAATACATGCCCTCGGACATTTGGAAGTGGCTGGAGGAGTTTCTGATTCTTTAGAAAATGTAAAAAAGGCTATTAAAGGGGAGACATATGAATTTACTACTATGTATCCGTCTTTCTTGGAAGAAGCTGAAAAAGAAGGCAATACTGGAGCTTCAATCGGTTTCCATAGGGCAAACGAAGTGGAAAAAGAACATGGGAAACTTTTTCAAGAAGCTTTGGATAAAAACGGAGATATTGAAGAAAAAGAATATTACTTATGTGAAATCTGCGGACACATTGAGATTGGCGGTGCCCCGGAGAAATGTCCGGTTTGCGGCGTCCCAAAAGATAGGTTTAGAAAAATAGATTAAGAGCAGATGTTTGTCTTCTAGGTCAAATTTTGCTAAAATGGCTTTATGAGTATTAAAAAAAGAAACAAGAAAATGCGCGCTCTTTGGATAGTTATTTCTGTCTTGGCTGTTTTGGCCATGATCGGTTTTACTATTGCCCCGGCTCTTATGTATTGATAGTAATTTTTTGAAAAATAATTTATGAATGAAAGAAAAAGCATCCATAATATTTTCATAAAAATAGGATTGATTTTAGGCATAGTGATTTTATTTTTTGTCATATTTGCCATTCATAAAGAAACGGTGAAAAAGGATCAGATTCAGGCGGAGATTGATAAATTAAAAGCTGAGGCGGATAAGACATCAAGAGAAAATTCAAAATTGCAAGAAAAGATAGATTTTTTTTCCAGCCGCGAATATATGGAAACAGAGGCTCGTGATAAGCTGAATTTAAAAAGTCCGGATGAGAAGGTGGTTATCGTGAAGAAGAACATTGTCTCAAGGGAAGCAATCAGCGAGGCGCCTGACAAAGAGATAAAAGAAAATAATTCTAAGCCAAATATCGCTAATCATATGAAATGGTGGAATTATTTTTTTAAATATTAATAATTCATGCAGAAAACCAGATGCACAAAGGAATTGAAAAAAAAGTAAGAATAAAAATAGTCGCGCTTTCTATTTTGGCGGTTTTTTTAGTTTTAATTTTAGCCACAGGCATATGCATTTATGGTTTTGGAGCGAATAATTATTTCACTGGCAAAATAACCAAACTGGTTCCGTTTCCGGCCGCTTTGGTTGACGGGAGGAGTTTTGTAACTATCGGTGAGCTCAATGAGGATAGATCTTCCGTAGAGAGATTCTATAAAAATCAGAATTTTTCAGAAATCGGATTCAGGGTGGATTTTGATACTGAAGATGGAAGAAAAAGACTGAAAATAAAAGAAAAAAAGCTTCTCAATAAGCTTATTGAGAATAGAGTCGTGGAAAAATTAGCCGCAGAAGAAGGCATTTCAATCACTAAAGAAATGGCAATGCAGAATGTTTCCAGGGAAATGAAAAATTATGGCAGCGAAGAATATGTGAAAAAAAATTTACTGCATCTGTATGGATGGAACATAGACGACTTTGTGGAAAAGTTAGTGAAGCCTGATCTATATAGGAAAGAATTGGAAAGCAAGATGCGCGAGACGGAAGTTGATTTTGTTAAGGCGGAAGAAAAAATCAAGAAAGTCCAAGAAGAACTGAACAAAAAGAAAGATTTTTCAGAGATGGCAACGAAATATTCTGAAGCGGAAAGCGCAAAGAACGGAGGTGATTTGGGCTGGTTTACGGCTGATCAGATGATTCCGGAAATTGCATTTTCTGTTTTTCCCATGAAAAAGGGAGATAGGAGCGATATCATAGAAAGTCCGCTGGGATTCCATATCATTCAAGTGGAAGATCGCAAGACTGAAGACGGGATTGATAAGGTAAAAGTCAGGCAGATTCTGGTAAAAACAAAAAACTTCGCAGGTTGGCTGACTGAGAAGGAAAAAAATATGGATATCTATATTCCTCTAAAAGAATATTATTGGGATAGAGATAGGGCAGTAGTGGATTTTACAGACAACGAAATGAAGGATTTCGAAAGTAATTTGGAAAAAAATTCTGCTGGAGATATTTCCGTTCTATTCTAGATTCTGCATGTATGGCCGGTTCATCGAAAATTAATCGATTAGAGATAATTAAAAAATAAATTAAAAAATATGTCAAAAGTAAGAGTAAACGAAGATCTATGCATTGGGTGCGGAACTTGCGAGTCCCTTTGTCCAAATGTTTTTAAGATTGAAGAAGACGGAAAATCACATGTGATTTCCCAAGAGTGTGGTGATTGCAACTGTCAAGAAACAGCTGATAGTTGTCCAGTGAGCGCTATTTCAGTCGAGTAGAATTTTTCAGGTAGAATAAAAAGACCATACTTTTGTATAATATATGAAGGGGGTCTTTTTGTTTGTAAATTTAATTTTTTAATTATCACCCCATACCCACTAAGTTGGGATTTGGCGTGAGAGGAAAAGTATGGACGAAAAAAATATTTCTGTTGTTGAGGCGAATGCTATGGATGAAAATAGTACTCCCCTGATGAATAACGAAAAAAAATTCAAAAAAAGAAAAGGATATGGAATGATATTCATTGTTTTTGTATTGATTATCCTTTTTTCTTTGGGAGGAGCCATTCTTGGATTTATTGCTGCCAGAGGCTCATCAAACAATAATTTATCAATGATATTGGACCAGAAGCTGGAAAAATATTTTCCCGCAAAAGAGAATAAAAAAGAAGTCCTTAAGCGGCAAGTCATTGAAGAAGATTCAGCTGTTATTGATGTGGTAGAAAAAAATTCACCGGCCGTAGTCAGTATCATCATTTCAAAGGAAATTGCCGATAGGCGGAGCTTTTTTGATTTCCCAGGATTTTTCGGAGAAGATTTTTTTGGAAATGGAGGAAGCGAATCCAATCAAGATGGTGGACAAGAGGGAAACAAGCAAAAAATCGGAGGCGGATCGGGATTTATCATCACTTCTGACGGAATGATTATAACCAATAAGCATGTAGTGACTGACAAGGACGCTGAATATACGGTTGTGACTAATGATGGAAAGGAGCATGCGGCTAAATTTTTAGCAGCTGATCCGGTAAATGATATTGCTGTAATAAAAATTGAAGGGAATGATTTTCTGACCCTTAATCTGGGAGACTCGGATGCTTTAAAAATCGGACAAACGGTTATTGCTATCGGAAATTCACTGGGAGAGTTTTCAAATACGGTAAGCAAGGGAATCGTTTCCGGCCTTAGAAGAAGCGTTGTCGCTTCGGGAGGATTGGGCAATGCGGAAAAACTTACTAACATAATTCAAACTGATGCAGCTATCAATCCTGGAAATTCAGGGGGGCCTCTTATGAATATCAGCGGAGAGGTGATCGGAATAAATGTGGCCATGGCGCAAGGCGCTCAAAGCATCGGATTTGCCATTCCATCAAACCAAATTAAAAAAGTGATCAATCAAGTAAGGACAACCGGAAAAATTTCATCCCCTTATATAGGAGTCAGGTATGTGGACATGGATGATTCAATCAGAAAGCAAATAAGCTTTCCGTATGATTATGGAGTTTTAGTGGTGAGAGGGGAAAAGATATCAGATTTTGCTGTTATTCCAGGCTCTCCCGCTGACAAAGCTGGAATCACAGAAAATGACATTATCTTGGAGATAAATGACACGAAAATAGATAAAAAAAATAGTTTGTCTTCTCTGATTGCAAAAAATAATGTGGGTGATGTAATCCGATTAAAAGTTTGGCATAAGGGCGATATTAAAGAAATTTCGTTGAAACTGGAAGAGAAAAACTAGATTTGTTTTTAGGGCGGTAAAATGGTATAGTTTATTAGATAATAAGAGAGTAATTAGTTTTGTTTATGTTTTTGCAGCTCAGACCATTCATACAGAGTTTTATATTCCTTTTTGGCCTGGAATTGATTGCTTTTCGGTCCGAGTGGGTCATGCTTATAGTGATTTTCATGCTGTTTACGTCAGCTTATGCAGGGAGAGAAATAGGAGGGAGATGGTTTTTCTCTATTTTGCCGGTTTTTTTCACTCTCTCCTCGGTTGCTCTTTTATATCTAATAACGCTAGGATATGAACAGCAAATTTTCATTCTGCTCTCAGTAGGAATGTATTATATTTCCCTTCTGGGTGCATATCGGTTGGGACTCTATAGTGCGGATAAAACAGCCAGGGGGATGAACATGTCGGCTATGGCAGCAACAATATTTTTTGCTTATGCGGCTATATACGGAATGTACCTTAATTTTTTAGTTCCTCTCTATTATCTCATGCTAATCTATTGCCTGGTAACCCTTCTGGTAAGCTGTCAATATTTTTTTATCATTAAAAGCGATGATAAAAGGCAAGTTTGGGTGTATAGTCTTCTTCTGTCTCTGGTTATGGCGGAGCTGATTTGGGTAATGAATTTTTGGCCGTTTGGATATTTGACGACGGGAGTGATTGCACTTATACTATATTATGTCCTTTGGGACTTGACGCAGAGTTATTTTCTGAATCTTTTAAGCAAAAAAAGAGTGATAGCCAATATGATTTTTTTCTCTGTAATGATAGTTTTGGTTCTGTTAAGCACCAAATGGCTGCCCATAATATAAAATGTTTTTAGTTTGCAGTCGATATTTTTGGTTAAGTTGATAAGATTTTTATTTATAATCGATAAGGCGTTAAATTTAAAGTATGATTAAAAAAATTTCAAAAAAGCTGATTTTTATTCTGGGTTTGTTTGTTTTTGGCGGGTTCGGAGGTATCATTGCCGATAGATATCTTTTTCCATATCTTGGAGCAAGCAGTTTATTTTCTCGCTATGAATTCCTAAAAAAAGGGACAGAGAACGTTACCGTCATCAATAAAACAGAGCAGATTACCATTAAAGAAGAAACATCCATAGATAAGATCACTAATAAGGTTTCTTCATCAATTGTAAATATTATTTCTTATCCTCAGGACGAGCCAAGAAATAATGCAGTCAAGAAAAATAGCGCTGCCAATGTCGCTTCGGAAGGGGCAAAAAACGGAACCGGAATAGTGGTCACTGGAGACGGGCTGGTTATGACACACATTTCAGCTATAAATACGGAAAAGTCAAAATATAAAATTATGACTTATGATGGAAATATGCATGATGCCGAGCTGAGCGCGGTTGATTCATACAGCGGATTGGTTTTTCTAAAAGCTCAAGCCAATAATTTATCTGCGGCTTCTTTTGGAAATTCGGACGACATAAAATCGGGAGAGAAGGTCATAGCTATCGGGAATAACCTTAATTCTTATGCCAATCGTTATGCGGCAGGTCTCATCAGCAGTTTCAATCCTTTTTTGAATTTGGCGGGATCGGTTCTTTCTTCTTCTGAAAAGCTTGAAGGAGTATATGAAATAGATTTCGACTATAAACAGTATTTTGTCGGCGGTCCGGTCGTGGATTATAACGGCCAAATTATCGGGATAGCCGGAAAAATAAATATAGACAGTTCCAATAATTTTTTTGTCATTCCTTCCAATAGGGTAAAGAATATTATTGACAGGGCGATAAAAAAAGAATTAGATAAGAATCCGGTGCTTGGAATATATTACATTCCGATTTCAAAAACTTATGCGTTGCAAAATGGGCTGAATGTGGGAAGTGGAGCGTTAATTCATTCTACATCCGAGCAACAAGGTTTGGCAGTTTTGAATGATTCTCCTGCGCAAAGGGCAGGCTTGAAGATAGGAGATATTATCGTTTCTTTGGGAGAACAAAAAATAGATGAGACGCATGCCCTTGCCAACACTCTTTATAATTATAAAAAAGGTGATAAAATAGAATTAACAGTTTTGAGAAGCGGGCAAGAAATGAAAATTAACGTAGAAATTTAGATTTTAGAACAAAAATAAAAATACATTTAAAAAGACACGGCCGAAAGTGTCTTTTTATCTGAAAACTAGCAGCTTTTTTACCGGAATAAGATATTAATTGGAAAATTTTAATAATTATTCCATAATCAGCAAATTATTGTTTTAGTTTGTTGGCATGAGATAGTTAAGGGACGGCACCTTAACAATAAAATACCGAAGAAATTCAAATATAAGACCGCAAGGAACCGGAAGTGTTTTTTTGAAAGATAAAATTCTGACCATAATGGGAGGTAGGAATGGAGAGAAAATTGATATTGCTGATGATTATCGCCTTTACCTCATTTCTTGTTGATGTGGTGGAGGCAAATGAGTATGATAGACGTTTCTTGCAATTCGGAGAATGTGCGGAGGCAATAGGAGAGAATCCTTCTGAGTGGGATGATGTCGTTGAAAGCAAAATGGATATGTTTTTTAAGAGAGGCAAATCCAGGTGTGATGTTGATTATGGAGCTATCAAAGGGAGACGTCATGAAACACTTCTTCTTGCTCAATCCAAAGAGGGTAGCGGCGCCCTTGGTGTTTCTGAGAAAAATATTATGCCGTCCAATTCCGATGATCAGAAGCCTGCTTCTATCCAGGAAAATCCTGCTATAACAGCAAAACCGCTCACATACCTTGTTCAGTCGAGAGATTATTTGAGCAAGATTGGCAAAAAGCTTTCTGTTGATTGGAAGGTTCTTGCCGAAAGAAACAATCTCGAACCGCCATATAGAATTTGGGATCGCCAAAGGCTTGTTTATTACGAATCTGACATTAAGCCTGTTTCTTTGAAAAAGGAGGAGAAGAAAAGCGAAAATTCCAAGCCGGATCATCCTGCCAGCATTGCGCAAGCTGAAAAAGAGGGGGATGAGCTTTGGAAAGGAGAAGCTCTGAGGCCTCGTAAGGAATATCCAGATGATGGGTATTCCGGAGAAATGAAGTCGCTTAGGCCTGAAGAAAAAAAGACTAAAAAAGCTCGAAAGCAGAATGTCGCTTCTAGCGGAAAAGAAATAGAGAAGTCCCGCAAAAAATCTGAAGATTATAAAGTTCGTGACGTCTATCGCGATCTGTTATGCGATCAGGGAAGATTTGAAAGGGTTTTGGGCCAGCTTGGACTGAGTTCGATTGAAAAAGACGAGCTCAGGAAGAGAATCACTAGTGGCGATTTTCATTGGGGATTGGCAAAAAAAGGCGACAGATTTGATTTCGGTCTGAATAGAAATGATGTCATTCTGCCGAATCCTGAAGTTGATTGGTCGCTACAAAAAACGGATCTGGCAGCAGCTGATGTCTATCGACTTTCTTCGGGAAAAGAGATCTGGATTTTTCTCAAAGGCGGGAATGTTTATGTTCTCAAGAAGAAAAATTCCAAGGGGCCAGTCAGCATGAGTCCGCCTTTCAAGGAAAAATCTTCGGATAGAATGGTCGTTGAGCTCAAAGCTAGGTCAACCATCTTGCCAAAAACAGAAATGGAAAGCCTGGATGATAGACAGGGCAGCTCTGATGCCAAGCCGAATAAACTCACGCCTAAGATTCCTGATGAGCCCATTATGACTCCTATCAATGAAAAGAATTTGGGAGTCCCAATCAGGCCGCTTTCGGCTCTCACTCCAAAAGTTTCGAATGGACCTGTAGCAGTTTCTCCAGGGAGAGTCGAATAAGATTTATTTTACCTCAATGATGAATTGAAATTTATTCCACAAATCAATGATGGAGGTAGAGGGAGGTACAATGAAAAATGAATTGCTCTTATTAATGCTTATTGTTTTTGTTTTCTTTCTTGATACGGAAAAAGCAATGGGCGAAGGAAATGCAACCTACAAAGTCCGGGATGGAGACTGTATGAGCGTGATTGGCAAGAATCTTGGCCTTGACTGGGAAGACCTTGCTAAAAAGAACAACATCAAGCCTCCCCGTTATTTAGTTATCATGGGAGCTACTCTTAAAATCGAAGGCGTAAAAAAGAGGGAAACAAAGGTTCAAAAACCTGTCGTTGCTAAAAATAGGACTTCCCGAGTTCAAAAGAGGAGTCGGGGCGTGGTGGATGGACGTTTATTGCTGAGTGAATTTGAAGAGTATGCTAAGGAAGACAAAGCGCTTCAAAGGGCCTTAGATAAATTCACGGATGATGAAGAAGAAAAATCTCTATTTGAAAAAGAAATCGCCGATGGCAACAGAGAATGGGGATTCTTCGAAGATGGGGATAAATGTTATCTTTTTGTGGATTCGCAAGGTTCCATCCATGAAAAAAGGAGGTTGAGCTGGAAACAAGGAAGAGAAAAGGGGTCGCTTGAAGCGGCGGGCGTATATCGTTCTCCCTCCGGAAAAGAAATTTGGTTCCTTTTGAATGGAAGGACTATTTGTTTCAAGGATGAGGATGCGGTCAGTGCGTCCAAGGCTTCCAAAAAGGGAAAACTGAAAAGGCTGGCTTCATATCCGGATCCGGCGCAAAAAAGATCCCTGAGTGATGCAGGCTTTTCAGACAGAAAAAAGCAGAAATCGGACAGAGCACCAAGGAGCATCTCTTCGGGAGAAGAATCGAATTTTTTTGGAGATGTCAATCTTCGAAAGGAGAGTTCGGGATTTGGCGTTCCTCCAAAACAGAAGGAGGAAATATTAGGCTTTGCTTTGCCTCCTCTTGATGTCTCGCTGTCTCCAGGCAAAGGTGAAGAAATAAGACTGGGTCAACAGCTAGATCCGCTGAAGGGCTTTGCAAAGGAAGGAGATAATATTTTGTCGATGGAAACGATTGCAAAACGGGAAAGAGAAAAAATTTCTCCCGGAGATCCGCTTAAGGGTTTTGCAAAGGAAGGAGATAGTGTTTCATCGATGGAAACGATCGCAAGACGGGAAATAGAAAAAATTTTTCCTAAAGATGTTCTGAAAGTCCCTGCAAATGAAGGGAAAGTGAGCGATCTTCCAGGGAAAGTGAGAAATTTTCGCCGACAGAAGAGAGATAAGGAAACCTCTATTTAGGGAGGAATGGATTTTGTCCGTTGATATTTTTTGCAGATTGCGAAGTATTCAAATATCGAATTTTCCGTAGTGAAACGATCAAAGCCGGGGTGGTTTTGAGGTAAGCTCTGTCTGAAAATATCAGGAACGCCTGATGTCGCGGATAGGGCCGGGCTAAGAAAATGCGCTAAGCTGAGAATTTCACTTTCGGAAAATTTATATATTCGAATAGTATTGCAATGGATCAAGAAAACAACAATATTTAAGGGGGATAAGGGGAAATGGAAAAAGCAAAATCTGGACCGGAAAAGGTGGTGATGACCTATGTTCCGAAAGAAACTGAGACTTGGGAATATATGTCTAAAAAATTCAAAGTCTCAAAAGAATACTTAATGGAACAGAATCCTCATATCAAGACAGGATATGCTCTAGCAGGACAAGAAGTAAAGATTACTTTTTATACTGCGCCCTTGGAAACAAACAAGGGCACGGTGGCATCTTCGAAGGCGCCAACGGGAACCTCTCCAGCTCCACTAGTGAATGATAGGGAAAATGGATTTCCTGCATGGACTGGCTATCTGGGTCTTCTGCTGATCATAATCTTGGCTATTGCATGCGTGTGGTTGGCGTCTCGTCTAAAAAAAGCAAATAGAATAAGGGAAGCGATAGTTTCTCCAGAACCTGGAGAAACTAGAGAAGCGTATGAAGCTCGGTGCCGCAGGCTTCCCAAAGAAACCCTGGTTGCTTGTTGGTATGGATGCGGAGAAAAGGTGACTGCAGGACATATTGTCAGGCATCATGGGAAATGCGAAAAAAAGTCAGCAGCCGGTGAAGGGCCGCTTGTGTAGCATGAAAGTCATTGGATGTGTTAAGAGCGCACCATGTTTATAGAAGTTTTGAGCCTCGTGCGCTAACAAGTGTGCGAGGCCATTTTTATTATTATGGATATTTTGAACAATTTTTGTGTTTTAAACATATACATTTGTCGGTTTCTGGATTGTT
>AMFJ01036219.1_pt1 | contig 12185 bp, 20 predicted proteins | sample 427208 | NCBI WGS metagenome assembly AMFJ01 (sample SAMN02954298, study PRJNA114691) | groundwater metagenome | biome: aquatic; feature: subsurface aquifer; material: sediment; isolation source: subsurface aquifer sediment | place: USA: Rifle, CO | collected 2008-08
AAAAACCTCCGGGAAACCGGAGGGTATTTTTTTTGCTTAAATTTTACTTAATAGCTAATTTTTCTTCTTGTTTCTTTTCCCAATACTCAAGCAACTGACTGAATGAGCTGAATAAGGGTGCTTTTCTTTGACCATCTTCTTCGCATGTTTCAGGATTTTCTATCACTTTGATGACTTTCTTATCATCAAAATAACATGCAAGAAAAGTCATGCCAAGATCAAAATGGATGCCGTAAGAAATCGGGTTAAAAAAGATATGAATCTCATCTGCTTTCAACATCGCTTTCATATTCTGCATGCAGATAGCATATCCACCCGCTTCCTGGTTGGTATCCAGATGCGGCATATGCACCTCGTGACCTTCTGCTTCTAATTTTTGTTTGTATGCTTCAAGTTTTCTTCTTGTGGCATCATCCGCTATCCGTACGGGACAGATTACGAATATCTTTTTTTGTGGTTTCATGTGATTTGATTTTGATTTTTATTTATTTGAATTATATATTTGTGATTTTTGTTATTGCACTTTGAGATTAATTGTTCCATCGATTGAAGGTTGATCTGTATATGTAACGGTAGCTCTGATAGTATATGTTCCTGCCTGTATATATATGTGTGGTGTGGTTGCACATGATCTTGTATTGCATGTAAATGATTGTCCATCACCAAAATCCCAAGTGATTGACGATAATAAACCATTGAGATTAGGCAATGAAAAATTTACGTTATCACCGACGTTTGCTATCTGAGCAGGATAATCTGGGATTGTAATGATCAAGCTTTGATTTGCTCTTTTGACGATGATATCATTTTCCGGTGATATGGTGACTTGACGTCCCTTTTTGGTTTTGATGATGACTACAGGATGAAATGTTCAATTATTGTGTATGGTATCATATCTGTAGGTATGGGTGATAATAGCGTTGGGGAAATCTTTTCTTATTGAATCCGTTCCTGTACCATCTCAGAAGTCCCATGTGAAGGATACAAGTTCATCAGTAGGATCATTGATCACTGTAGTGGATGCATCAAACTTAACTGTAAAAGGATCTGTACCTACGGTATCTGGAGTGACTATGAGTTTTCCTATGATATCAACTCTATTCACTTTGATAGGAATGTTCATTTCTGTTTTTGCTCCACTTGGTATATCTTCTATGACAAGCGTCGCTTGGTGATCTTGAGCGCTATCAATCGTAAATTCAAAATTATTCTGATCTGTAGAGATGATCTGTTTTCCATCCAACAAAAGTTTTTTGGTGGCGGTAGGTGTATTTGGAGAAATCTGATTGATCTGAATCTTGATGACTGTCGGTATCTCCGTCAAAATAAGTTCACCGGAAATAAATGCTACGATTCATGTATTGGTCACTTTTTTGAATTGAGGTGATTGCGGTGATTTGAAATATGCATCATAGTTGATTTGAAAATCACTTACACCGATCTGAATATCATCGCTTTCGCATTGCCCTTGTTTATCGCCATCTGTAAGAAAAGTATTTTGGATAGCATAATTTCCTGCACCAAGAAATTGATAGGTGAAGGCACCATTGCTATTTTTGATCGTATCGATGATTTTGTCTTTATTATTCCTATCAAGAATATCAAATTGATAACTGACAATCTTCACGGTCTTATCAAAGAAATTTGTCGTAATGGCATAATTTTTTCCTTGACCTGGAGTCACGATGACTTCACACACGGGTACATCAGACTGTTCCACTCTAATCGGGAATGTATAGATATAATTATTGAGTCCTGGAAATCTTACATATACATTATAGAGTTTTGCTTCATTGTATACGAAAGTGGCAGATACATTATTCTGTTTGTCTTGAGTGCCATCGCCGTTAAAATCCCAGATGATTTTGTAGTCGCTGAGTCCAAGATCCCTGAATACTGCGCCTGCATCAAATACGACTTTGCTTGGTGCTTTACCTACAATCATCTCTGTCTTTGCATCGTTGAAAGTGAGATCGTTTTTGGTAGGGCTTATGCTAATCTCTGAATCGAATAGGATTGATCATCCTGAAAATGTTTTTTGAAGTCTTTCTGAAGTCGGGATATTTATGTATTGGATATTCACCATAAGGAAATATTCACCTTTTTTGAAATATATGCATGATCCATCAAACTGGTTGGTGGTAAGATTCAATTTGAGCAGCTGTCCATTTCAGCAATCGAGATCCACCGCTTGAGCAGCTACCTGACCCAATGTTCATAAGAGTTTAGAACTATACGCTGCGTTGATCTGATAGAACATAGTGGCAGGTGCGATGAGTTTGAGATCCGGTGTGGTATGGATATTTTTCACTCCATCTTTGAGTTGTAAAAATGGCAGGATCAGACTATTGCTATCTAAGATACTATCTACGGAAAAATTATTCACCATAGTGATCACTCTCGCTCACAATACGATAGCAAAAATAAAGACTAGGAATCACAACAATGCACCGAAAATATATCCTACTTTTGATTTATTTTTGACCGTGATCAATCTATAAAGATTGGCTATGAGAAGCCCGATTCCAAGGAATGTTATCAGTCCGAAAAAGATTACGGAAAATGTCTGCAGCAATGTCTTGGTGGTATTTGGGTCGAGTCCTACACTAGAAAGCTGGGACGGATTGTTCATCAGATTATAGAAGACAAGCGACAATCCTCCTATCACGAACATAAATAAAATTCCGCATCCTATGAGCACTCCTCTGATAGAGATATTTGATGTTGGTTTTGTGATATTTGCTGTCTGCTGAGGACGTACGGGAACCTGTTGAATAGGCGCCTGTTGAAGCGGTGTTTGAGGCATCGGTGGCACAAATCCCCCTTCATTTCCCCCTTTATCAAGGGGGCCCTTAACTGGTTGTAAAATTTGATCGACCATGATAGATAAAAATAATTAAAAATGAATAATTAATAATGAATGATGTTGGAATCTTTTTATTTTTGTCCTCCTTTTTAAAGGAGGGGTGGTGCGAAGCACCGGAGGATTTAAGGACAATATAGTTTTACAAATCCCTCTGCCTTCGGCTTCTCCCTTTACAAAAGGGAGACAAACAAAAAATATAATTTTTATTATTAATCATTATACAAGTGATTTCCCCTTCATTTCCTTAGGTATTTTTATTCCCATGATATCTAATACCGTAGGAGCGATATCAGCGAGGCTTCCTGTCTTTTTGATAGGTTTGGTTTTCCCTTTGCTGATGTATCGGCATGGAACAGGATTCATGCTATGTGCAGTTACCGGTGCTTCCGGTGTTCACATTTCATCGCTATTGCCATGATCGGCAGTGATGATGAGTTCATAATTATTTTTGTTGCAGAATTCTATTATAGCTTTTGTAATCTCATCAAGTTTTTTGATAGCTGTGATTACGGCGTCCATCTTACCGGTGTGTCCTACCATATCTCCGTTAGCGAAATTGACTACGACGAAATCAAAATCTTTTGCTTGTTTAGAGAATTCCATATAGATCTCTTCTGCGGACATATTTGGATCTAGATCGTATGTCGCTACTTTATGGGAAGGGACGAGGATATCTTTTTCACCATCAAAGACGATGTGTTTGTCTCCATTGAAGAATTTGGTGACGTGAGCGAATTTCTCCGTCTCTGCGAGGTGGAGCTGACGTAATTCGTTATGTGAAATCACTTCAGCTAAAGTATTTTTGATATCGGGTTGATCCATAAATGTATTTCCTTCATATTCTTTGTAATATGTGTTCATTGCGACAAAATAGACATCATCTAATCTTTTGATAAGGAAATGTCTGTCTCGCGTCGGATATTCCGCTGCGACTTTTTTGTCCATAGAGACCATGAGTGCTTGCGTCATCTCTCTCGCCCTATCTGATCTGAAGTTGAGGTTGAAGACGGTATCACCGCTTTCTATCTGTTCTCCTCCTACGAAACTTACGGGAAGGATGAATTCGTCCGTGATCAATTTTTCGTATGATTTTGCGATATAGGTGCTTGGTGTGTCACTGGTCTGAAGTTGTCCGAAGACAATCTCATCATAAGATTTCTGGATCCTCTCTCGGTTATTATCTCTATCCATACCGTAGTATCTTCACGCTAGACTTGAAATCATGACGTTGGGGAAGGCTTTGAGAAATTTCTCAAATTCCTGCATCAATCCTAACATACTGTTGGGAGCTAAGTCTCTTCCATCACCGAAAAGGTGGAGAGAGATGCGGATATCTTTTGGAATAAGTTTAAGGATTTTTTTGAGATGCGAATCAGAAGCATGTACGCCTCCGGGTCCGAAAAGCTGGATGATATGCAAGTTGGAATCGTTCTCTTTGCAATGAGCGATCCCTGCTTTGAACTCAGGTAATTTCGCAAAACTTTTTTCGTCAAGCATTTCGTCTATCTCCACCAAATTCTGTTTGATGACTCTTCCTGCTCCGATAGTCATATGTCCGACTTCAGAGTTTCCCATCTGACCTGCGGGCAATCCTACCGCTTTGCCAGAGGCTTCTAAAGCTGCGTAGGGTTCTGAAAATAGTTTTTTGAATACAGGAGAATTTGCTTGGATGATTCCATTATGTTGGGGGGTTTTCTTATTTATTCAAAATCCGTCTAGGATGATTAAGGCGAGTTTTTTCATAGGTATGAGGTGACTTGTCTAAAGTTATATCTATGATTATACTTATCTCCTAGCAAATCTCAATGGTAAAGCCAAAGTGCTATTAGCCCTCTACTACCCTCAAATGGGACTTATCTTGATGACAGATTGGACATCTTCGGTCAGCCTGCAAATCTTGTAGAGGAATTTCATAAACAAATGAATTTAGAATTTAGAATTTAGAATTTTTTTTATTTTAATTTTTTCAAACCCCTCCCCGGAATCCTCCGGGCCCTCCCGCCTTGCGGGACAGGCTTTCCTCCTCTCAAAGGACAGTCGCCCTCTCTGACAGGAGAGGAAACGAAGGTGAGGTTGCTTATTTTTTTCTAAATTCTTTTCCTACTCTGTATCTACGAACATCGTCTTGCTCCTATACTGCATCGCTTCTGCTAAATGATTGATGGTGACATTTTCTTGTCACTGGATGTCAGCTATCGTCCTTGCTAATTTTATGGTGCGGTGGACGACTCTGGTGGATAAGATTAGTTTTCTAGAAGCAGTGGCGAGAAATTCTTTGCAGGCGTTGTCGAGGGGAATCAGTTCGTCTATATGTTTGGATGTGATCTGTGAGTTGGACGTGATAGGAAGTCAGATAAATCTTTTTTGTTGGATCCTCCAAGCGTTGATGACTTTGTCTCTGATGCTTGCGGAATTCTCTTCGGCGATATTGTTCAAAATCTTGTCTATGTCCTCTCTCGGGATCTCCAATAGCATATCGATCCTGTCCAACAATGGTCATGAAATTTTGCTCTGATAGCGCTTGATATCGAGCAATGAACAGCTGCATGCTTTTTGCGGATCCTTGTAATATCAGCAGATGCAGGGATTCATCGCGCCGACAAACATAAAGCTCGCGGGATATTGGATGGTGCCTGCGACCCTGGAAATCACGACTGATTTATCTTCCAGCGGTTGACGAAGCACCTCTAATACCTCTCTCGGAAACTCCGTCAGCTCATCAAAAAACAGGATTCATTTGTGTGCCAGACTCACTTCTCCGGGCGTGAGACGTGATCCGCCTCCGACGATTGCAATCTTGGAAGCGGTATGATGGACTTGGCGAAATGGTCTCTTGGTGATTAGAGGAACGTCTTTGCTCAGTTTGCCGACGATGGAATATACTTGGCTGACTTCGAGGATCTCCTCGAATCCCAACGGTGGCAAAATGCTCGGCAACGCTTTGCTGAGCAATGTCTTTCCGCTTCCCGGTGCACCGACCATGATGAGGTTGTGCAATCCTGCAGCTGCGATCGCTAGTGCTCTCTTAGCGATGAGATGTCCTTTGATATGTGCAAAATCCACCTCGTGAACATCGCTTTCCTGATATAATTTTTCTATGTCTTTGGCTTGACTGATACAATGAAATTCTTTTTTTTCTAAAAAATATCCTACTATCTGATTGAAAGTATTGACCGGATAAATGAATATCCCCGGGACATATTCCAATTCATAGACGTTCTCCTCCGGCACGAAAAAATGTTTGTAGCCCTGGTTCATCGCGCTGATGACCGAAGGGAGCAAGCCATTTACTCTCTTGACGCTTCCATCGAGTCCGAGCTCTCAAAAATACAGATATTCGTTTTGGGGTGCAGCGATCTTGTTTCCAGAGATCAAAAATAATATTGCGACCGCCATCGGCAGATCGAAACTTGTCCCCACTTTTTTGATATCCGAGGGGGAGAGATTGAGGACGATCTTCCTGTTGGGGAGTCTGATATCCGCATTGCGGAAGGTCGCTCTGAGACGTTCTTTGGACTCCTTGATTGCGGCGTCCGGCAGTCCGACTATTTCAATGGTCGGCAATGATTTGCTGGAATCAGCTTCCACGATGATCTCGTGTCATTCGAGTCATACATTGGCATAGGTTTTCACTTTCTGAATCATGGTAACAGAATTTAGAATTTAAAATTTAGAATGCAGAACAAAATTTAGAATTTAGAATTTAGAAACAAAACAATTAATTTAGAAAGAAGGATTTAGAATTTTTTGTGTTTAAAATTTTTGTTGCAATTTTTTTTATTTTCATTATACTTATTTCACAAACGTCCTTCGGGATCCCAACCCGCTCACGCGGGTGAAACAATGACTTCTTAGAGATAAAGCTCTTTAAGGAGTTTTTTTATTTGCAAAAATTCAGCGATATCCACTTCACCAAGTATTTTTTCAAATCTCTTTTTGTCTATCACCCTAGCTTGCGAAAGGATAAGTGATGATGGCCTGGAAAATTTCACACTTTGCAATCTATGATAAAAGTGACTACTTTTTATTTTAGTAGTCATAGGAATTACAAAAAACAGATTTCAAACTTTTTTAATTACCAAAACTGGTCTAATAAATCCCCTCTTCCCATTTTCTTCAAATCCAACATTGAGTCAGAGTCTGACATATCGAATTTCTCTTTCATTAACATAAAAAGATTCAATCTTCTTTGCATGTTCATCAATTTCAAAATGGATATCTTTTTTCGTTTCATTCCATTCATTGTACAACTCGATTGTTCTATACATATCGTCCATTAGCATATAAAAATTTACTTAACTAAAAAATTAGTGATCAATTTTATGATCATATCTTTTTGTTTGATATCACAGGTAGCTACTAATAATGTAATCGCGACTACTGTCGCATCATCTATTTTTTTGGATCCATCAGGATGATAGAGACAATGATTTTTGGCAAGAAATCGAAGAAAAAGAAAAGCGCCTATCTTTTTATTCCCATCAACAAATGGATGATTTTTTATTACAAAAAATAATAAATGTGCTGCTTTTTCTTCTCTACTAGGATAAAACTCTTGTCCATTAAACGATTGATAAATACTTTCTAAAATTTGTTTGAAACTGTTATTTCTCTGGATGCCGAAAAAATCAGAAACCTTGTCCTTAAATTTCTTTTTCATCTCTTGGATAGTTGCCAATGCTTCTTGATAGGTAAGTTCAATTCCGCTATCATTATATATTTCGGGCAATAGCAAATTTCCCTCATCATATTTTTGGAGCAAAATCCATGAATACGTATATTGAGTAATAACTTGTAATAATCATGTAGTTTCTTCGTAAGATAGTCATCTGTACTTTATATTTTTTTTGATCAATGAAACTATTTGTTCTAGTTCCTGTAATTTTGTTTCTTCAAGTCTCTTTTGATTGAGAGCAAATCACTTGATGAGATACTCCTTTAGTCTTTGGTTTGCTCGGATTCTGAACTGTGTACCTCTGTGTGATTTTACCCTATACCCGACAGAAATAATCACATCTAGATCATAAAAAGACACAGGCTTATCAGAATTTGGAATGTGCAACAAATGCACATTGCTTTTTTGATTTAATTCTCATTCTCTGAAAACATTCTTAATGTGTTTGTTTATAACTGATCTATCTCTTTGAAACAAGGTAGCTATCTGCATTTCATTTAACCATACTGTTTCATTTTCAAATTTTACTTCAACCTCAATGTTCCCCTCCTGGTCTTGATATAACAAAATCTCGTGTCCTTCGAGTCATACATTGGCATAGGTTTTCACTTTCTGAATCATGATACAAAAAAAAGATGCTAAAAAATCGGCATCTCATTACTTATGTTTGCAATGTATATACTCTTGGCAACAGATTGAATTATAAAAAAATTTCGTAAAAATTCAATAGCACTTTTTCCTATACCGTATACGCACTCCCAAATAGCTTTTGGAATATATTTGATATATCTCTCGGATTCTGTGGTTTGGTTTTCTTTGTCGCTATATCAAACAAAGACGGATTATAGTGCTTGGTATAGGCGTTATAAAAATCCTTTACATGGATCTTCACTCCTTTGCTGATGAACGTATCCACCTTATATTTTTTGATGATGCTCTTCGCATTTGATAAGGTGATGGAGAAGATATCTACGATTTCGTCGATGGAGCGGTAGGGCTTGGACATAAATAATTACGAATTACGAATTAAATAATTACGGATTACCTGTAGCTTATAGAAGTAGCGAGCTTTTTCAAATAAAAAAAATCCCTTACCGAAAACGGTAGGGACGATAGTAGATTTTGCTGATGCTTACTTGAAGTATATTTCAGCACCAGGTGAATAGCTTAGGAAAAGATTTTTGATCTTCTCTATTTCTGTTCCCATAATAGATTCACAACTGGGATTGTGAGAGAAATAATAACTAAGACTCATACTCTCTTTCAAAGATTTTTTTTCCTCGTTATATATCTTTATCCGGGAGAAAAAAAACGCAGTGGTAGTGATAGGGAATGCCACAGTATGACCTATGATAGATTCCCATTTCAGGATGGTATCACCATCCACGGTTTTCTCGATCCTGAAGTTTTTGTCAGAGCGAGAATCGTTTATGTTTTTGATAAGAGCTTCTTCTCTTACTGTACACACATTTGGTAATATGTGGGAGTGTGGGGCTTTTAATATAGCCACGATAATGTTTTCTAGGATTAACATATTTGTAGATTTTTTTATGGTTATTTTATTTTTTTGTTTGTTTTTTATATATACATATATCCTATTAAATGTCAATCTCGTTTGAAAATCAAACAAAAAAAACCCACACCGAAAACGGCATAGGCGATTGTAAAAATTTTGAGATTTTTACTTGAAGTATACTTGAGCATCAATTGAATAACTCAAGAAAAGATTTTTCATCTCCTGGATCTCTACATCCAGAGGTCTTCTTACTTCACCATCTTGGGCGAGATGATGATCAATTTTTTCACCCAGAGACTTATCTTGCTTATTATACACTCGCATACGAGAGAAGAAAAATCCTTCACTTGTGACCGGGAATGCCACTATTTCACCGATAGAAGAATTCAACATAAAGACAAAACTTTTGTCCTTTATTCTCCTGAGTTTGAGATTTTCCGCTAAGAAAGATTCCTCAAGCGCTATTACAAATATACTTTCTCTCTGTGTTAATCCTGTATTGAAACCGCTTTGAAATAAGTCTTTATAATGCGTAGCATTATTAAAAATGTTCAGAATTTGTTGTAGAATGTTCATGATAGTTGGTTTTTTTTAGTTTGTATTAATGATTCATTTGTGTGTACAATGTTTGTAACGAATGAAATAATTTGATTGCGTAGGGATATACCATCGGTAACCTCATGAACACAATCAGTACTAAGTAGATCCTATTCTCCTTGGAAATAATAAATTTATTTTTTTGGATTTTTTGGCTGAGCCATATCCAAACAAACATTAATATGATATCCAGAATATCGAATGCACCATATGCCATTAATAATATCGTGGATATGATGCAGAAGTGTGGTATCGCTTTGATCCACCACGGATTTTTCAGTACTTTTTCAAGTACATCTTTTTGTGTTTCTATGTTTTGATTTTCCATGATAATTTTTTTGTTTATTTTGTTTTCTTGTTTATATGTATTTCCTGTTTAATGTCAATCCTTTGGGATATTTTTCTTTTTTTTTATTTTAATTTTTTCAAACCCCTACCCGCCTTGGAGGGTTTGTTTGCTATTTGTTTTTATACTGTCTTAGCACTTGTTCACATATCTACAAACTCTTGCATGATCTTCGTCAAGTGCATTTGCAGCTCTTTGAGCTTGTATGTAGGAAGGGCGACTCATTGCTTGCCGAAGCCGTTGAATGTCGGAGACGTGAGTCGTTCTCTGATCTGTATGCTCTTGATGCCTCTGAATTCACTGATGGAAATCTTGAAGACTTCTAATCATTTTTGGAATTTACCATATTCTTTGAGCGCGAAATTTCCGCTATCTATGGCTTGGATGATAGCGTTGATCTGTTTGGTCTGCGCTAGATTGAACGTGAGTTTAGAATCGCTCTTTGCAATATAGAGCTGAAGTTCTCCCTTCTGCTCTCTGACTTCTAAGCTGACGAGGGAATTACCCGCCATTATTTTGTGAAGCATAGAAAATTCAATGAATAATTAAAAATGAATAATGAATAATTATGGATTTTTTTAATCAAAATGTTTGATATATTCAGATATATTTTTTGCTGGGATTGGTTTCGTTGTGAGAAATTCTTTGATGAAGATTTTGATGGAGGGACTGAAGAACAGATGTTTTTTCTCTATCTTGTTGAGGAGCGTGATACCAGACAATGTCTTGGATCTACTCAATGCCGTGTAGGCTTGCCCTCCTGTGAATGTGTTAGAAAGATCAAGTGTACATGCGTCAAAAGTCATGCCTTGCGATTTGTGAATCGTGATAGCATAGGCGAGCTTGAGTGGGAATTGTTCGTAACTTCACAAGATATTTTCTGTGATTTTTCATTTGCGGGAGACAAGGATTTCTTTGTTTGCTCGGGTCTCTGAAGTCACCATAATGACTTCATCACCTATCAGCACGTCTATATATTCCTCTCCTAGATTTTCAATCACTCCCATCGTTCCGTTGATCCGTTTTCATCGTGGATCGTTGGTCACCATCATCACTTTCGCTCATTTTTTGAGTCTCAAAACATCATCCGTTTTTTTCATAGAATCGGGAAATCTTCATTCGGTATCTGATTCGTAGATGTATTCTTTGCCGGGCAATTCTGATATCTTTTTGTTGTTGATATCGTCCACCCTGCCTCTGTGTGTTGATAATAAAATTGCGTCTGTATGAGCTTCTCCTACCTGTTTATTGAAGAGAGAAAGATGGTGCTCGGAGACGGTTTCGTTTCTGATAGCGTCAAGCATCTCTCAGAAAGAGGTATCGTATTCCTGTCTATAATTTTTTTTGAGTTCTATGATGGAATAGGGAAGATTTTTTTTGAAAGTCATAGAATCGAAGAATCGTTCGCTGGCATAATAATCACCGAATTTCTCTTTTCGTTCCTGGTTGCTGACTGGTGGCAATTGGAAGACATCTCAGACAAATATCACGGGTTTTCCTCCAAACGGTTTTTTGATCAGGGTATCATCGCCTGCAGCTTCGGCTAAATAATATTTCATCAATAAATTTACGCTATCGATGGTGTTTGCGTTGACCATGCCGATCTCGTCGATGATCACGAACGGAACATTGACCAAAGTCTGGACCTTGCTTTTCTTGAGTTTGAATTTCTTATTTTTTTTGTCTAAGAGATACGGTCTGATCTCTTTGGGAAAAACATTTTCTATCCCTAACGAAAAAAATGAGTGGACCGTTTGTCCTCCGATATTGAGTGCGGATATCCCTGTCGATCCCAATACCAATGGTGACTGGCCTATCTCCTTGCAGAATTCTATAATATCTTTGATCAATGTGGATTTTCCTGTCCCTGCTTTTCCTGTCAGAAAACAGCAATCATCTGTTTCGTCCAGCGATTTCAGAAAATGCAAAGCATCCGGATTATTTTTCCGTTTGTCTAGAAGTATCTTGTAGCTCTCTTTATGTTCGTCTCCTAAGTCTTTGATATGTAACATGGAATATTGGCAATCTAAGGTAAATATGATTGCAGTGTATGTATCTGTTTGTCTATTTCAATAGGTTTTGTCAAAAATAGATTTGACAAGAAAAAAACAGATTTTTTTTATTTTTTTCCTTCGGATATTATTTTAAAAAACGCTTCGCTGGACATACTTTTTCCTTCGGAGAC
>AMFJ01008337.1_pt1 | contig 12184 bp, 10 predicted proteins | sample 427208 | NCBI WGS metagenome assembly AMFJ01 (sample SAMN02954298, study PRJNA114691) | groundwater metagenome | biome: aquatic; feature: subsurface aquifer; material: sediment; isolation source: subsurface aquifer sediment | place: USA: Rifle, CO | collected 2008-08
AACTCACATGGGTAATCCGCAAGGTTTACCAGCTAGCGAAGGGATTGTGTTGTTTCTCATAACACTCAATCCCAGAAAGAAAAATTATGTCTAATAAAAATTCTTACGTGGATACAATAGTTGGTGATAATAAACCGCATTTCTCTTGGTTGGAATATGCCTCTCTCCTTTTGTCTGCTGTGTTAGCACTCGTAGCATCAATCATAACTCCAGGGGGTATATATCCCAGCGACCATATTGCTAGGGTATTGGGAGGTTTAACGGGTGGATTCCTATTTACGTCTATCTTTACGCTGCCGTTACAGTTTGCTGAAGGTTGGAACAAGAATAAATTCATTAGAAAAACTATAATTGGCATGCCTATTCTTTTGATAGTGTCTTTGGTTTCCCGCCTACTTAATCAGTAAGATCAAGATATTTCTTGGTATTTTAAATGTTGCAGCTGAGGTCAAATCAATGATTTAAGTATATGTTTACGTGTATAATCAGCTTATGAAAAATTTCCTAGAGGACTATGTAAAATCCATCACACTAAAATTTCCACATTTGGAAACAAGTGAAATGGGATACCGCACGGACTTCGAAATTTTATTAAAAGGTATTTTTGGAACTATAGGTATGGATAGAATAGGACACGATACCAGAGCAGAAAAAGGTAATAAACCCGATTTTATAGTTTACAACAAAGAAATTCCAATACTGTATATAGAAACTAAAAACATTGGTACACCATTAGATAAGATTGAAAACTCGAACCAAATGACGAGGTATTTTGGGTACGCTAATCTAGTTCTGACCGATTATCTGGAATTTAGACTCTATAGGAACGGAATACGCTATTGTGACCCCATAAAAATCGCCAACTATGATGTAAAGGACAGGTCCATCGAACCCTTGGAAAATAATTACGACTATCTTGCACAAACGCTCTTGGACTTCTCACAATCCCATAAGGAACCCATTCGTTCTGGTACACACCTTTCAAAAATCATGGGTGGTAAGGCGCAAAGAATAAGAGACAACATACGCCTGTTTCTAGCCAACGAAATCGACAATAATACTGATCTGGTACGCTTGTATAAAACACTTAAAAAACTGCTAGTACACGACCTAACTATAGAAACCTTTTCGGATATGTATGCCCAGACATTAGTATATGGTTTATTCGTAGCACGTTATCATGATAAATCTCTTGGGAACTTCTCAAGACAGGAAGCTAGGGAATTAATTCCAAACTCAAACCCACTGTTAAGACACTTTTTTGATCACATTGTGGGAGCGGATTTTGATAAACGTCTCAAATACATTGTAGACGAATTATGCGAGGTTTTTTCTCATGCAGATGTTGCTAAACTCATGGAAGAATACTTCAAAAATGGACATGGGCTGGTGGATCAGGAAGGACCAGATCCCGTTATTCACTTCTACGAAGATTTTTTGAAGGAGTATGATCCTGAACTGAGAAAACGGATGGGTGCCTACTATACCCCACAACCTGTTGTTCAATTCATAATAAAATCAGTTGATGAGGTATTAAAGACAGGTTACAGTCTTGCTGATGGAATAGCGGATACTGCTAAGAATGATAATTCCACACACCGTGTTCAAATCCTTGATCCCGCTTCTGGCACAGGCACATTTATCAGTGCAATTATTGATAACATATACGCTAGATTCAAGAAAAGTGGCCAAGAGGGACGATGGCCAACCTATGTACATAGAGAGTTGTTACCAAGATTACATGGATTTGAGTTGATGATGGCTCCTTATACAATAGCCCACTTGAAGTTGGGTATTGCCTTTAGGAAAACTGGGTTTTGGGATTTTCATAGACGTTTAGGGATATATCTAACAAACTCGTTGGAGGAAAGTACAAAGCAAACTGACATGTTTGCATTCGGTTTGGCAGAGAGTATCGCAGACGAGTCGAAGGAAGCTTCGGTTATTAAAAACAAGACACCAATCATGGTTGTAGTTGGCAATCCTCCTTACTCTGGTGAATCGAGTAACAAGCAGTATAAAGGTCATGATGTATACAAAAAGGAACCCGAGGGTGGGAAACTTCAAGAAAGAAATTCCAAGTGGCTAAACGATGACTACGTTAAATTCATTAGACTAGCGGAAAGCATGATTGAGAAAACGGGTGAGGGGGTATTGGCAATGATTACGGCACACGGCTATATTGATAACCCCACATTTAGAGGAATGCGTTATCACTTGATGAAGACATTTGATCAGCTGTATGTGCTTGATTTACATGGCAACGCCAATAAAAAAGAAAGGGCACCAGATGGTTCTGAAGATCAAAACGTGTTCAACATAAAAACTGGAGTGGCTATACTTATTGGGGTCAAGAAACATTCACAAAGTAAGGAGTTGGCAGAGGTATTCCATGCGGATTTGTACGGGAAACGTGCTTATAAATTTCAATTTCTTAACAAGCATATCTTAAGTACGGTTAAATGGGCAAAAATAAGTCCGTCAAAACCAAACTATGAATGGGTTGCTAGAGACGACTCACTTTACAACGAATACTCCAAAGGCTTTTCCATAAACGAATTATTCCCAGTTTCGAGTGTGGGTATTGTGACCTCAAGAGACGATTTTGTTATTGATATGGACAGGGAAGTTTTATCTAAACGAATTCAGGATTTTCTTAACATCTCACTCCAGGATGCAAAAGCCAAATATAAGTTAAGAGACACTCTAAAATGGAAAATCGAGATAGCTCACAACCACCAATACAACGATGCGTATATAGCAAAAATAAACTACAGACCGTTCGACACTAGATATATTTATTATCATGACGACTTAATTGAAAGATCTAGAAAGTCGGTTATGGCTCATCTCTTACACGAGGGCAATATTGGGATAGTAACAGCACGTTCGAATAAAAATCCTACAGCAGATCACTTCTTTATTACGAATTGTATTACAGAGGCAAAGCTGGGTGAGTCCAGTACCCAATCGGCCGTGTTCCCGCTATTTTTGCACGACCAAAATAACCAGTTTACTCCTAACTTAAACGAAGATATATTTCGCAAGATCGAATCCACCATAGGCGAGACTTTGCCAAGACAACTGTCAGATTACATATACGCTATCTTGTACTCCAATAGCTATAGACAAAAATATAACAGGTTCTTAAAGGGCGACTTTCCAAGAATTACTTACCCGAATAACACTGCTACTTATCAAAAGTTGGCTGATTTGGGTCTAAAACTTCAGAAACTTCACCTGATGGACTTTTCAAATGAGGCAGAGTATATCACGACATATTCTGTTCAGGGCACGGATACTATAGAGCAGGTACCTAGCTACACCAATGGAAACGTATATGTGAACAAGAGCCAATATTTTGGTAACGTACCTGAAATTGTTTGGGATTTTTACATCGGTGGATATCAGCCTGCCCAAAAGTGGCTCAAAGACAGAAAGGGCAGGAAATTGAATAACGAGGACATCGAGCATTATCAAAAAATCATTGTAGCCATCAACGAGACAATTAAAATCATGAAGCAAATTGATCAAATAGTAGATCAATAAGTTTCTGCCCATAAATATGGAATATATTACAGCATCGGCCTTATATAACTATACACAGTGCCCCCATAGAGTATGGAGGGATAAACACGGCACTCAAGAGGAAAAAAATCCAGAACCTAACCCATTTGTTCAGCTGCTTTGGGATAAAGGTGCCCAACACGAAAAAAACGTTATAGCAACTTTCGGTGAATTTATAGACCTGTCCGCTGGTACGTTACAAGAGCGCTTTGAAAAAACACTTTCTGAGATGAAAAAAGGTACAGAGTTGATTTTCCAAGGAGTTCTGATCTCAGAAAATCTATTAGGAATTCCTGATTTGCTTAAAAGAAAGTCCGATGGCATGTATATGCCTCTAGATATAAAAAGCGGACGTGGGTATGAAGGTTCTGAGGAAGAAGACGATCAAAAATATAAAAAACATTACGCCATACAGCTGTGTCATTATGTGGAAATACTAAAGAAACTAGGTTTTGCGAATTTGGACAAAGGGCTAATTATTGATATTCATAGAAAAGAAATTGTCTATGACTTTACTCAGGAAATTAGTGTACGGAATAAAAACACTTGGTGGGTATACTATTTTGAAACAAGAAATGAAGTTCAATATCTGTTAGAAAACAAAACACAAAATAAACCAGCTTTATCTGGAATCTGCAAACTTTGTCCCTGGTATAAAAGCTGTAAAAAATGGGTTGAGGATAGCGATGATCTTACAGCGCTTTTCTCTCTTGGCAGAAGCAGAAGAGACAAGATAAATGAAGACTTAGGTATTGAAAAAGTAGTGGATATTATCGGTATTAATTTACCAAACATTTTCGAAAAGAAGCTTTTGGACAAAAATTTCTTATACGGTATAGGTGAAAAAACCATACAAAAGGTTGTAAGACGTGCCTTGATGCTGCACACCAAAGCATCTCCTGTTATTTATAAACGATTTGACTTTCCACAGAAAACATATGAACTTTTTTTCGATATTGAAGACGATCCAACACAGGAATTGGTATATCTTCATGGGGTCTACGAACGTGTAGGTAATAAGGAGCGCTTTGTGCCCTTTGTTGCGGAAAATAACAGCCCTGACGCAGAAGAAAAAGCTTGGTCGGAGTTTTGGGCTTATATTCGCTCTTTACCCAAAGATGATTATGCAGTCTATTACTATGCCCCCCATGAAAAAACCACCTATAGGAAAATGCGCGAAACATATCCAAATGTTGTTACAGACGAAGAACTCGATAATTTCTTTGATCCAACCAAAGCCGTTGATCTTTATACACACTTAATAAGCAAAAGTACCGACTGGCCCCTGGGAAGTTACTCCTTGAAGGCTATAGCCCAATATCTTGGATTCAAGTGGAGAGATAAATCCCCTTCTGGTGCTGAATCTATTCAATGGTACAACCACTATTTACAAACCAATGATAAAAAGGATTTGAACCGAATCCTTGAATACAATGAGGACGATTGCAAGGCTACTATGATTATTAAGGACTACCTTGAAAACCTTCAAAAGAAAGGGTTGTCCAATGAGTGATAAATTCAAAGCTCTTTGGGTGTCCTACTCCTCAATAAGCGACTTTATTAAGTGCCCCAGAGCTTATTTTTTGAAAAATGTTTATAAAAATCCGAATACAGGTAGAAAAATCGAAGTTGTAAAGCCTCCCTTAGCCTTAGGTTCCGCCGTCCATAATGTTCTTGAGCCTCTTGCAAAGCTTAGTCCAGATGTCAGGTTTAGTGAGGTTCTTTCGGATGTGTTCGATTTGGAATTCTCGAAACACTTTGGTAAAAAAGGAGGTTTCACAAGCAAGGACGAGTTTGAGATGTATAGAGCAAAGGGATTAAAGATGATTCAGACAGTAATGGATAACAAACATATACTAGAAAATCCAACGCACACATTAGAGAAAAGCTTGATTGACGCTTGGTTATCAGAAAAAGAGGAAATTAGAATTTGTGGGAAAATCGATTGGATAGATCTAAACCCCAACACGGGAGGATTATCAATTATAGACTTCAAAACCAGTAAAGAAGAGGAATCCGATCCCCTACAGTTACAGATATATGCCCTTCTTTTGCACATACTCAAGAAGGAAACAGTGAATAGCTTAAATTATTGGTATTTGTACCTGAATCATAGTCTGTCCAACGTGGATTTGCCTGATATTAAAGAATCTTACAAAAGAATCTTGGAGCTTGCTCTTAAAATAAAGGAATCTAAACATGCTGGAAACTTAGCGTGCCCTCGAAATGGGTGTTTCGCATGCCGTGATTTCGAAAAGATCGTAAATGGTGAAGCAGAACAAGTCGGAATTGGTGGATTTAATAAAGAGCTCTATTTTGTTGGATAAAAGCATGTCAGAACTTACCCTTGACGAGAATCAAAAGTTGGATAGAAGTTCGTATACGGATAGAATATTAAACTCATCCGCAAAACTAAAATTACTCGTCGCAGGTCCAGGTACAGGAAAAACTTATACCTTCACACAGGTGTTTAAGAAGATACCTGGTAAAAAATTAGCAATAACATTTATTCGAAAACTTGTAAATGAGATGCGTGCAAAATTTGACGAGTCTATTGAAGTTAGAACTTTTCACGAGTTTTGCAAATGGCAACTTCATAAAAACAGCTCTGATTTTAATCTGGAGCCTTTTCTTCCAGATATTATCAAGAGAGATGCAGCTCTTTTAAGTTCAGAGTTGAGTGACTTTACGTCGAAATTCCAAAATCTAGACGAGCAAGGTCTTGAGATCCAATTCTATTTAAAACGTAGCGATTACTACAACACCGTATCTTTTGACGATGTTGTTTATAGATATTTAAAGCTTGTTCAAGAAAACCCATCCATATTACCAAAATATCAACAAATAGTAATTGACGAATACCAAGATTTTAACAAACTTGAAACTGAATTTATAAATCTACTAGAACATAGTGGCAATATCCTGGTCGCGGGTGATGACGACCAGGCCTTATATAGTGGGCGTTTTTCCTCACCTAGTTTCATCAGACAGCTTTATTATGCGGGTAGGTACGAGTGTTTTGAATTACCTTACTGTAGTCGCTGTCCCGAGGTTATCGTAAATATTGTAAATGACTTTATTGCCAATGCGACGAAAGAAGGCTATCTGAAAGATAGAATCAAAAAAAATTACAAATGTTATATACCAGACAAGGAGTCCGATTCGAGGAAACATCCTAGGATAGTAATTGCTGAGTGTTCCACCATCAGCGCCGTTATAAAGTTTATTAAGTCAGAACTAAATTCAATCGACAGCGAGGATATTGCTGACTCCTATAAACCTGATTCCGAATATCCAACAGCATTAATAATTGGCCCAAGACATTATTTGGAAAAGATACATAGTGAATTATCAAAAGACTTTTGCGTCGATTTTACAAGTAGTGATACTATCCGATATTCCTTCACGGACGCAATTAGGATTTTAGTGCAAAACCCACAATCGAATCTTGGTTGGAGGCTAGTAGTTGAAATGCTGGTGTCGGATGAAAAGATACAATCGGATATAATCCAAAAAAGTGAGGAATCTATCAAGATTATTGACTGTCTACAAAGCGATCTTGTTGAAGACGTTTTAAAGATTGTTAGCCTAACTAAAGACTATCAAGCTGGTAAATGGGACGCAACTAATTTCGCCGAAGAGTTGAACAATCTGTGTCCAAAACACGCAATGGATTTGATAAAGTTTTTCGCAATCGAGGATTCGACTAGTTCCGAAACACCAGATGTACAAAAAAAGCGCCCCTCCGTTCTACTGACAACCTATCAAGGTGCAAAAGGACTTTCTGGAGGGCATGTATTCCTCCTAGGAGTAAACAACGGAATACTGCCTAAAGATCCTCTCCAAGTAACTGATGTCGAATTAGCCCAGTTTTTAGTTGCACTTACACGTACCCGAAAGAAATTTTACTCTATAAGCAATAGATGGTTTATAGCACCTAGAATGTCTAACGGTAAGAGATCAAAAACATACATGATGAGCAAATTTGTAGATCTTATACCTACGAAATATCGTGATAATCTGGGCTATAAAAGGGTACAAAACATAAAGTAGGGCTCATTCGAACATTAGTCACGTATAGTTCTACTCCCCAATGGGTAAATATCACCTAACACAATTAAGCGAAAGAATAAGCCATTTCCTTGCGTGTTTCCAAAAGTTTCATGGTGTTGTATATTTGCCTTAGTGATTCTAGCAGGGTGTTCCAATTAGAAACCACCAGGGTCACCAGTAATCCTGCCAAAAAAGTTAAATCACATCAATTACCCTGTCTATCTTGTTTTTTTTATAGCCATCATCAAACGAAAAAATTAAATTTATCCCGTTTTCTTTCATGGTCGCTATATGGCAACAGTCAAATGCGCCAATCTTTCTCGATGTTTGGTTTTCAAAAATCTTCATTCCAGCATTATATATCAGGGAATTAAAGGGTAATATCGTGTAATTGCTCCTATGTATACCTCTAACATAGTCTCGTATACGTTTCAACTGTGTACTTTTTACCCTGTTAATAATTACGTTTGCTGTCTCCAACAACACTAATTCAGATGTGTATAAGCTCGCATTATTATTCTCTAAATAAGCCACACACTTTTCAGCTTTTTCTCTATTTGTATCGCTTGGATTAAAACTTGCAACAAAAGCATCTGCATCTACAAATACTTTTAACATCGCGGGCATAGTTTATTTGAAAAGAAAATCCTTATAATTAGAGGAGTCTAAGCTTCCAAATTCCCAGTTCTCATTTTCGGAGTTCTTTATAATTTCTCCCATAATACGTGTGGCTTTCTGTTTAGGTCGATCGTAGGTGTTTTCGCTTGAAGTAACAGAATTTGCGTAATCCTCAAAAACAGTCATGGATGGATATCGTAGACTCCGGGTAACGTTTTCGTTGTCGTAACCTATGACGTACGCACCAATTTTAGTAAAAGGTTCGCTGATTGTTTTTACTTGATTACTATTCATAGAAAATCCTGATAAAATTTTACAAAATAATCCCAATTTTCCTCATACAATGATTTGATTTTATTCTTGTCAACCAATAAATCTGGAGAATCTATATGTGCATTAAGCTGAAGTTTTCGAGTATTTCCTACAGTATTTACAAAAATACTATATTTTGTCGTACCATCTTTAAACCCAAAAGAAATATTGTAGCTATCTACATCTTTCCTAATACCCTTGGATAATGTAGATATCCCAAGAGCTGTATCGAGCTTTTGAACGCCATTCTGTATTACTATCCCATAATTAAAGCCAAAAGCAATGGGCTCGCAAGGAACAGAACGTAAAGAGTAGTAAACGCTGGCGAAATACCTCTTAATAAGCTCCGAGTCTTTAGGCAATACTCTGCTGTTATCACTTATTACAAGCTTCTTATCCAAAACTTGAATAAGTATCCCACTTTTAGGCAAAGTCAGTTGCAGGAAAGGATGCTGGGGGTTTGGATCACGTATTAATGTTGTACCAAATTTATCTTTTTCTAGTTCAACGATTTTTTTAAACAATTCCTCAGAAATGTAAACATGGTTAAGTTCACTAAAAACAACAGCAATATCAGTTCTTTCAATATTGAAATTGGTGATGGGTTTATTACTTCGCATTTTCACATTATACCTCAAAAACAAAATAATATAAGTTTTGATAAATATCAGTTACAAAATAAATCCAAACTTAAAACAGTATATAATATATTCTAGCTCACTCACCCCAGATAAGCTGACAAAGCTAATACTAATATGACCTCAGCAATAAGAGCAAAAAAGAAAATAGTAGTAATTGGTGGAGGAACCGGTACATCTGTTGTACTTTCCGGTTTAAAAAAAGTATACGTAGATCTTACAGCGATAATTTCTATGGCAGACTCAGGCGGGTCAACAGGAAGGCTTAGAGACCAATTTGGCTTTTTACCTGTAGGGGATCTTAGACAATCTCTAGCGGCCTTGGCACGCGAAAACGATCAATCGTGGATTAGAGACCTATTGTTGTATCGTTTTCAGCAAGGTGAGGGTCTTAAAGGTCATAATTTGGGTAATTTAATCCTAACCGCTCTTCAAGACCTAAGTGGATCAACCCCCAAAGCTTTAGACATTGCAGGAAAAGTTTTCAGACTCGAGGGCAATATTTTACCGGTTACCACAGACAAAGTTGATTTAGTCATTGAATACACTGACGGTTCATTTGTTATTGGTGAAAATAACTTAAACCCATGTGAAGAAGGTGGAAAAGCTATTAAACGCGTTAGATTATCCCCACAAGCTAAACTCAATCCTCAAGCGGAAAAAGCCTTATGTGAAGCCGACATGATTGTTGCAGGACCGGGAGACTTATACGCCAGCATTCTTCCAAACTTTGTAGTTAAAGGTATGAAAAAAGCCATGCAAGAAACCAAAGCAAAAATTGTATACATAGAAAATCTTATGACCAGACACACTCAAACCCACGGTTACACTGCTAAAAAACACGTAGATGTGGTCAGAAAATATATGGGTAGATACCCGCATGTTGTAATTGTTAACTCTGAAATGATTCCGGATGAAGTATTAAAAGCATACGAAGAAGAAAAAGGTTATCCGGTAATCAACGATTTAAAATCCCAAAAAGACTACAAAATAATTGATGGTAAGTTTTATTCTATTGCTTTAACCAAAGCTAACGGTGCTGACTCTATTAAAAGAAGTCTGTTGGTGCACGATAAGGTTAAGCTGACGGAGTGTTTGCTAGAGCTTCTTCCAAAAGTGTAAAACTTACTACACAAAAGAAGTAACCGCTTGGAATCAGACAACAAAACCAAGCGGTTACGTCCGCAGTGTAGTTGAGCTAGGACCCACACTTTTGGAACTCAAAGAACTCATGGCACACCTACCTCCCAAGTTCCCCCTTCAAGAAGGCGGAAGTAGATGAACCCAATATCATAAAAGCCCATCTTTACGATATCCCCCTCGCTAAGATCCGCCTTTTTATGTACCGTCCACTCCTGGTACACATGGCGAAACTCAGTTGCATTATCAGAAGGTAGATACTCAATAAACTGGTGGGCAAAAAAACCACTTCTCGACCAGTTTACCTCGACCGTCCTGCCACTCGACGTGATGTAGATCTCACAAACTAACGAGCTAACTTGGTATACCTCGTGAGATACGGTGACCGAATGCCACGCTAAATCGTCAGGAACTTCAGTTTCAGGCACCCAAACACCGACAGGTGCTCCTGGGGTAGGCATCACAGGTCCTGGCACTTCAGGAGGTTCGTAAGATTGAATCGTCGTTGGCAAATCACAAGCTGTCAGCACGACGATTGTAGATACGAGCACAAGCAAGCGCAACGCTTTCACGGCAATCTCCTTTCGTTCATTTGTATATTTGTTTTTGTTTCTTGGCATTATTCCTTGTGCCTAGCACACAAAGAACACGCTGTGCATCAATAAATTGACACAAAACGTGCTCTCTGGGTGGTTTAGCCACTGGATATTAAGATTGTATTTTTGAAAAAATAAAAAATTGTTCCCAACTTTTAAACTGGTTAAACCTAGTTTTCAAAGTGCGGACACTTGAAAAGTGTAATATTTATTTGGGCATTAATCATAGCACTGGAAAAAAGTTTGTCAAACAAAATAGAAAAGTTATCGAGTAGAGATTTTAGAAATAGTATTCAAAAACCCACCCACCTCAACCTTATTCTTCCCAACCACCAGCAGTGACAACACACCAACCTCCAATAAGTCAGGATTCACAAACATCACGCCTCTTTTTTTGCTATGGTCATATTTTATTGGCTCCAACAACTTACTAACCGTCACATAATCCCTATGCAACTTAGCTTTCTCCTCAGGCGTCTTACCTTCATCCAAAGTTAACTCGTAAGCTACCACATAATGCTTATTCCAGTAATTTTTACCAAGAAGAGTGGTGCAAAACTCATGAATGTGAGTACCTCCCGTTCGTCGAAGGTTAGATTCAACCGCAAATAGCTCACCGGATTTAGAAACCACAAGATCCATATCAAAAACCCCGCGATACCCATAATACGAAAGTTTTGTACCAAACAACTCGGCGGCTTTAAAGGCTGTTTTAATATACTTGCTGCTAACCACCCCTTTGTGAATAGCTACACCCCTAAACGTCTTACCATCCTTATCCAAAACCTGCTCGCAACCATACTCTCTAACAACCCTTCCATCTTTAAGAATCCTTAACTCAACATTAGGAGATCCACCAAACATTGCTTTATCTACATCAGCCTTTTCCTCAACCACAATACACGACTGATTCCAAACATCCTCTGCAATAAAAGTGGCAAGTTTTTGCTCAAATGCTTTTTTATCATCCGGAAAGTCTTTGTAGTTAAATAACGCAATACCAATTCCCTGTGAACCCTCATTAATTTTTAAGACAAAATCCTTTTTTCTGGTTAAAAACCAATACGCGGCCTCAATCGATTCTTTTTTAGAAAAAGTAATAAAACCCATGGGTATACTGATTTTTAGTTTGGGATCTTTTGCTAATTCCCACAAATGCCTAAATCCCCTTTTGCTATGAAAATATTTTTCCGTAAACATATCAAGCGGGTTGGGTGTTTCTGGGGTAGAAAACTCAAGCCCCGCATCCTTTAACACACT
>AMFJ01000860.1_pt1 | contig 12181 bp, 10 predicted proteins | sample 427208 | NCBI WGS metagenome assembly AMFJ01 (sample SAMN02954298, study PRJNA114691) | groundwater metagenome | biome: aquatic; feature: subsurface aquifer; material: sediment; isolation source: subsurface aquifer sediment | place: USA: Rifle, CO | collected 2008-08
ATGAAAAATCGATTATGAATTCAGGTCGACAATCGCTAAATGAACTCACAGCGAAGATGATATTGAAGAAATGGCAAAAATAATCTCTAGAGCTAAAAAATATTTTCTGCAGAATTACCAGCCAAAAATAAGATTAAATGATAGATTTGAGGCCGAAAGCTTTACTTCTCAGGAACTTCTCACGATGAAGAAAATAGCTGAAAAATATGTTGAGAAATGTGATGTGAGGATGTAATTAATAAATAAACAATTTTTATGAGAGATATAATAAATAAAATATTTAATGTGATTTTCTTATATTTATTTTTAACTTTAACCTTATTGTCAGGATTGGGATTGTTAGTTTTACATATATTGAAAATAGCAAAACCTTTTCCATGAATTCAAAATTGGAATTACATAACAATTGTTTTTACTTTATTTTTTTCTTTGATTTGTTTTTACTTTATAAGAAAAAAGGAAAAATATATACTTTTAGCCTTGGGTTTGTATTGAAGCATATTTTTAATATCTTTTTTTCTTTTTTATTTTTTGCATTTTAACAAAGATTTATTTGAATTAAAAGAAGTAAACGATAATCAATTAATTACAAAATATCAAAATGAAAAAATAAGTGATAAAAAAAATATTTATTTTTACTTGAAATCATTAAACGATAAAAATTATTTTGACAATAAAACAGCTTTCTGAAAAAATAAACAAAAACTTGATAAACTAAATGAAGAACAGTTTCAAAAAAGTAAACCTCAATATGAAAACATATTTTATTGCTATATTTTAATTCCAAATGAAGATTTGTGTAATTGATTAAGTTTAAATAATTATTTAAACACATTAACAAATACTGGGAAAATTTTAGAGGAAACTAATCTAAGAATGGATACATTAAAACTAATAAATAAAAATAAAAAATATAAAAGAGATATTTGAGATCATTCTTTGGTGCAATCAATAATTCCAGACACAAAAACATCATCATATTATCTTATAAATTATCTTGAAAAATGAGATAATAAAAAGATTGTGAATTATTTTTCACAAAATTATAAATTATCTCATAATGTATTAAATTGAGATATATATTTGCCTGATTATATTACATTCGCAACTACTTTAAGCATATTGAATAGTCAATTTGAATATATATTAAATAATTATAAATTTACAAAAGATGAAATAAATGAACTTAAAAATATTTTAATTTCTAATTTTAAAATATTTAATGTAGAAAATATTTATGCAAATACTTTTAAATATGAATATCAGGATGTTCTTCATACTGTATATATAAATTGAATATGAAATGGTAATATTGAGGAGTTAAATAAAACTCATAACTTCATATTTGATATTCCACTGACAATTAAGACTTTAAAAAACATTTTTTATTATTGATACATAAAAAGAGATAAAAATATAAATAACATAATGGAATCCAAGAATGTATTTAACTTAATCAGATATAATATTAGCTGAAATATATTGAATACTATTAGTTATTTAAGTTTTAATTGATATTTTGATTCTTTAAATGATTCTAAAAATCAAATTGATAATTTAATTTCTAAATTAGAAAAAGAAATAAAATAATATTTTAATTTAAACTAAATCCCATCTTATGAAAATATATGTTTGTCATTCAAAAGAGCTAAACTTTCAAGATGACTTATATGATCCTCTTAGAAAAAGTAAATTGAATTCTTTACATGAAATATTCTTACCTCATGAATCTAGAGAAAAATGAGATTTTGTGACGAAAGATATAATAAAAAATAGTGATATTGTCATAGCAGAGGTTTCATTACCTGGAAATTTTTGACTTGGAATTGAGATAGGTTGGACTAATGCTTTTGATCGTAAAATCATTTGTATTTACCGTGAAGGCTCAAAAATATCTGGCTCATTAAAATTCGTTTGTGAAAATTTTATTGAATATACAGACAAAGAAGATATGATTGAAAAATTAGAAAAAGCATTATCTAGTATTTAGAAATTATTAATTCAAAAAATATGAGGCTTTGGTCGATGCATCCAAGATTCCTTGATGATAAATGATTAGTAGCTCTTTGGAGAGAATGACTTCTTGCAAAAAATGTTTTAGAAGAAAAAACATCATGATATAAAAATCATCCACAACTAAATCGTTTTAAAAAAACGAATAATCCTCTTAAATATATAAATGAGTATCTTTATGAGGTTTTTTTGGAATCAAAAAATAGAAATTATAATTTTGATGTATCTAAAATAAAACATTATCCAAATCTTCAAAAACTGACAGTAACTAAATGACAATTTAAATATGAGATCATTCATCTTAAGAAGAAATTATTAGCAAGAAACCCTAAAAAACTTGAAGAAATCGAATCTTTGAATGAAATAAATCCCCACCCTCTTTTTATTATAATTGAAGGAGAAATAGAGAATTGGGAGATTTTGGCTAAACATTCTTAAATTTAGGATTATTTGGCTCATTGCTGTCGTCAAAATAATCAAGATGAATCATAACTTCAGAGTTGGAAATTTCATTTAAAACTTTTGTTTCGATTTCATCGCTGATTGTGTGAGCGATTCTAAGTGATATTTCTGGATTTATGAATACTATATGAAACTCTACAAAAATCTTTTTTCAGGATTTTCTTGTTTTCAGAAGATGAAAGCTTTCTATTTCCTTATGTTCTAGTACTGTATTTTTTATAAAATCAATATATTTATCTTCAATCGCTCTGTCCATAAGCATATCAATTCACTCTTTGAATATTTCTATGCTTCAATACATTATATAAAAAGCTATTGCAATTGAAATAATTGGATCGATGACCGGAAAATCCAAAAGTTTTATAATTATTAAAGAAATTATAATTCAGAAATTAGTTATAAGATCTGTTTTATAATGGAGCAAATCTGACTTTATAATCAGGCTATTTGTCTCTTTAGCAGTTTTTGCAAGAAATTTTACAAGAAGAAAAGTTATAATGACTGAAATAATCATAACATAGATTGATTCATCGGTTTTTTGCAAAACATCATTGTTTATTATTTTTTCTGCTGAAAAGTATATTATCGATAATCATGAAATGAATATGATAATTCATTCAAATAAAGCTCAAAATCATTCTATTTTTCAGTGTCAATAATTATGATCCTGGTCCACTGGTTCCTCGGATTTCTTTATTGCGAAAAAATTCATCATAGATACGAAAAAATCCAGAGTCGAATCAATAGCAGATGTCAGAATAGCCATGCTTCATGTCATAATTCATGCAGCTGTCTTTATTGCAATAAGTAAAACTGCTGTAAAGCTTGCTGTTATTACAGCCTTTTTCTCTGGACTCATAATTAAATGTTGCTTATAGGAAATTTTTAGAATTGAGTAAATTTTAATAAAGACATTAATTATTTTCCTTTTGGGATTCAATAATAATTCAATAAATATTTTGCGATTCTTGAATAAACAGCAGAAGATGTTGTTTCTGAATATACTGACGATCTTGGTCTATCAATTTTTACTATCATTACAAATTTTGGATTTGAAGATGGTCAAAATCATCCGTATGAAGTTATCGTATGTCATGCGGTTCAAGTTTCGTATTTTCATTTGGATGCAATTTGTGAAGTTCATGTTTTTCAAGCCATATCGTATCATTCAACTCATCATTTTTTAGCATATCAAATGTTTGCTCATTCTGTAAGCATTGCGATAACTTGTTTTGAGGTTTCCTCTGTTATAACTCTTCTTAAAGGAGTTGGTGCATTGTTTATCGTTTGTCAATTCGGAAGTGTTATTGAATCGACAATATATGGCTGCATGTAGATTCATCCATTGGCAATAACCGAATAGGCTGCAGCCATTTGTAAAACGGTTGCAGTTATTCATTGTCAAAAAGATTGTGTGAATAATTTTGCTCTCGACCATTTTTCATACGGTTGGATTTTTCAGAAAACCTCTCCATCAAGGGTTATGTTTGTTTTTTGTCAGAATCAGAAGTCGTGTATATATCTATAAAACAAGGCTGAACCAATTTTTTTGACTATATCGATCATTCAGACATTACAACTCCAATCGAGCGCATGAGCATATGAATGAATTCAAATACATTCCTTTGCAATATTACTAATTTTAAAGTTATCAATTTCCACAAATCAATTATCTCTGTAAGTATCGCTTGGCTTGATGTCTCATGTATCTATTCATATCGCCGCAGTTATCGCCTTAAAAACCGAACCTGGTTCATATAATGATCAAATAGCTTCATTAGCATAAACTCAAGGTCAAAAGTTATTCTTATATTTATATTTTGGGACGGCTGAATTTGAAATTTCATTTTCTGTTGCCGTTCTCAATTTTATCTTTTTGTTATTGTAAACGAAATCTGATCAAATTTGAGAATCTTCTACAAAAAGAGGCATTCATAATAGATCGAACCCAGGATTAGGATATTTTCCATAATTTACCCTTTCAAGTTCATAAACGCTTCAGAAGTCATTAGGGTCATAATCTGGATAGTTAACCATTGAAATTATAGCTCAGGTTTTAGGATCCATAATAACAACACTTCATCTGTTGGCCTTATATTCTTTTATTCATTCTTCTAATATTTTTGAAACTTCTTTTTGTATATTTCTATCTAAGGTTAATTTTATATCGGCTCAATTAACAAGCTTTTTTTCTGGCATTTCATAAAGTCATATGGATCTTCATGAAATATCCTTTTTTGTGAATTTCACTCATTCCTGTCATTTTAATTCCTCATTGAAATATCATTCTATTCCATATCTTCACTCGGCACTATTATTAGTAAATCAAACAACCTGAGCAGCCAAATTTTTTTCAGGATAAAATCTTGTAGGGTGAGGTTCTAATATTATGAATTTATAAATTGAATCTTCATCTATTAAAAGTCATTTTTTTATTGCATTTTTTTCGTTTGTAATCCTCAAATCTATTTTATCTTTTATTTGTAGGCTTAATTTCGATAAAAATTTCGCATATCTTACTTCACGCTTTTTTGTTATATCTCTTATATCAGATTCGGACATTCAAATAATGTCAGAAAGCGATTTGCTTATTTTGTTTTGATCCACTTTTGTAGGATCCGCATAAAGATTATTTATAACCAGAAAAACTCAATCTAATCATAATTTGCTGACTGAGGCTATTTCATTTTCATTCAGATTCGGCTTAATCAAGACAGAATCAACATATTTCTTTTCAACCCTTGTTCTTACTTCTTCTTGTATTTTTGTCTTAATATAGTTTGTTTCATATAAAAAGTCATCAAGCTCATTTTTTTTGAGGAAAGATAAAAGATTATCAAAACATTCTTCGGCAGAATTATTTTGACATATTTCCTCTTGAACTATATCAGTTAAAAAGATTATGAGCTTTTCTTTGGATCATATTCATTGAGGATCGATGGCAAGATCAGATAAATCAGTGCTTGTTGCAAGAACTCAAATGGGATCATTGTTTGAATATATTGTTCATCGAGATACGGGATTCTTTACTACTGTTGTTTGTTGTCTATCTGCAAGAGCCTTGTAATATTCATATTCACTGACCGTATATTTAAAAGTTGTCAGAACAATAATCAAACATATTCAAACAAAAGCAAAAAAAACGATTTTTTGCCTGTCTAAAATTTCTATTTTTCTTAGAAATAAATTTATGTAATAAGGAAAATCCTTTTCTATGAACTTCTCTATTCTTTTATTCATTTTAAATATTTACAAGTTTATATTCTTTTTTTGATGCTTTGTATATTAAATCAAGAGAAGGAACTTTTGAAAGGATATCTATCTTAAAATTTCAATTTTTTCAAAAACTTTCAATCAGATCCAGATTCTTATATTTATGGTTATAACTATGAAGATATTTAACAAAAACATCTTCAATGTATATTATTTTTTCATAAGCTTCGAGATTATATTGAAGAATTTTTCTAGTTCAAATTATAATATTTTTTGTTTTGTTGTAGGTATCAATAAAGGCTTTGTATTTTTTTACGTAACTGAATTTATTTTTATAGATTATGGATTTTTCAATTAAATAAGGGTAAAGTTCTATAAAATCATCCAACATAAAATCATCAGGGAAAACAAGAACGACATTTTCACTTTTTTCCAATAAATTCAAGATTTCAGAAAAATTATCATTTTTACTGCAAAACAAAAGTCTTTTTTCTCATTTTTCTTTAAATGTTTTTTGAGGAATATTTAAAAGGTCGACAAATGATTTCTTTTCCAAAAATGTATAAATAAATTTCGGTAAAAACAGTGCTAGAACTTTATGTATATGAATTAAATATCTTGAAGATAATTCGTAAATCGTATCGATTTGATATTTTGATAAAACCGGCATTGAGCAGATAACTGAAACGATTGATTTCAGCTCAACCTCCTCATCTATCTCAGAGTCCATTTTCGATACAATAGCCAATGTGACCATATTTTTAAATGGAACCTCGACAATTGATCAAATGTTTATTTGATTCCCAGTTTCATCTTTGACAAAATAACTGAATCATTTGTCATCAATTGATATATCAAATGGGATAACTTCTATTATCATAATTTGGTTTAAAACTTACATAAAATCAGTTTATTAAGTTTGAATGGTTTGTAAAATTTTTATACGTAAAAAGCATAATGTTCTTGAAATATAAAATCTAAATACATTAAAAGAAGTCTTTTTAAAGAGTTGAATTAAATGAATCCGTTGTCATCCTGAGGAATCGAAGGATCCCTTTGTTAATTAGACAAAAAACGGATTGCCGCGTCATACTTCCTCGCAATGATAATTGATAATCTCGGGTTGCTAATTGAAAAAATCTTTTTACAACTTTTTATAAATATATACAATCTTAAATATCAATTATTTTTTAATTACTACCTATGAAAAAGAATCTTCTGCCATTATTTTTTTGAATAATTTGACTTGTTCTTGTTGTCTTGTGATCTTATCTTTTTGCTAATCCTGATGTTAAAGTTAAGATTTTTAGTAAAGTTTCAGAGAAGATTAAGGGTTTTGGAGATTCTCAAAAAAATTCGAGCTGAAGTACTCAAGCAGGTTCATGAAGTGAAAAACCTGAAAACAAAGATAGGCATCTGATATTTGAGAATGATTGTATTTGAGTAAAACTTTATGAGAAAAAGGATAATTATCCAAGAAAAATGTTTGTATATTTCTGAAAGGATTGAGAAACTATTAAAAATGTCGTTGATGATATGAAATGAATAGATGAGAGCCGTATCAATGGGTTTTACTTGTATGAAAAATCAGCACAAAAATGAGACTTGAGAATTTATTTAGCTCAATCAAATGATTTTGATTGAGCTGTCGCTCCGGTTTACATAATCATTCAAAAGAGTAATGTATTTGTTTATTATTCTTTATCGGATTCAACTGAGATAATAGACAATGTTATTCTTAATTTTAATAATCCGGAAATTCCACAGTATATGATTGATAACATAGAGTCATATTGAGACTTTAAATGTAAAGATATAAAAAACTGAGAAAGAATTGACTCTGGTAATTATGATTTTAATGGTGATTTAAATAATTTTATAGAAACAAACTTGAAAGAGAATTCTATAGTCACAAATTCTTGAAGTGAAACAAAATCTGAAACAAAATCTGAAAATTCAATAAATTTTTCAGATTCTCAAATTAAAGACATTCTTGCAAAAATAGATGAAAATTTAAATAAACAACAAGAATTAGGGAAAAATAGCACTTGAGCTTTGATTCAAGGCGATCTTAAGGCTGAATATATACTAAGTGAAAATAATATTGATGATAAAATAAAAATAACTCTGAATTGAAAAGAAAGTTTAATAAATTTAGAGGAAGTAAATAATTACAATAAAAAAGTTCAAGAATTAATTGATAAATGAGAATGTGGTTCGGATAATATAGATTCTCCAAAATGTGTAAAATGGAGAGTTGAACTCAATAAATTCTACAAAAATTGAAAATATATTTGATTTTATACGAATTATTATGTTTGAAAATGATTAACCTTGATTGATATCTGAAATAAGAAAAAATTCATAGATATTCTATTGACTATTTCTTGTCAAGAAAGCCAAAATTATCTAGTTTGTAATATTTGATTGTGATGATGAGAAATGTCATTAAATAATTTAAATTCAGGTGAAAATAAAGAATTTAAAATCGGAAATTCAATTGATTCTTGATATCATATTGATGATAATTATTTATATTATACGGTTACATCTAGTGATAATGGATCCAAAAATGTTATTTTACATATTTATGACATTAAAACACTGAAAGAGGTTTTTTCCAAGAAGATATAATAAAAGTGCAAGGTGCTAAGTAATAGCCTAATATATTATTAATTGTCACATTTCTCTAATGATGATAACATTTTGAATCTGGTTTCTAACTTAAACTCTCTGTTGCAATTTCACTCATTTTGAGTAATATCCAACTAATAATTTGTTAATTTTAGAAAAGTTTGTCAATCTCAAGAGAAATAGATGAAAAGATAAACATCGTAGATTTGGTTTCAAGATATATTCCGCTAAAAAAAGCATGAGTGAACTATAAAGCATCATGTCCTTTTCATAGCGAAAAAACACCATCTTTTGTAATTAGTCCGGCAAAAAACATAGCGTATTGTTTTTCTTGTCATAATTGATGATGACCCATAAAATTCTTGTCTGAAATGGAGAAAATCAGTTTTTCTGAGGCAGTACACAAACTAGCAAAAGAAGCTTGAGTAGAATTGAAGACAGATTTCTATAAGGAAAGATGAGATAGTTCAGGTGATATTTTTGATATCTATAAGATTTCAGCTGAGTTTTATCATAATGACTTATACAAAAGTGAAAATAGAGATAAACTTGAATATTTATTGAATAGGTGACTTACAGATGAGACAATCAAGAAATTCAAGCTTTGATACAGCGGAGATCCAAGGACACTTTTCTATAAACTTAAAGATAAATGATTCAAAGATAAGGAGATAATCGACTCAGGAGTATTTGTATCATCAAATAGAGATAAATTTTTTTGAAGGATTGTTTTTCCGATCTTCAATTATACTTGAAATGTTGTAGCTTTTACGGGAAGAGTTCTTGATAATAGTCTTCCAAAATATTTGAATTCACCATCGACTAAGATTTTTGATAAGAGCTCGATCCTTTTTTGATTAAATTTAGCTAAAACTGAAATTTCAAAAAAAGATTTCGTTATTGTCGTAGAATGACAAATGGATTTAATTTCCTTAAACCAAGCTTGATTTGAGAATTCTGTTGCAATTAGCTGAACGGCATTGACCTTAGAACAAGTAAAACTTCTGAAAAGATTGACTAAAAAAATATATTTTTGTTTTGATAATGACTCAGCTGGAATCAATGCAACTTTTTTGAGCATTGAAAATCTTGTGAATGAAGAAGTGGATATAAAAGTAATTGATTTAGCTCAATTCAAGGATCCGGATGAACTTATAAAATCAGGAGAAGATTTTAGTTTTCATATTAAGAAAGCTTATTCTTTGGTTGAATTTTATCTTAAACAAGCAGAAAAAAAATATGATATTTCTTGAGTTCAGTGAAAAAAAACACTTATAAAAGATTTGATGAAAATTCTTAAAAAAATGGAATCGAAGATAGAAATAGACTTCTATATTAGGGAAATCTCAAGATTTTTAGACATATGAACGGATATTTTATATGCCGAACTTAGACAAACAAGAGAAAAGAATTTTTGAGTAACGAAAACATTCGATAAAAAATGATTTTGAATTTATGAACAATTGTGTTGATATTTGACACTTTATGGTTATTTTGATTTGTTTTTTGAAAATTTTTATTATAATGAAAGTGAAATTGAAGGTGGAGAATTTTCTCACACCTTAGTTCGGCTTCTTAAAGCTAAAAACACATATTTAGAAGATGAATCGATTGATATCGATTTTATCAAAACAATAGAACTTTTCATAGAAGAAGAGAATATTCACTTAAATAAAGATAAAATATATCAAAAATTCAAAGACCTTATAAATATTTTAAATAAGGCCATATTTGAAAAAGAAAAAAGAAAACTCGACGAAGATTTGAAAAAAAGTCCTTGAGACAGTTCTTTATTTGAAAAATATAGCAATTTGATTAGAGAAGCAAAAAAACATTGAATTATGAGATAATCAATTTTAAAGTTGATTAGATTTTTTGTTTGTAATTTATTAATTTTATAAATTTCATGGTTAAAAAGAAAGAAGAAAAAAATAATATCGAAGAGGTAGATCTAAATAATTTAGATTTTAGTGAAGAAGATTTGTTAGAATTATGAGAGTTGGATTTAAATCCATTAGAAGAAATAAAAAAAGAAGTTCCTTTGAAAAAAAATGTTTGAGGTGCTATTGACGATAAATCTAAAAAGAAAAAAGAATCTTATAAAAAAGATGATTTTGAAGCAGAATCTGAAATTGATTCAGATGAACCAAAAGATTTATTCGATGAAGATTTCGATGATTTCGATGATTTCGATGATTTCGATTTAGATGATTCTGACGAAGGTGAGGAAGAGTGAACTTGAAAAAAGGAAAAAGGATTAAAAAAAATGCCAATAGACAGAAGTCTTGATAAAAGAAGGATTTGAAAATGACTTCAAAAATTTATAGATTATACAGTTCCTGCTGAGTTTCTTGAATGACTTGATGAAAGATTGCAACTTCTTATAAAGAAGTGAAAAGCTGAATGAAAGCTTACTCACGATGAATTGATGTCAGCAATACCAAACGCAGAGGATGATCTTGATAGATTAGATGATATTTACACAAGACTTTTGAAATTATGAGTTGAAGTAGTTGATTCTTTTGATAAAGATGAATTATTTAAATTTTCAGAAGGGAAAGAAAAAGAAATAGAATTGTCAGAGATAAGCGATGATTCTATTAGAATGTATTTAAATGAAATCTGAAGATTTCCTTTAATTGATGCAGAAGAGGAAGTTAGACTTTGAAGGCTTATCAAAAAATGAGATCAAGAATCAAGGAAAAGGCTTGCAGAAGCAAACTTAAGACTTGTTGTATCCATTGCAAAAAAATATATGTGAAGATGACTTTGACTTCTTGATTTGATTCAAGAATGAAACGTTGGTCTTTTTAGGGCGGTTGATAAATTCGATCCAGAAAAATGATTCAAATTTTCGACTTATGCGACTTGGTGGATTAGACAATGAGTAACAAGAGCAATTGCAGATCAAGCTAGAACCATAAGGGTTCCTGTACATATGGTAGAAACTATAAACAGATTTACACATACATATAGAAGACTTACTCAAGAACTTGCCCGTGAACCATTAATGGAAGAACTTGCAGTGGAACTTGATATGGATATCAGAAAAGTTAGACAAATCATGAGAATTTCCCAAGATATTCTGTCTCTTGATTCTCCAGTTTGATGAGAAGAAGATACTACTTTAGGGGATTTCGTTGAGGATGATAAATATCTTACTCCGGACAGATCAGCAAATCTGACTCTTTTAAAGGAAAATCTTTACGAAATGCTTGATTTTCTAACTCCAAGAGAAAGAAAGATTATAATAATGAGATTCTGACTTGATGGATGAGATGTTCATACATTAGAAGAGGTTTGAAAAGAATTTTGAGTAACCAGAGAAAGAGTAAGGCAAATCGAAGCAAAAACACTTGAAAGGCTCAAGAACCACCCATCAGCAGACAAAATCAGATTTTTCCATTAGAACATAATATTTTAAAAATATGAAAGAGTTATCAATTTTCCAAATAATTTATTGAAATCAAACTGAAAAAATTAGAAAATTGTACGGAAGACCTGAAAATGTTGATATTAATGATTTAAGAAATAAATTTCAGGGTAAATTTGACGTGCTTCTTAATCTGTATGTTCAAGATAAATGAACGGAAAAGGTTATTGAAATTGTTGAAAAAAAATTAAAGGCATTATGAATTACAAGCTTAAAGGGCGTAAAACAAAATAGAGCAAATCTTGATATAAGTTCAAAAATAGATCTTACAATAATTGAACTTTAATTTTTTTTAAAATTAGATTGAATATTACAAAAGTGTTTTTATTATATTTAATAAATAAATTCTAAACCCTAATATATGTTTGAAATACCTGTATGAGATTTGCTTGCTAGTTTTTCTTGAGATTCTAGAGAGCTTGAATT
>AMFJ01008427.1_pt1 | contig 12175 bp, 8 predicted proteins | sample 427208 | NCBI WGS metagenome assembly AMFJ01 (sample SAMN02954298, study PRJNA114691) | groundwater metagenome | biome: aquatic; feature: subsurface aquifer; material: sediment; isolation source: subsurface aquifer sediment | place: USA: Rifle, CO | collected 2008-08
AATTGAGTAATATCTCTCAACCTATTTATTTTTCCAAAAACCGGAAGTGCGAATGTAACTCTTGTGATAATCTCTTTACCTTGCTTACTTTTTACAAATGCCCTAATACCAAAAAATGCGCCAACAGCGGCGGCCAGCACCACATAAAATCTTTGAATCAAAAAATCTGACGCGCCAATCATAATCTTGGTCATAAGAGGAAGCTCAACGTTCATACTTTCATACAAATCAGCAAGTTTGGGAATAACAAAAATCATCATTAATACAAAAACACCTATCATAGCAAGCATAACAATAGAGGGATAAATCATAGCTGATTGAAATTTAGCCCTAAGTTCACGATCTGCCTCCATTGAGGTAGCAAGTCTTTTTAAAATCTCATCCAACTTACCCGAAGACTCGCCTGCGCGCACCAAAGCTTTGTATGTTGGAGAAAAACTACGGGGGTACTTACCAAACGCATCAGAAAGTGAAGCCCCACCCTCAATATCCCTTAAAACGCTGTTAATAGTAACTTTTAGGTTTTTATTTGTAGCCTGATCACCAAGAACCTCCAAAGCCCTTGCGGCAGGAAGTCCTGCTGAAATCATGGTGGAAAACTGCCTGGTAAAAGATACAATCTCTGACTGGGGAATACCCATCACACTATTAAACAAATCATTAAAATTAGTCTTTTGCTTTTCTAAATTAATAACAAAATAACCCTGATTTTTAAGTAGGGATACAGCCAAATCCTCAGTACGAGCATCTACGATACCTGATCTTTTAATACCTTTTTGATCTGTTGCGATGTATTTATATAAAGACATAAAGGAGAATCATTTCTTGAATTTAAAATCCTTCACCAGTCTTCTAAACTCATCAGGGTGGTTTGAATACAGTATGGCGTCTGTCGCATCAATTACCCCCTGAGAAGCTAAATCTGCCAAACTTCTCTCTAAAGACGTCATGCCCACATTTAGGCTTGTGCTTATTGTGGTATCAATCAAATGAGTTCGACCCTCCCTAATTAGATTTTTTATAGCATCGCTGGCAAGCATAATTTCAACCGCGGGAACCATACCTTTTGTTGGAGAAGCAATAAGTCTTTGAGAAATTATTACTTCTAAAACCTGTGCCAACTGCAGTCTAACCTGTCCCTGAGAAGGTTCCGGAAAAGAACTAATTATTCTTTCCACAGTTTGAGAGGCAGAATTTGTGTGAAGTGTTGCAAATACCAAATGGCCTGTTTCGGAAATCTGTAGGGCAGAGGACATTGTTTCAAGATCACGCATTTCACCAATCATCACAATGTTAGGATCTTGACGTAAAGCTCCTTTTAAAGCACCTTCCCACGAATGGGTATCCAAATACATTTCCCGCTGTTCTATAAGTGACATCTTGTTGGTGTAAATATACTCAATAGGATCTTCTATTGTCACGATATGTTCAGCACGAGTTTCGTTGATTTTATCTATCATTGCTGCAATGGTTGTAGACTTGCCGTGTCCTGTTGGCCCTGCCACCAAAACTAAACCCTGTTTTAATTGGCACAAATCCGAAAGCATTGTCGGCAAGTTTAACTGTGCTAAAGAGGGGATAGTCATTGGAATTAGTCTCAAAGCCACCGAAGGATAGCCACGCTGATAAAAAGCGTTTACCCTAAACCTGTTTTTTGCTCCAAGTGAGATAGAAAAATCTAACTCCTTGTTAACTTCAAATAAAGCCTTTTGTTCTTCCGTTAAAATTTGAGATAAAAAGTACTCAATGTCATCAACCGTAAGAACCGGCATATCGCTAAGGGCAGACAGCTTAGTATTTACTCTGATATAGGGAGAAGAGCCTACGCATAAATGCAAATCAGATGCATTAACTTGTACTATTCTTTCCAAAATTTGTGTTGTGTTTAGTTTCATAAAAAATGTTTACTTAGCAACTCTCATAACTTCCTCAAGAGTCGTCATACCTTCAACCACCCTTAAATAACCATCCTGTATTAAGGTTAACATACCTTCTTCAATTGCAACCGCTTCAATTTTACTTGCAGGACTGCTATCCAAAGTTAAATGAGCAACAGGCGGGCTGATCTCTAATACTTCAAAGATACCTAACCTGCCTTTATACCCGGTGTTAGCACATTTATCGCATCCCTTGCCCTTGTATAGTTTAATTTTCTGTTCTTCAACCTTTTTGATACTTTTTGCAATATCGGGATCTTTTGACATTAAAATCTTGGATTTACTTACGTTATCTAAAATACGTTTGATATCATCCACAACCTCTTTTGGAGGATCATATTCAGTTTTGCAGTTTGTACAAATCTTTCTCACAAGCCTTTGCGCAATAATAACGTTCACGGTTGACGCCAGCAAAAAGTTTTCTGCTCCCATATCCAAAAGCCTAGGTAATGCTCCCGCCGCCGAGTTTGTATGAAGAGTGGACAGTACTAAGTGCCCGGTTAAAGCCGCGTGAATTGCAAGCTCCGCCGTTTCAGAGTCTCTGATTTCTCCCACCATGATAATGTTTGGATCTTGTCTTAAAAAAGCCCTTAATCCTGTGGCAAAAGTTAAACCTGCCTGCGGATTTATCTGCACCTGATTAACCCCCGGAACTCGTATTTCCACCGGGTCTTCAAGAGTCACAATATTTACTCTTACAGTATTAAGCTTGGCAAGAGCCGAAGCCAAAGTGACTGTTTTACCTGACCCTGTAGGACCTGTAACTAAGACCATCCCGTTTGGTTTTAACATCCCTTCCTCCACGCGCTTTAGCGAAAGTCCGCGTAGCCCCAAGTCCTTAAACGTAAAGACTGCACCTTCTTCTTTTAACAACCTAATAACCACCTTCTCACCGTAAATTGTGGGAAGAGTTGAGACTCTAAGGTCAGTAGAAGTGTTTCCTACCTGTACCTTAAACCTACCATCAAGCGGGATACGTTTTTCGTCAATCTTCATCTTTGCCAAAATCTTGATTCTTGCAATGATAGAGTCATGCATTTCTTTTGGCAGTTTTCGCTTTTCCTCCATAATACCGTCAATTCTGTAGCGCAACCTTGAGCCCTCTTCGCCCGGCTCCAGGTGAATATCAGATGCTCCAAGCTTTACAGCCGTTTCCAAAATCATACCCACAATTCTAGCTATCGGGGCATCTCTTATTGTGGCATCGCTAATTTCACCGTCAGATTCTTCAATTTTTAAAGTATTTTGGGAAATCTCCTCAAGCGCCGCCGAAATTTCCTCACCAATAGCTTTACCTTTTTGTTCCTCCAACACCTTTTCTATAACTTTGTCGGTTGTAATAAAGGGAACTACCTTGTATCCGGTTTTTCTTTCTACAAACTCTATGGTTTGAAGATCCAAAGGATCCGTCATCGCCAAAGAAAGATTGTTACCATCCAGTGCAAATGGGATAACGCTGTATCTACGAGCCATGTTTGTAGGAACCAAATCTAACAAAGCTTGATCAATTTGAACCCCCGCAAGATCGGTAAAATCGATACCGTAGGATTCGCCCATAGCTTTTACAAAGTCATCATTGCTGACATAACCGCGTTCTTTAACAATATCTACAACATTTTTTCCGGTATTAACGTGCTCAAATTTTATAGCCGAGAGTTGATCTGAAGTTAAGAGTTTCTTATCGTACAGAACTTCTTCCACACCTTTGATGGTAGCGATTTTACTAGAGTTGTCTTTTATAAAGTTAAACATAGGCAGGTTTATTTATTTTCTATCTAAAAGTTTAGCATATTTGAATTTTTACAACTACAGGGAGGAAGGAAGCAGTGGATTGAATTAAATAACGATGTGGTTGCATCGACTTACTATAGGTTGATTATAAACTGCAATAATGATAGAATGGCGTCATTACGCACTTTAACAATCCACTTAAGTCTGTTTTTATGGGTCTGCTTTGGCTTTACACGTGGTGTTTGGTCAAATTGGGCCCATAAGGGCAAAAATCAAAGAGTCCAAAAAAAAAGGAGAACGGAATGGACACTTTCTTGTTTTTTGTACTAAACGCTTTAATGGTGACAGGATGGGAGTATTTTATATGGTCCATCCTGACCCCGGTTTCTTTTTCTACCCACGAGTTTTTTATTGTGGTAGTAATGGGAATCGGAATGTTCTGGGGAGTCCCCACGTTAATCTACGGGGTTTTCCTCAGAAAAGTTAACCCGAAACGCCTTATGGCGTTGGAGGCTGGCTTAACCATAGTCACAGCATTGATGTTCTCGATCGGAATCCAGGATATTTTTGTCTGGATTGCCTTCGTAGACATGATGTTTGTGACAATGATACCGACAGTTAGCCTATTTGTATTACTTGGGCTAGAAGGTATGCGGTCGTATGACTATATACCAACTGTTGGAAAAATCCTCGGATGGTTCGGGGACAACTTGTAATAAGAGTTATTTCGTTCCAATTCAAGCCGCGGCTACAGTTAGCTCAAACTGTAGTCATCCTAAGCCCACTAACGGGGGCTACTTAATGTCGTAAGGGACCCACCCTAAAAGACATTACGTCCAGTATCAGGACGCCAGTGAAATACTAAATACACTGGAGACTAGCAGCAATGGGAACATTCGCTGCCTGGTGGAGAGGTACACGGAATCTAGATTTGATGTACGACGAATCAAATAGACTCCCATCCGAGTGTGCTCACCGAATACCCCAAAAAGGTAGGATTGAGTGAGTGAGGCATATCTTACGATATGACCGGTCGGATAGAATTGAGAATGAAGCCTGCTGGTGTAAACAAATAAACAATCACCAGCAAACAGACTTAAGTGGAAACAACCTTTTAATAACCCCACAAGTATCGCTGTGTATCTTCCCACTAATAAAAGCTATAATAAACCAATGATAAGCGGAGCAATCCTAATATTTGGAAGCAACATTGAAACCAGAGTTACTAAAGCTCAAAAAATCCTAAAAGAGCTGGGAATAGGTGTACCTGATGCCAATCTCCTGGAAATAACCAATGCTGAAGGCAAAAAATCTATAGGAATTGACCAAATACGAAGTGCAATAAACTTTATAGAAACCAAACCTTTTAACGCCAAAAATAAAGCCATTATCATAAAAAAAGCGGATTTACTTACTACCGAAGCTCAAAACTCCTTACTCAAAACCCTGGAAGAACCGCCTAAGTACGCTTCAATCCTGCTGTTGGCAAAGACCCATGACTCAGTGCTATCTACAATAATATCGCGCTGTCAAAAGGTAAACGTGTCATTGTCGGTAAAAACTGCTGATTCCGACGCTAATAGGGTAGGGGATAGTACTGAAAAAGTTACCTTGACGAAGCTAAAAAGTATGTCTTTAGAAGACAAGTTTGCCCAAGCTCAGGAAATAGCTAAAGAAGAAAAAGAAGATATTATTGAACTCATTGAAAGCTGGATTAGGGAAGAGAGGGAAAACCTGCTTAAACCATGCGGAGGAAAAGTACAGATTGCAGAAGAAGCTGCGAGCAACATAAAGCTGATGTTAAAGGTTAAGGAGGATTTGGAAAAAACCAATGTAAATGCGAGACTTGCACTGGATGTTACGTTGGTTGGTTTGATTTAAGGGCGTCGATATCATAAAAACCACCTATTGCCCCCACCCAAACTATTAGGTACAATATTTCAGTCATGCCCAATAACAAGATTAAACAAACAACTAGTGACTACGATGCAGATCAGATTCAGGTCTTAGAAGGTTTAGAGCCTGTAAGAATAAGACCTGGAATGTACATCGGTTCCACAGGCCCTGAGGGTCTTAATCACCTTATTACAGAAATTGTAAATAACTCCATGGATGAAGCAATTGCAGGCTTTTGCAATCATATTAAGCTGGAGTTTTTTAAAGATGGATCTGTTGCAGTTTACGACAACGGTAGGGGTATTCCTTATGGTATTAAAAAGGGCTACGGGGTTAGCGCACTAGAACTTGCATTTACCAAACTCCACGCAGGAGGCAAGTTTGGTGGTGGTGGGTACAAGGTCTCCAGCGGTTTGCACGGGGTTGGCGCCTCTGTAACAAACGCACTATCTGAATGGATGAGAGTCATTGTTAAAAGAGGGGATGACCTGGTAATTCAAGAATATGAAAACGGTGGAAATGTTGCAAGACCTGTTGAAAAACTCAATCCTGCAAAACCTGTTTCCAAACTTAAAAAGGCCGATTGGAATTTAGACTTAACATTTTTTGACCAACTAGGCGAGCAATATGAAGATGGAACTATCGTCCAATTTAAACCCGACGCTACAATTTTTGAAACCACTGATTTTAACTACAAGTTTTTTATAAATCAGCTAAGAGAGTATGCTTATCTTACAGCTGGAATAAAATTTGAGCTTTTGGATCATAGAAGTACCCAACACTACTCCTATTACTTTGAGGGCGGGATAAAAACGTTTTTAAGATCACTAAATAGAAACAAAGGTTTATTAAACCCATCAGTCTTTTATGTTTCAAAACAGTATGAAGACATTATGGTAGAAGTTGCTCTTCAATACAACGATACTTTTACCGAAAATGTTTTGTGCTTTGCAAACCATCTAAAAAACTCGGAAGGCGGAACCCATTTAACAGGCTTTAAGTCGGCTTTAACTAAAACCATCAACGACTATGCAAGAAATCACAACTTACTAAAAGAAAAAGATCCCAATCTTAGCGGTGAAGACTTGCGCGAAGGATTAACCGCGGTGATTTCGGTTAAACTGGATTCTGCTGTATTACAGTTTGAAGGCCAAACCAAAGCCAAACTTGGTAATTCAAGCGTTAGACAGGCTGTAGAAACAGTTACAAAAGAGGGGCTGGATAGGTTTTTTGAAGAAAACCCCAAAGATGCCCAGGCTATTATTGAAAAAAACCTTTTGGCATTAAAGGCAAGAATTGCAGCCAAAGCCGCCAGAGATACGGTTATCAGAAAGACAGCTTTGGAGGGTGGGGGAGTACTACCGGGAAAACTGGCAGATTGTTCAACAAAAGATTCCGAAAAGTCAGAATTGTTCATTGTTGAGGGCGACTCAGCCGGAGGGTCGGGGAAAATGGCCCGTAACAGGGAATTCCAAGCAATTCTTCCGCTCTTTGGCAAACCTCTTAACACAGAACGCGCCAGACTAGACAAAATAATAGAAAACGAAAGACTAAAAAGCCTTGTTATTGCAATAGGCGCCGGCATTGGTGAACAATATGACCCCGCAAAAGTTAGATACGGCAAATTAATTGTCATGGCAGATGCTGATGTAGACGGATCACACATCGCAACCCTATACCTAACATTCTTCTACAGACATATGAAAGAACTAATCGAAAACGGCCGTATCTACATAGCAGCACCTCCCCTATACAAAGCCATCATGGGTAAAGAAAAACAATATATCTTTGATGACAAAGAGCGAGAAGCGTTTTTGAAAACAGAAAAAGGTAAAAAAGCGATAACCCAAAGATTTAAAGGACTTGGCGAAATGAACGCCCAAGAACTATGGGAAACCACCATGAATCCTGACACAAGAAGGCTTAAAAAAATCAACATTGATGACGCTGCAAAAGCTGATGAAGTATTCACAATGTTAATGGGAGAAGAGGTAGCACCAAGAAAAAGGTTTATTCAGACGCATTCGAAGCAAGCAAATATTGATGTAACATAATTATTTAATTTTTATATTAAAATGAAAATATATATACTAGGACATATATCACCAGATTTAGACAGCATCGCATCAGCGGTTGAATACGCTGAGTATTTAAAAAAGACCAACCGCTACAAAGATGCGCAGTTAATACCGCTGGCCGCTGAAACTCCAAATAAAGAAACGCAGTTTATCTTTGACAAGTTTGGCGTGGAATTACCAAAACTAATTGATGATATTGAAATAGAACAAACTGACAGCTTCATACTTGTTGATCACAACGAAGAAGCCCAAAGATCACCTAAAATCCCATCAGGAAAAATTATTGAAATAATTGATCACCATAAGATAAACATAACCTTCGAAGCACCGCTAAGAATTGACGTCAAACCTCTCGGCTCAACAAGTTCTTTGATTTACGATCATTTCGAAACCGCAGGAATCAAACCAACAAAAGAAGTTCAAGGGCTTGTGATTTCTGCAATACTGTCAGACACACAAGGCCTAAAATCATCAACCACAACCGGATATGACTCGGAAATTGCTCATAAAATTGCAAAAGATGCGGATATTGATATAGAAAAACTCACCTTTGAGATCTTTAGAGCTAAGTCAGACATTACCGGAATGACAGCTTTTGAGATTGTCACTAAAGATGTAAAAGTTTACGAAATGGCATCACACAAAGTGTTTATAGGTGTGATTGAAACGGTAGAACCGCAAAAGGTATTAGAACAAAAGCAGGCTTTAATAGAAGCACTTTCGGAAGTGAAGCCCTCCAAAAACGTTGATATGGCATATCTTTTTGTGGTAGATATCTTAAAGAGCAACTCAATAGGTGTGTTTTCTACTGAAGAAGAGGGTAAAATCCTTGAAAAAGCATTTGTAGGTAAGGCGGAGAATGGAACTATTGACATTGGACCACGAACAGTTAGAAAAAAAGACATTGCACCTGAAATTGAAAGGGCTATAAAACAGGCTAAGTAATATGACGGACAATAATAAAGTAACAAGCTTAACAGAAAACCAAGAAAATCAGGGTGATAACACACCTCATATGCTAAATATTATCCCAACAGATATTTCAAAAGAAATGCAGTCGTCATACCTTGACTATGCCATGAGCGTTATTGTATCCCGTGCACTTCCGGATGTTAGAGACGGTCTAAAACCGGTTCATAGAAGAATTATTTACGCCATGCAGGATCAAGGCATGGATTCCACAAGCAAATTCCATAAGTGCGCGGCTGTTGTGGGAGAGGTTTTAAAGAAGTATCACCCACACGGTGATATCGGAGTCTATGACACTTTGGTTAGAATGGCTCAGGATTTTAGCTTAAGATACCCACTTGTAATACCACAAGGTAACTTTGGTTCGGTAGATGGAGATTCTGCAGCTGCCATGAGGTACACCGAGTGTAAACTTGCAAAAATTGCCGAGGAACTATACGCAGATATTGATAAAGAAACTGTTGATTTTGTTATGAACGATCTCCAGAACTTTGAACCTATATATCTTCCTGCCGCGTTACCAAATTTACTGCTAAACGGTGTACAGGGAATTGCTGTTGGTATGGCTACAAATATTCCTCCCCACAACCTTGGTGAATTGGTTGATGGTATCAACGTTATGATCGACAAAGCTGAAAATATCGGCAAAGCTCCTGAAAAAGATGCGCTAGAACAAGTGGTTAAACCAGAATTTTCCTCATCAGCATCAGTAGAAGACCTTGTTCAATATATAAAAGGACCTGACTTTCCAACGGGGGGTACAATTTATGATCAAAAAGAAATGCTTCAAATGTATGCAACAGGTAAGGGAAGGGTTGTAACCAGAGCAAAGATGGAAACTGAAGAGGATAAAAAAGGTAGAACCAAGATTATTGTCACCGAAATCCCATATCAGGTTAATAAAGCTACTCTTGTTGCCAAAATTGCCGATCTTGTTAAGAACAAAAAGATTGAGGGTATCTCGGATTTGCGTGATGAGTCTAACCGAGAGGGCATGCGTATTATGATAGAGCTTAAAAAAGAAGCCGTGCCCAAAAAGATTCAAAACCAGTTATACAAATACACTCCTTTGCAAAGTACCTTTAATACCAACATGGTGGCACTTTTGGATAACGAACCAAAACTAATGCCTCTAAAGACCATTTTGGAGGAGTTTATCAAGCACAGACAACAAGTAGTGATAAGAAGAACTATTTACTTACTCAAAAAGGCTAGAGAACGTGAACATATCTTGTTAGGACTAAAAATCGCCCTAGATCACCTTGATGAAGTAATTAAACTAATTAGAGCAAGCAAGGACGCTGAAACTGCAAAAAGCGGGTTGATCACAAAATTTGCTCTTAGTGAAATTCAAGCTCAGGCAATACTGGACATGCAGTTAAGGAAGCTCGCCGCATTAGAACGACAAAAAATTGAAGATGAGCTAAAACAGATTCAAGAAACCATCAAAGACTACCAAAGTCTATTGATATCACCAAAAAGGATAATAACAACTGTAAAAGATGAGCTTAACAAGCTTAGAGAGAAATACGCTGATGAAAGAGTAACAAAAGTGGTTAAGGGTAAGGTTGGAGAACTGTCTGACGAGGATTTAGTTGTAGATGAAACATGCATAATAACCATCTCGGAAAATGGCTACATTAAACGCTTAAAAGAGGATACATACAAAAAACAGGGTAGGGGAGGCAAGGGTGTAACAGGTCAAGCCTTACGTGAAGAGGACGAGGTTTCCAGCATCACAACCTGCAGTACACATGATTATGCCTTTTTCTTTACCAACACAGGTAAGGTTTACAAACTAAGAATTTGGGAAATACCCGAGACCTCAAGAACAGCCAAAGGCACAGCGCTGGTTAACTTTTTAAATATTTCTCAAAATGAAAAAGTTGGAGAATTTGTTACCATGAAAGCTGAAATGCTTGAAAAGGGCGATGGGTTTGTGGTGTTTGTTACGGACAGTGGGCAGGTTAAGAAAACCTCATTGGAAGAATTTGCAAACATTAGATCATCGGGCATTGTAGCCATAAAATTGGCTCCGGGAGATTATTTAAGCACTGTGAAACTATCCAATGGGACTGATGATATTCTCTTAACTACGTCACAAGGTCAATCAATCAGGTTTAATGAAAAAGACGTAAGACCCATGGGTAGAGCCGCGGCAGGTGTCACCGGAATAAAACTCGCTAAAAAGGATGATTCGGTTGTTGGAACAATAATAATACCTAGTAAGAGTACAAAGCTTGATCTAATGGTAGTTACAGCTCGTGGATTTGGCAAAAGAACGCCAATAGATGAGTATAAAGTGCAAAAAAGAGGCGGATCCGGCATCTTAACTTATCGTGTCACCGAAAAGACCGGTGCAGTTGTAACTGCAAGAGAGCAAACACCCGGACAGGAAACCGACTTTTTAATTGCCACCACAAGTGGAAAAGTTATAAGACTAAGCTCAAAGCAAGTACCTCAACTGGGCAGAGCAACAGTGGGGGTCAGACTTATTAGAATTGATGAAAGCGATAGAGTAACATCGGTTGCCTTGCTTAACGAGGAGGATTCAGCACCAAATGAAACCGAATAATACGTTTGAAGAAATCCTAAATACTCTAAAAAAGTCGCAAAACATTTTACTGGCTAGCCACACCGGTGCAGATCTTGATTCCATTGGCTCAAATATTGCATTAAAACTAATTTTAAAAAATCTTGGTATCAACGCTGATTTTTATTCCGTAGATAACCTTCCTGTTGGGCTAACGGACCTTGTAGATTGCCAACACGTTAATGCACCTGTAGACATTGCAACCATAGATCTTTCTAAATACGACACCTTTTTGGGATTAGACGTAGATACAACAGACAGAGTAACAAAAACTGATGGCTTTAAACTACCGGAGAACATCAAGACAAAAGTATACATAGACCATCACCAAACAAGCCTTGGCATGGGTGACCTTAATTACGTTGATAAAAACGCATCATCAGCCACCCTATTAATTTTTCGCATGAGTAAAGAACTAAATATCCCACTTAATAAACAAATAGGGGAATATATTTTACTTGGAATACTCGGTGATACAGGTACTTTTCAATTCAGTAACACACACCCGGAAGACTTAAAGGCAGTAACAGAGTTAATAGAGAAATACGATGTAAACATGTTCAACATGATCTATAACATGACCTTCAATGAACCGATCGAGTTGTTCAAAATGAAAAGAATAATATATAACAATCTTAAAGTAGATTTTGAAAACAGGTTTGCCTACACTACTTACACTCAAAAGGAAAAGGCTGACGCGGGAATAGACCCCAACATAGGCCTTCCGGCAGTTTCCGACACCATAAAAAGACTAAAAGGGGTGGATTTTGTATTTGTAATAAGTGAAACAAAGGATAAGGTGAACGAATATCATTTAGGTATGAGATCCCATGAAAAAAACTTTGATGTTTCAAAAATTGCTATAAAACTGGGTGGTGGCGGACACAAACCGGCCGCTGCGGCAAAACTTACCAACCAAAAATCCATAGATGAGGCCATTCAAACCGTCATCTCAACAATCGCAGAAATGA
>AMFJ01004257.1_pt1 | contig 12161 bp, 12 predicted proteins | sample 427208 | NCBI WGS metagenome assembly AMFJ01 (sample SAMN02954298, study PRJNA114691) | groundwater metagenome | biome: aquatic; feature: subsurface aquifer; material: sediment; isolation source: subsurface aquifer sediment | place: USA: Rifle, CO | collected 2008-08
TCCGGTTGTAACATCTCCAGCGGCAAAAACATTTTCCATATTGGTCGCTTGGGTCTGATCGATTTTGATATAGCTTTGTTCATCCAGTTCCACTCCCAAGCCTTGCGCAATCGCCACTCCCGGAGTAGTTCCAACTTCAATGAAAACTCCTTGCGCATTCAATTCTCTTTCTGTTCCATCAACATCCAAAATAATTTCGGAAACTTTTTGTTCGCCTTTAATTTCTTTTACCGCATTCATTTTTATTTTTTCAATCTTTCCGCTTTTTTCAATTTGTTCATCCCAAGAAGGTTCCCAATTGTATGCATCGCGATAAGCCAAATAAATTTTATTAGCAAATTCAGTTAAATGAATCGCCGCAGTTGCCGCCGCATCGCCGCCTCCAATCACAACCACATCTTTTCCACGATAAAACATTGCGTCGCAAGTGGCGCAATAGGAAACTCCCTTGCCAATAAATTTGTCTTCACCTGGGGCATTCATTTTCCTCGCTTTCATTCCAAGAGCTAATATTAAGCTTTTTGCTGAATATTTTTCTCCATCCACCATAACCTCAAAACTTTCCTCTGTTTTTACGACTGAAGAAACATCGGATTGAATTATTTTCGCTCCCAAATGACGCGCGTGATGTTCAAATTTTTCCATCAAAGTTTTTCCCGGAATAGAAACTTCCCCCGCCCAATTTTCAATTTCCGAAGCCTCCACCACCTGTCCGCCAATTTCATTGCCAATCACAATATGCTCAAGCTTATAACGTGAAGCATAAATAGAAGCCCCCAGTCCAGCCGGTCCGGCTCCAATAATAATCAAATCATACATTTTTTTCTCATTTTCCATTTGTTTGTTTTCTTTCTATCTTAATTTTTAAACCATTACTACTCAATACTAGCATTTTCAAAATAAAATTTCAAACAACAAAAAAGCCTGCCATTCTGAATGGCTAAGACGACGTGATAGCCATTCAAAATGTCCAATTAAGCCAAAAGAAAACAGCCCGCTAATAGAGCTGTTTCCTGAAATATATACAGACAAGTTTTACATCAAAGATTCTAGTTCACTCTTTAGATTCTCCATCGCTTGCACTCCCACAAATTCCTTAACCACTTTTCCTCCTTTGAAAATTTTCAACGCCGGAATAGACATAATTCCATATTCTCGAGAAATTTTTTCATTTTCATCCACATTCACTTTTCTAACCCTAGCTTTTCCTTCCATCGCTTTAGCCAAATCATCAATGATCGGACCCATCATTTGGCACGGTCCACACCAAGGCGCCCAAAAATCCACCAAAACCGGTTTATCGCTATTTAACACTTCTTGTTCGAAGTTTTTTTCTGTGAGCTCTAGAGCCATAATTTTTTAAATTTTAATTTTTATTTGAACCTATTTTACACCCACCCATATATTAAATATATTCCAATCCCGGTCATTATAGCACCGGCTATCAAATGAAGCAACCTTAGATTTTGCTTACGCCATCCCTCCAATTTTCCAGCTTTTACTCCAAAATATGAAACCGCCAACGTGATCGCCAGCATCGGAACAATGAAAATAAAATTATATAACACTAAAAGAGAGAAGGTTTTCACAAAATCAACTTTTTGCGCCAATAGCCCCAAAATAACCACATAGGGACCGCTAGTGCAAGGAAGCAGAAAAACACTCACCAAAAAACCCGCTCCCAACGCGCCAATCGGACTTGTCGTATGCTTTAAAATCGATTGCATTTTTGGTCGCCAAGAAATAGGCACTTCCATAATGAAAAATTTTCCATACCAAAAAAAATCTTTCAAATTAGCCAGACCGATAATAATAGCAATTATACCAACTACAATAGAAATTATTTTTGGAAGATTGAAAACAGTAATCGCCTTATAAACACCCAGTCCCATCAAAATATAGGAAACAAAAACCGCCAGTGAAAATAAAATTCCCGAGTAAAAAGCTTGTCGTTTTCCCTTGGCATTCAAAACAGTGGCAATGAGAAGAATAAGCACTGCAAAAGCGCAAGGATTAATGGCATCCACAAGAGCCGCTCCCGCCAACACCGAAAAATTTATTCCATATTTTTCGCTGAAACTGATTTTTGGATTGTTGGGTTTTTCCGCTTTTCCTTCTCCAAGTTTTGCAACAAATTCAGACGTAATTCCTTGCGAATTGCCAATCTTGTTTTCAAATTTTTCTATTATGGATTTATCGCCGGAAATAACTTCTTCATCAATTATTATTGCCGGGATTCCTAAGTTGCTAATTCCTTTTTCTTGAAATATTTTAGAAAGCAGAGCTTTATTTTGCGACTCGTCAAAATTATATTTCACGATATCATATTTATTGTAAAAATCATTCTTTGTGAAATATTCATCCACTTTTTGACAATGCGAACACCACTCGGCATAAAAATACACCGCTTCCTTTTTCTCCTGCGCGAAAGACAGGAACGGAAACAACAATATTATTGAAAATATAAATAGCGCCTTTTTCATAACCAAATTATTAGTTACTGATTACGGATTACTTATTGCTGACTCATTTCCCCTTTCTTCTTCCTCTTTCCTTATACTCATTCACCGCTTCTTCAAATTCATTTTCGGCAAAATCCGGAAAATATTTTTCTGAAAAATAAAGTTGAGAATTCGCCACATCCCACATCATAAATCCCGCTGAAAGATGCGGTTCTCCTCCGGTGCGAATCAAATAGTCAACCGGCGGCAAATCTTTGGTCATCAAATGAGCTTTGATAGTTTCCGCGTTTATCTCCTCCGGAGAAATTCCTTCTTCTGCAATTGATTTTATCGCTTCAATCATTTCATCATCACCGCTATAAGCCAAGAAAAAATTCAAAGAATATTTATTGTGTTTTTTTGTTTTTTCAATTCCTTCTTTAATTATATTTACCAAAGAATTGGGAAATTGTTTTTCCCATTTTCCAATCACATTTATTTTCGCTTCGTTTTTGAAAACATCTTCATTGGAAATTAATCTTTTGAAATATTCCTCATATACTTTCAAAAGTTCCTGCTTTTCTCTCAGCGGTCTTTTTTGCAAATTTTCCAATGACGATCCCCAAAAAGAAATACATTTAATATCCAACGCGAAAGCTTTTCGAACTATTTTTTCAATATTCTCCGCGCCTTCCCTGTGCCCCTCCCAAGCTTCCAATCCTTTCTCTCTCGCCCAGCGACGATTTCCGTCAGGAATTATTGCAATATGAAACGGTAAATTATTATCCATAAATTTTTTAAAAATAAAATTCTGCAAACCAAAAACTTGATTTATATTTCTCTATTAATAATATACTCCGCCATCGCTCCCAGAAATTCTTTCGCTTCAGTTTCAATTTTCGAATTACTAATAACGTCCACTCCCTTTTTTGCATATTCCCTGGCTGTTTGCTTGGCATATTTCAACGCGCCACTGTCCATCACGATTTGTTGAAATTCATTTATTCCATCGCTGGTGATGTCTTTTTTTCCCAAAAGGTCGCGCAGTCTTTCTTGCTGAAAAATATTTCCGTCGGAAAAAACCCTGGCGGTCAAAATTGTTTTCTTGCCTTCTATAATATCAGAAGCCACTGATTTTCCCAATTTTTCTTCGCTGCCAAAAACTCCCAAAATGTCATCTTGCATTTGAAAAGCAATTCCCACCGGAATCGAATAATCACTGAAAGATTTCAAAGTTTCTTGATCCGCTCCCGCCAATTTGGCTCCCAAGTGCAACGGTCCCTCAAAAGTATACTTGGCAGTTTTATTGGTGCACATTTGAATGATTTCTTTTTCCTTCACATTGGATTTATATTCAATCACAACGTCTTGCGATTCTCCAATGCAAGTTGTGGCAACAACCGATTGCAAATAATGTAATGCTTGCAAAGTTTTTTCCGCATCAAGTCCAGCATCAATTATCGCTTGCACCGCCCAGTTATATGTCATATCACCCAAAATCATCGCTATGGAATATCCAAATCGACGCTTATCGCCAAATTCAAACATTTCTTTTCCTTTTCTCTCCGCCCAAAAATTCACCGTTTCCAAATTATGCCTCCTGTCCGACCGATCAATAATATCATCGTGAATTAAAAGAAAAATATGCGTTAGTTCAACGCCCACCGCCGCTTTGATAATTTTTTCCTCGTCTTTTCCGCCGCAAGCTTTGTATCCCCAATACATCAAAGCCGGACGCAATCTTTTGCCTCCCGCCAAAGTAAGTTTTTTCACATATTCCATTCCCTCCGTCACCCAAGCGTCTTCTTGAGAAATTTCTTTTATTTTCCTGTCAAAAAAAGTTTCAATTTCAAAATCTACTTTTTTCTTAAACCCAGCCAACGTTTCTTTAAAATCCATAAAGATATTTTTTAAGAATGTCTATTTTTTTATTTTAAATAAAAGTAGCGCTACGGAGAATCGAACTCCGGTTACCAGGATGAGAACCTGACGTCCTAGCCACTAGACGATAGCGCCAAAGAATCATTTGAAAAAACAGCATAGACTGACTCTAATAAGTCTACCTAAGAAAATAAGATTTATCAAGACGTGATAGAAAATTAAAAAAAGCCCTATGGATTTGTTTCGATTAGGTTCAATCGAACAAAATTTCCATAGGGCTTGCGCGGCTCTTTTTCAGTTGCCATAATAGGCGCTACCTCCTTTCAACTACTCTTCTTTTGAAACCATAATCTTTGCAAAAATTTTTGACCAACTCATTTCTTTCCTCTGGTCTAAAATAATTGCTATTAAAGAAGGGACTTGCCATCAAAATTCGCACGGCACTATCCTCTTCCTTAATACTCTCAACTCTTCTTCCTTCTTCATTGGTCATTTTTCTCACCCCCTTGAAATGAAGCCATTTGTCAATTGAGCAAAAGCCATTTATCAATTGTGGATAAAAAGAACAAAAGACAACTCCCCCCTAAGGAACTGTCTTTTGTTTACAAAGTGCAACTTTGCGATTTTATTCTATTTTCCCCATCTTCCATCTATATATCTATTATACACCCAAAAAACGCTTTTGTCAACGTGATTGCCAAATGAGGCTGATAAAAAGCACAAACAGCCTAGGGAATAATGAACGGTTTCTTTTTCCATTCTCTATTTTGCCTGCAAAGAACATTTTCTGCTTGATTCGGATCAGCCATAATTCCTTCCACTATTTTTTCCATCCGCATTCCCTGAGATCCCTTAACCAAAACAATATCGCCTTCTTCCAAGATTTTGCGAACTTTTTCAACAGCTATTTCCGGATTTTCAAAAACAAAAATATTTTTTTCCAGATAACCCAAAGAAATTAATTTTTTGACAGCGAAATTCATTCTTCTTCCCACTGCCACGAAAACATCGGCTTTTATTTCAAATATTTTTCCTCCCACTTGTCTATGCCCTTTTTCAGTTTCATTTCCCAATTCCAACATATCTCCCAGAACAACTATTCTTCTTTTCGCTCCGATTACTCCCATAACATCCAGCGCCGCCCCGGTGGAAAGAGGTGAAGCGTTGTAGGTATCGTCTATGATGTAAGTATTTTTTATTCCGTCGATCAAATTCATTCTTCCGCAAGGAGAATGCAATTTTTCCAAAGCCACCGAAGCCTCAACCAAATTCATTTTGAAAACAATTCCCACTGCAATCGCGGAAAGCGCTGAATAAATCTGATAGGGCGCAAGAATATTTCTCAGTCTGACAGGAATGCTTCTTCCTTCATAATTAAGTTTAAAACTTATTCCTTCCGGTTTCTGATTATCATTATAATTATATCCCACTCTTTCGGCGCGAATATCAGCGTTGTCGGAAAAACCGTAGAAAATAATTTTATTGGCGGTTCTTTTTTGCATTTGCAAAACATTTTCATCATCCGCATTCAAAATAGCCGTTCCGCCTTTCAAAAGATTTTCTATCAAAAAACCTTTTTCCTTGGAAATTTTTTCTATCTCGCCAAAAAATTCAATATGACTGGAAGAAATATTTGTGACGATTCCGATTGTGGGATGAATAAAAGATGTGAGATATTGCATATCTCCCGGCCTATCTACTCCCAATTCAATCACCAAAATTTCCGGATATTTGAAATCAAAAATAACAACGCAAATCCATTTCAAAAAAACTCCTATCCATTTAAGAAAAGATTTTCCTCCGCTTTCCGCTCCAATTATAGTCAAAGGAATTCCAATTTCATTGTTGTAATTTTTCTCATTTCTCCTCACATTAAACTTTTCCGAAAGAACGCAATAAACAGCCTCCTTGGCGGAAGTTTTTCCCACTGATCCGGTGATTCCAACGATTATTGGTTTGTGCCTTTTTAAAACAAGACTCGCCATCAATCGCAGAACTGTTTCCAAAAATTTTAGTTTTGCTGATTTCATTAGAAAAATTTAAATCAAAATTTTATTTATTTTCAATCTTTGTCCTTGTTCTTTTTATCTTTCTTAATATCTTCATTCTTCTCATTTGTCAATTCCACCTCATCGGAAGAAATCACTTTTTCTTCAACAACATTCTGATAAATACTTTCATACATCGGGCTCAGCGTGAGTTCTTCGGTCGGCTTGACTCCATAATGTTCCAGCAAAAATTTCATAACTTCTCCGAAAGCCGGCGCTGCCGTAGATTCCGCCCACTGCACTGTTTTTGGATTATCTATTTTCACCAGAACAACAAATTGAGGATCATCAATCGGAGCGTATCCAATGAAGCTTCCAATGGTAATGTTTTCTTCATATCCCGCGGCGCCAATTTTCGGGACTTGAGCTGTTCCGGTTTTTCCTCCCACTTTATATCCCGGGACATCCGCTCTTTTTCCGTGACCATTAATAACCACCGATCTCAACATCTCCCCCATCTGCTTCGCCGTTTCTTCTGAAACAGCTCTGCCTTTCTCAACTGGATTAATTTTTTCTTGATATCCATCAGAATGAATTATGGTGTCGACAATTTGCGGCTTCATCAACATTCCACCGCTAGCGAGAGCAGTGTAGGCGTTTATCATCTGCATCGGAGTAACGGAAATTCCTTGTCCAAAAGATGCGGTGAAAAAATTTATATTGCGATTGGTTTTTTCTATATTCAAAATATTTCCTGACGCTTCTGCCGGAAGATCCACTTCGGTTTTTTCCCCAAAGCCGAATTTTTTAATTCGCTCTTTAAATTCATTATTCCCGACCAACTTTTCAATAAAAATAACTCCCGTGTTTAATGATTTTTCAAGAACATTAGTCATTGTTTGATTTCCATAGGCTTTCAAGTCAGAGTTTTTCATTTCATATCCGGCTTCTCGAACAGAACCGGTGTCCACATACGTGGTGTTGGGATTTATTTTTCCACTATCAATTCCGACAGCCACGGTCATCGCTTTGAAAACCGATCCCGGTTCATAGGAACTGCTCAACGATGAATTGCTAAAGAAAGAAGCGTCTTCCACTGTGGAGTAGTTGTTGGAATTAAAACTGGGAGAATTAGCCAACGCCAAAATTTTTCCCGTCTTCGGCTGCATCACTATTATGCTTCCGCTATCCGCCTTATATTTTTCCAATGTTCCCTTGAGAATTTTTTCCACTTCATATTGAACGCTGTGATTTATGGTCAAAACAAGATTGACTCCATTTTTCGCCGGAACAAGATCCCGGTTGGAAACAGAAATCCATCTGCCGCGAGAATCCCTTTCCTGACTAATTGATCCTTCCTCTCCTTTCAATTCTTTTTCCCAAAAAGATTCTATACCATATATTCCCTTTGTTTGTTCTCCATTGGAACCGACAAAACCAACTATTTGCGAAGCCAATTCATCTGCCGGATAATATCGATAAATTTCCGGCAAGAAATGAATTCCTTTCATATTCAAGTCTTTCAGTTTTGACAATTCTTCATCGGAAATTTTTTTCTTTATTATTTCAAAAGGATCATCCGGATTGGAAAATTTTTGCTTCAAAATTTCTTTATCCAGTCCCAGAGCGTCAGCCAATTTCAAAGCCGCGCCTTCCCTGTCTTCCAATTCTTTCGGAACGGCATACGCCATCTGAAATTGTTTATTAACCGCCAAAGGATAGAGTCCGTCATCATCTTGCAAAAAAACTTCGCCTCTTTGCGCTTCAATTTTGTCTGTAACCTTGTGTTGATTATCCGCCAAGGCTCGATAGGTATCTCTGTCAATTATCTGCAAAGTAAAAAGACGTCCGAGTATGACAAGTGTCATCAAAAAAACAAAAAATGCCAACAAATTTACTCTCCATTGTTTTGCAAACATTCCGTCCGGCGTCCTCTTTTTTCCGACAATTCTTGTTTTATGCATACATTCATCCCCCTTTTTTTATTTTTCCAACTTATTTGATATTTTTGACAGAAGAATTTAAGGCAAGAGAATTTGTTTCATCTAAATATTTTATTTCCGCCACTTCCAACATATTTAAATCTTTGCTGGATTGTTCAATTTTATATAGAGATTTCAATTCAGCCTCTTTTATTTTCAATAGTTCATTTTCATTTTTCAATTGCGTGATTTCCTTTTCCACTTTCTTCATCTGAAATCCTTTGACAGCGCTTTGATTAATGGAATAGACATACAAAAGTCCGGCAAAAATTCCAAGAACAACAACACTCACAACCGGATTAACAAATCCGGACGCGCTCATTTTTTCTTGTATTTTTATTTTTGTTTGCGGTTGCCCAAAACAAGCTTTGCTTCGGATAACCACGCTACGATTCTTCATTGTTTTGCGCCCCCTGACCTGCGCTAAACTTTTTTATTAAATTTTTTCCAAAACTCTTAATTTTCCGCTCCTGGCTCTCGGATTATTTTCAACTTCTTCTCCTCCCGGCTCTATTGGTTTTCTTGTGATAATTTTTGCAATTTCCTTCTTGCCGCATTGGCAAATTGGAAACTCCGGCGGGCATATGCATCCCCTTGCATATTCGCGAAAAACATTTTTCACAATCCTGTCTTCTCCGCTATGAAAAGTTATGATTGCCAACCTTCCTCCGGATGCCAACAAATCGACACCGTCGGAAATTATTTTTCTCAAAACACCCAGTTCATTGTTCACTTCAATGCGAAGCGCCTGAAATGTTTTGGTCGCGCAATTTATTTTTCCATACCTATAAGCAGCAGGAACCGCTTTTTCAATTATTGAAACCACTTCCAATGTTCTTGTTATTTTTTTTATCTCTCTTTCTTTGCAAATCTTTCCGGCAATTCTGTTTGCGTATTTTTCATCGCCAAACTCCAACAAAATTTTCTTCAGATTCTCTTCGGAATATTCATTCACCACTCTCTCGGCAGTCAATTCTCTTTTTCTGTCCATTCGCATATCCAACGGCGCATCAATTCGAAAACTTATTCCGAGTGTCGAATCATCCAACTGATCGGATGATATTCCCAAATCAGCCGTAATCCCATTCACACTGGAAATTCCGATTCTCTCCAGGCTTTCTTTTATATTTTCAAAATTCTCATTTATCAAAATTATTTTCTCCGCTTGCTTTTTCAATTGCTCATCGGCGTCGATTTTTTTTTGAAAATTTTCTATCGCTTTTTCATCTTGATCAAACGCAATCAACTTCCCGTCCGGCAATATTCTTTTCAAAATTTCACGGCTATGTCCTCCACCACCCAATGTCGCATCAACAACAACACTTCCATTTTTCAAATTCAGCGCTTCAACAGTTTCATTCAGTAAAACAGATTTATGAATAGTCATAATTAATATATTCCCAACTTTCCCAATTGTTCCGCAATCTCATCAGTGTTAGCTTCAGCTCCGTTTCTATATGCTTGCCATTTTTCTTCATCCCAAATTTCCAAACGATTAAACAATCCTGCCACAATCACATTGCGATTCAATCCTGCATATTCTTTTAAATATTCCGGCAACAAAACTCTTCCTTGTCCGTCCAAATCAACATCAATCGCGCCTGCCAGCATCAAACGCACAAAACTTCTTGTTCCCGATTCCCCCATCGGAAGCGTGCCTAATTTTTCTGCCAATTCTTCCCAAGTTTTCAAAGGATAGACAAACAAACATTTATCCAAACCACGAGTAACAACAACTTTTTTTCCCAACTCTTTTCGAAACTTCGAAGGAAGCGCCACGCGCTTTTTCGCATCGATATTATGTTGGTATTCTCCGATAAACATATTTGGTATTACCCACTTCTCACCACTTTATTACACTATGATGTTATTTTACCCCACCACACCCCAAGCGTCAACACTTCCCAGGCAACAAAAAAACAGCTCAATCAAGCTGTTTTTTTGAGTTATCCACAGCGTAAAAAGAATTGATTACAATTCTTCACGCTGCACGGCAGACGTAAAGATATTTTGCATCCACACTGCAGCACGGCAAATATCCAAGAAATGATTATTGCATCTTCATCGCTCCTTCCCGCAGGACGGAAAAATTTCCTTTATGAGACCACGGGCATTACCATGACTTAATAATCCCAGATAAGATTGGATGGTTTCATTTTTTCTGTTTTGCTTTATTCTTCTGAACATTCTTTTCTTCGTTGAAGTTCTTAGTATCCTATGATCGGAGAAATTTATCCAACCAAGAAAATCCACACCAGAAGAAAGTGTTTTTATAAAAACCTTATCTGGGTGCAATTCCAGTTTCAATTCCTCCGACAAAAGTTTATGTGCGATTGAAATATATTGTTCCAATTGTTTTTTATCTTCTGACAAAAACACGAAGTCATCGGCATAACGGATATAATATTTGACTTTCATTTTGTGCTTCACAAATTGATCGAATTTATTCATATAAATATTAACCAGCAGTTGAGAAGTCAGGTTGCCCAGTGGCAAACCAACATTGGATTTAACTGAAAAACTTTCTACTATATTTTCCAAAAGCGACATTATATCTTTATCCGGAATATATTCAGACAATATTTTAAGTAAAATTGAATGATTGATATTGGCAAAAAACTTGCGAATGTCGCATTTTAAAACCCAGCAAGTTTTCGTGTTATTTTTGCTGACGATATAGGTGTACTCGCGGAATTTATTGATAGCCTTGTGCGTGCCTTTGTCAATTCGGCAAGAATATGAATCACTGATGAAAGTTCTATTAAAAAACGGATATAAAATCCGATAAATCGCGTGGTGCAAAAGCCGGTCTCGCACGGTCGCTTTGTGGATGTCTCTTGGTTTCGGATCATTGATTTTAAACGCTTGATAACCGCCGTGTTTGTAGGTATGATTGGAAAGGTCGTTGCGGAGTGCGATCAAGTTATCCATCAAATGCAGAGAAAATTCCTGGACATCTTTTTTATTTCTTTTACCTTTAATAAATTCCTTCCAGGCATCCAAAAGGTTTTCTAAGCAAATAATATCTTCAAATGTATGAGTCAATTGAGTTTTCATAATAAAAATACTAATCTATTAAATCCCCCCCCCCAGACTTCCCGCAGTATTTGAAAAAATAAAAAGTCTTTATTTACTATGGTATGAATGCTATCGTACTTTACCCACAACTCACCGATATACACTAGGACAAAAGATAGATAAATATTTTACGGAAATAATTGAATCAGTTGCTATCGCCGCTTTTTTAAAACCAGAGGAAAAAATTCCCTATGTCAGGTTGGCAATCAGAAAATCTGACGTTTTGAAAATATTTCTCAATATTCTTTGGGAAACAAAATCCATTGATAACAAAAAATACATAACGCTTTCTGAAAAACTGAACTCGATCGGCAAAGATCTTGGCGGCTGGAATGGAAGTCTTGTAAAGAAAAACTCTCCCGACAATAAGGGAGAGAGAAAATAAAGAGAGTTTCGAGGCGACGACGAAGGCGAACCCATTGTCACGATTCCACTCATTGTCAGGCCTGTCATACGTCGTGTTCAGCCACTGACCGTCATCGTTGCGATTCGCATTAAGCAAGTTCGGATCACCATCGGAATTGCGCGAAATGCCACCCAAGCCACCACTCCTCGAATACTCTCAGAGTTGAATCTTATTCGGCATCTCAAATGCCATAGCATTTCGCACCAAGTATCTTCATTTTTTGAAGTTTCTGCATGCGTCACTCTATTTGAAACCTTGGTCGCAAATAATCTCGATGCATGGATACCGGATTCAGAAGCGAGAAACCGTAATCGCCCGCATTCTTTCCTACTACCGATTTTATTTTAGCACAAATTAAAAAGCCTCGTGTGAAAATTTCCACACG
>AMFJ01025198.1_pt1 | contig 12159 bp, 5 predicted proteins | sample 427208 | NCBI WGS metagenome assembly AMFJ01 (sample SAMN02954298, study PRJNA114691) | groundwater metagenome | biome: aquatic; feature: subsurface aquifer; material: sediment; isolation source: subsurface aquifer sediment | place: USA: Rifle, CO | collected 2008-08
TAAATAATTTTTATTTTTATTATCGTCTTCTATATTGCCGTCAATTAGAAACGCAGACCAAATAGTTGATTTAATAGACAATATGCCATTTGTTTCAGGATACTTTTCGTGCAATGTATTAGTACATTTATGCATTATTTCATAAACTTTTTCAGGAATATTAACCAATTCACTACAATCTCTGATGGGAATATAAAAAAGAGATTCATCGCCTATCATTTTCCAAAATTCTGAATAAAAGAAATTATCTTTCATTTCTTTTCTACTAATGAGATAAAATTCAAAAAATATAGGTGGCCATTTTGTATGTTTATTTTTAAATGCAGTAGAATTGACAAGATCAAATGAAACGAATATATACGTACCAGAATAATTACCGATATTGCTTGATGAATTAAAAGAAATATCTAATGATGATAAGGATTCTTTGATTTTAGAAAATGATGAATTATCTACCATTGAAAAATTCCTAAGAATTTACCTCTGAAGGAGGCGGCTACCTCTGATACACCAAAATATTGAGCTATAGGTTGAATATTTACTTTGCCATTACGCAAATTTTCAACTACAATTTTTTTAAATTCATCACTTGGCATTAAAAAACTGGCCGCAAATTCATTAGCTTCATATTCTTCAATTGAATAATTATTATTTGCTCTATAAAAAATTGAATCGTAAAAGTTATTTATTTCACTCCATTTTTTTTGATCAACTAAGTAACCCATATGAAGAAATAGGTGTCCAAGTTCGTGAGCAATTGAAAATCTTTCGCGTAAAATGGGCTTAGTTGAGTTAATGTAAATATTAAAAGAATCAAGTTCTTTTTTTATACATGCATCGGTATTTTCAGGCAAATCAGCATTTTCAAGTTTTCCATTAAGAAGTTCTATAGCCCGATGAACATCATATGGAGCTTTATCGAATGCCAAAACTTTATGAAGTGTTTTTGTGAAATTAGATATTTTAATTTTATCTATCATGATCCCATTATAACTAATCTTTTTCAAAAATTCAACAAAAATCTTTGTAAATTTTATAATTTTCAGTGTTCTCTGAGGGTTTTGTTAATGATTTCAAAATCGTTATTCATTTTTAAAATTTATCTTTAAATTTTTTTCGATTTATAGTATAATATATCTCTATATAGTTAAAAACAGTGGAAAGTATAATGAACACGCCATTTCATGCCAAATACTTCGCATACGAGCTTTCGCGCACAGGCGGGAAATCAATTGACCGTCTTGGCAACGCCCTTTTCGATGCCTGCGTCGATTTAAACCCGCACCAGATTGAGGCTGCGATATTCGCCCTGCGTTCGCCTCTGTCCAAGGGTGTTTTGCTTGCCGACGAAGTCGGACTCGGCAAAACAATCGAGGCGGGGCTTGTTATATGCCAATACTGGTCTGAGAGAAGAAGAAAGATACTTGTCATAACGCCCGCATCGATAAGAAAACAATGGGCGATTGAATTATCCGAAAAATTTAACATGCCGGCGGTAGTTCTGGATGCTAAAACCCACCGCGAACAGGTTAAAAATGGAAATCCGGACCCGTTTAAAAACAACGCCATCGTGGTTTGTTCCATGCATTTCGCCGGCGCAAAGGCTGACGTAATTAAACAAATCGCCTGGGACCTTGTAATAATCGACGAAGCGCATAAATTAAGAAACTCATACAGACAGAGCAACCGCATAGGCCAAAAAATAAAATGGGCGACCGAAGACAGGCGCAAAGTTTTATTAACTGCGACGCCGCTTCAAAATTCGTTACTCGAATTATACGGGCTTTCACTTCTGATAGACGAAAGATTTTTTGGCGACCTTCCATCGTTTCGGACGCAATATGTAAATTCCGGCGGCGATACCGACGGGCTTCGTCACAGAATACGTTCGTTTTGCTGGCGAACATTAAGGCGTCAGGTTCTGGAGTATATCAGATACACCGAAAGAAAGCTTATTACAAGGCCATTTAAGCCGACCGATCAGGAACATAAATTATATGAAGCGGTTTCGGATTTTTTGAAAAAAGATGATAATTATGCAATTCCTCATAGTCAAAAACACCTATTAATACTTATTGTCAGAAAAGTCCTCGCGTCATCTCCGCGCGCCGTAGCGGGCACTCTTGAAATTATGCGCGACAGGCTTAAACGGCTTCTTGAAGAAACGGAAAAAAACGCCGGGATAGTCGACAAAATTTTATTAAACGAAGCGCTCGACGATGATCTGTTAGATGAAATACTCGAAGACGACGAAGACCTTGAAGTTGAAAAATCCGACGAGCAGGTCGATGTTGCAGAAATCGATGAACCGAAAATCGACATCGTTAAACTAAAAGCTGAAATCAATGAACTCGAAGATTATATTCGCTGGGCGCGCGGAATTGGCGTTGACACAAAAGCTAAAGCGCTCGTAAAAGCTCTTAAAATCGGCTTTGGAAAAATGGCTGAAATGGGCGCGGCAAAAAAAGCCGTAGTATTTACCGAATCAAGAAGAACGCAGGATTACCTTAAAGAATTCCTCGAAGCGAATGGATATGCCGGAAAAGTGTTGATATTCAACGGCAGTAATGACGATTCGAACTCCACATCAATTTATAACCAATGGACTGAAAAAAATAAAACTAATGGCCGCGTTTCCGGTTCGCGCAGCATCGATTCAAGAATGGCGATAATAGATCATTTTCGTGATTTTTCGAATATTATGATAGCTACCGAAGCGGCGTCGGAAGGTATCAACCTTCAATTTTGCTCACTTGTAATTAACTTCGATCTGCCATGGAATCCGCAACGCATAGAACAACGTATCGGAAGATGTCATCGTTACGGACAGAAACACGACGTCGTGGTTATTAACTTTCTGAACGAAAAAAACGAAGCCGACAGGCGCGTTTACGAATTACTTGAAAATAAATTCAACCTTTTTACAGGACTTTTCGGCGCGTCCGATGATGTTCTTGGCTCGATTGAATCCGGCGTCGATTTTGAACGTCGCGTTCTTGAAATTTATCAGCAATGCAGAAGCATCGTTGAAATTGAATCGGCTTTCGCAAAATTACAAGCCGAACTCGACGAACAGATAAAAATCAAAATGAAAGATACTCGAAAATTATTGCTTGAACACTTCGATGAAGATGTCCATGAACGCTTAAAGGTTAACTTGCTTGGAACGCAGGAAAAACTCGATCGCATTGGCCGTTTATTCTGGGCGGTCACAAAATTTTCGTTGAACAATCATGCGAAATTCGATGACGAAAAGCACACATTTGATCTTGTGAAACCGCCCCTAAAAAAAATTAACGCGGGAAAATATTTTTTAATTTCTAAAAACAAAGATAACGCTATCGGTGAATTTTTATATCGTCTGAGTCATCCGCTTGGCGAATATTCGATATCGGAAGCGATTAAAGCCGAATGTCCGATTTCAGAAATTTCATTTGATATTACAAACCACGCGTTTAAAAATACGGTTATTGAAGAACAAAAGGGAAAATCAGGCTGGCTCAAATTATCTCACTTAAAAGTCGATTCGTTTGAAAGCGAGGAATATTTGTTGTTTTCCGCTTTCGATGATTCCGGCAATAACTTAGAACAGCAAACATGCGAAAAATTATTTAATTGTAACGCCCTTCTTAATAGCGCTGGAAATATAAAAATTGATGATAAGATTTCAGAGCGGCTTAAATTAGAGTCAGAGCGTCATATAAACGCGACGATCGTTAAAAATCTCGAAGAAAACAACCGTCATTTTAACGAAGCTCGCGATCAGCTTGATAAATGGGCAGAAGATATGGAAATTGCGGCGCAGAAAGAACTTGACGATATTAAACGCCAGATACGCGATTTACAGCGGCAATCAAGACAGGCGCCAACGCTCGAAGAACAGGGGAAACTGCAGGAACAGATTGTAAAATTAGAACAGAAAAAGCGGAAAATGCGCGAACGGATATTTGAGATTGAAGATGAAATTGCCGAGAAGCGCGACCAATTGATCGAATCGCTTGAAAAAAGAATGCGGCAGCGGACAAAAACAACCGAATTATTTACAATTAGATGGAAAGTTATATAGGGAGAGGTTAGAAATGCCCACGATCGAACAACAAAAAAAACGGTTGATAGAAAAACTCAAAGAATTATTCCAGCTCGACCAGCCCGAACTTGATTTCGGCTTTTATAAAATAATGCACGCAAAATCAAAACAGGTAGCTGAATTTCTTGAAAACGACCTGTTAAATATTATTACCGGTTCGTTTAAAGCGGTTGACGAATCGAAGCGGCTTAAATTAGAACAGGATTACGAAGCGGCGCTTGAACAGGCAAAAGGATTAGGCGCGCCCGATCCCGAAAATGCCCCGCTGGTTAAGAAAGCAAAATCAATGCTTGACGCGGCAATGCTGTCTGGAAATATTGAAGCGGAAATTTACGATCATCTTTACAGGTTTTTCGAAAGATATTATGAAAGCGGCGATTTCACTTCAAGACGATACTTTGCGCGCGAAACATCAGATAAAGCGGCGCCATTCGCGGTACCGTATAACGGCGAAGAAGTCAAACTGATATGGGCTAATTACGATCAATACTATATTAAGACTTCTGAATATTTTACCAATTATTCGTTCGACCTCAATAAAATCGATGAAGTTCTCGCCAAAAAGGGCGAAGATGAATTGTTCGCCAGCGCTCATGATAACAAGCCGTTACGCGTTCATTTCAGAGTGATTAGCGCGACGGAAGGGGAACACGGAAACATCAAAACGGCTGACGACTCAAAGCGTTTTTTTATTTTAAATAAAGAAAAACCTGCCGAAATAGATGAAAGCAATGAATTAAATATTTATTTCGAATACAGGCCGGATCCCGAAAAATCCGGTCAGGAAGGAATATGGCAGAAAAAACTCAATGAAGACGCCGTAAAAAAAATTATTGAATCGCTCGATAAAAATTATAAAAACAATGAATTTTCTGGATATTTCAAAATCCCGGCGCCTACCGAAACACAGAAAAACCGGATACTTCTTGAAAAATACATTGGCAAATATACCGCGCGCAACACGAGCGATTATTTTATCCATAAAGATTTGAAGGAATTCTTAAATCGTGAACTTGATTTTTACATTAAAAACGAAGTCATGTGGCTCGATGATATTGAAAATTCAGATGTGCCGCAGGTTGAATCATATCTTGCTAAAATTAAAGTTATCCGTAAAATCGCGCATAAAATTATAGAGTTTCTGTCGCAGCTCGAAGAATTTCAGAAAAAACTCTGGCTCAAAAAGAAATTTGTAGTTGAGACCAACTATTGCATAACGCTGGACCGTGTGCCGGAAGAATTATATAAAGAGATAGCGGCTAATGATGAACAACGCGAGGAATGGATAAAATTATTCGCGATAGACAAAATAAAGCCAGGCGAAGGTGATATGCACGAAAAAGGCGCGCCAGGATATTCTAAGCCGTTGAAAGTAGAATTTATAAAAGCTAATAAAAATCTTGTTCTTGATACTAAATTTTTCGACGAAAAATTCAAATCAAAATTACTGTCTTCAATAGACAATTTCGATGAACAATGCAATGGGCTTCTTGTTCATTCGGAAAACTTTCAGGCGCTTAATTTATTGCAGGAAAGATATCGCGAACAGGTGAAGTGCGTTTATATTGACCCGCCGTATAATACTGGAAATGATGAAAATTTTACATATAAAGATAACTATCAACATTCAAGCTGGATTACATTGATGAATCATAGGCTAATGTTATCCCGAAATATAATTCATAATAATTCACTATTTTTTGCTTCTGTTGATGATATTGAATTATGTGATTTTAAAATATTATTTAATCAAACATTTGGAAATGAAAACTATGTTGAAACAATTTGCTTGAAAAATAAAGCGGGTGCTGGTGCAAAGCCAAAAGGATTTATTACAGTACACGAATATATTTTGTCTTATTCTAAAAATTTATATTCGATTTCAAGTATAAGTTTGCTTCCAGAGGATATATCACTTTATAATAAAAAAGATGAAAAATTTGATATTAGGGGGCCTTATGGAACTTGGGCACTTTCCACGACAAGTATGGATGACAGGCCTAATTTACGTTTTCCAATTATTCATAATGGCGAAGAAATATGGCCGGAAAAACAATGGTTGTGGTCAAAAGAAAGGGTAGAAATTGCTCAAAAAAATAATGAATTAGTTTTTAATAAAAAAAAAGATGGCGGGTGGTCTGTCAGATTTAAACGCTATCTTCAGAATGAAAATGGCATAATTAACCCAGCCACTCCAACTTCATTTTTTGAAGGACCTTATACTCACGAGGGAACAAAAGAGATTAAAGAACTATTTGGAATATCAATATTTAACTTTCCGAAGCCAAGCGCTCTAATTAAAAAATTAATTTCTTTGAGAATTAACAACAATGAAGAAAAGAAATCTATTATCCTTGACTACTTCGCCGGCTCCGGCACTACCGGCCACGCGGTCATAAATTTAAATCGCGAAGATGGCGGCAGTCGTAAATATATTCTTGTAGAAATGGGCGACCATTTTAACACCGTGCTGAAGCCGCGTATTCAAAAAGTAGTATATTCTTTCGACTGGAAAGATGGCAAACCTGAATCGCGCAACACAGGTATTTCGCATTGTTTCAAATATCTGCGTCTTGAATCTTATGAAGATACCCTTAATAATCTTGAATTTCACGAAAACTCGAAACGCGGCGCTGTAATTTCTAAAAATTCTGAATTACGCGAAGAGTTTATGTTGAAATATATGCTTGACGTCGAGACAAAAGGCAGTTCATCGCTTTTAAATATTGATGCTTTTTCGAATCCTATGGCGTATAAACTTAAAGTAAAAAAAGCCGGAAGCGACGAGCATGAAGTCATAAACATCGACCTGATAGAAACTTTTAATTACCTGATCGGGTTACGAATAACCCAAATAGCTCTGCCGGAAACTCTTTTTGCTAAATTCAAGCGCGAGCGAGATCCTGAATTACCCGACGATCAGCATACGAAACTTATAATCGACGGAAAACTCGAAAACCGCGAAAACGGCTCATGGCAAATAAGAAGTATTGAAGGCTGGACGCCCGCCGACCGCGCAAATCCTGATAATAGCATGAAAGAAAAAGTATTGGTTATCTGGCGTAATTTAACTTCTGACATTGAAAAAGATAACGCTATTCTTGACGCCTGGTTTAATAAAAAACGAATAAATCCGCTTGATTTTGAATTTAATGTCATCTATGTTAATGGAACTAATAACCTTCCGAATCTGAAACTCGATAATGAAAACTGGAAAGTGCGCCTGATCGAAAAAGAATTTATGAAGCACATGTGGGAGGTTGAGTGATAATTTGAAAAAGAACTCGAATGAAATTACTGAGCTTACGCCGCTTTATAAAAAAATATCATCGATACTCGAAAATGCCAGAAAAAACGCTTATCGTGCTATCGACAATACTATGGTGTTGGCATACTGGCATATCGGCCGTCTGATAGTTGAAAATGAACAGAAAGGCTCGTTCAGAGCGGAGTATGGTAAAGCCGTTATCGGCGTTTTATCAGCACGCCTTATTAAAAAATTTGGCCGCGGATTTGACGAACGTAACCTGTGGTATATGAAGCAGTTTTATATATATTTTCAAAATATGAACGCACTGCGTTCAGAATTGAGTTGGACCCATTACAGGCTAATTTTGAGGGTTGAAAACGAGGATGCTCGAAATTTTTATGTTATCGAAACCGTTAAAAATAATTGGAGCACGAGAGAACTCGATCGGCAGATATCGACGCTTTTATTTGAAAGGATCGCGCTGAGCAAAAGCCATAAAAAAGTTAAAGAACTTGCAGTAAAAGGCCAGGAAATTAGAAAAGCCGATGATATAATAAAAGACCCGTACGTCCTTGAATTTTTAGACTTAAAGAAAAACGCCGCGCTCGATGAAACCACGCTTGAAAGCGCCTTGATCGATAAACTCGAAGAATTTCTACTCGAACTCGGACGTGGGTTTTCTTTTATTGCCCGCCAGAAGAGAATAACGATTGACGGCGATCACTATTACATAGACCTCGTATTTTACAATTATATCTTGAAGTGTTTCTTTTTAATAGACTTGAAAATGGGTAAATTAACTCATCAGGATATCGGACAAATGGATTTTTATGTAAGATATTTCGAGGAAGAAGAGAAAATCGAAGGCGACAATCCTGCCATAGGTTTGATATTATGTGCCGATAAAAATGACGCGATGGTTAAATATACGCTTTTAAAAGGCAATAAGAAGATATTTGCTTCGAAATACAAATTATATCTGCCTTCCGAGGATGAGCTTCGCCGCGAAATATTGCGAGAAAAAGAGATCATAGAACGCGAAAAACGCTTGTTGATAAGTTGATGCACATTTTACAACACCTCCCGCCAGAAGACTGAAAAAGTTATTAAATAAAGATAAAAGAGGCTAATTTTTATGCCGCCAAAAAAGAAAGATAAAATTAAAAAACATAATTTTAAAGATAAACTCATCTTGAATCAATGGCTGATAAGCCTTTTTGGAATTGACCCGCTGCACGATCATATCGTTAACGGCAAGAAGATGAGGCCGTTTCATAAACTTGCGGATATGATAATCGGTTCGAAAATTGAAGGACTCGATAAAGATAACCTTCATTATTTCTATAAAAATTTATTCGATATGTTCGGTGCTTCTTCAACCACGACTATAACAAAAGAACAACTTTTAAATTACGAAGAAAATATCGTCAGTCATACGCAAAAAATTAATGAAAAACGCGACAGACCGATCACTTGGAAATATTATCAATGGCTTAATCTTTTATTTGTCGAAATTTATCTTGACCTTTATTTTCACGACCGTCAGAAACTTTTAAAAGGCTTAAACGAATATATTTTACGCTATAACGCGCATTATCCTGAATATGCAGATATTTCTCCATATACCGACGACGATCTGAACAAAATTTGTTTTCAGAATGCCACCGGCAGCGGCAAAACACTTTTGATGCACATTAATTTTTTTCAGTTCAAGCATTATGCGAAAGTTTCAGGAAACACCCGCGATATTTCAAGATCAATTTTGATCACTCCGAATGAAAGACTGAGCAAGCAACATATCGATGAATTTTCCATTAGTGGAATCAGTGCGTCAATTTTCGTTGAAAAAGAAAAGACTGGACCGCTTGCTTTTGCTAATTCAAATCTTGGAATAATTGATGTTATTGAAATCACGAAACTCGCGGATACTGACGGCCCTAACACTATCGCAGCCAGGAGTCTTGGCGATAACAATCTTTTATTCGTAGATGAAGGGCATCGCGGCATGAGCGGCAAAGAAGAAGGTGCATGGTTCAAACGTCGCGCCGATCTTTGCGCGCGAGGGTTCACATTTGAATATTCAGCGACTTTCCAGCAGGCCGTCGCGGCGTCTAAAAGCGATGAATTCGAAAACAGCTATACTAAAAACGTAATATTCGATTATTCTTATAGATGGTTTTATGAAGACGGATTCGGCAAGGATTATCAAATACTTAACCTTCCGAAATCTTTTAAGGAAGTTCAGAACACTTATTTAATAGCGTGTTTATTAAAATTTTATCAGCAGCTTCGTGTTTTCGAAGAAAAAAGAAGTGAATTTGCGCCTTTTAACATTGAAAAACCTTTATGGGTTTTTGTCGGAAGCACCGTTACAAAAGCCAAAGGCGGCGTCAAGGACGATGAAATCGTCGCTACCGACGTCGCGCTTATAATTCAATTTATATCTGATTTTTTATCAGACCATAAGACGGCGAAGAGCGAGATTAAAAAAATATTAACCGGAAAAGGCCAGGATACAGGGTTACTCGATGCCGATGGAAACGATATCTTTCACGGATCGTTTTCGTTTTTAAATAAAAAAATATCATCCGGCGAAAGCATGGACGCCATTTATAAGGATATTATGGCAAGAATTTTCAATAACCAATCCGGCGGCAGGCTTAACTTGTGCCGTGTAAAAGGTGATTCCGGAGAAGTAGCCTTAAAAATCGGCGACGGAGAAGAATTATTTGGTTTAATTAACGTTGGCGACGCAGCAGGACTATGCAATCACTGTGAAGAAGTATGTAAAAACATAAATGTTACTGAAAGTGAATTCAATCAATCGATGTTCAATTCAATAAAAGATTCTAACTCTCCCGTGAATCTTTTAATCGGCTCTAAAAAATTTATTGAAGGCTGGGACTGCTGGCGCGTCAGCACCATGGGGCTTATGCATGTAGGCAAAAGCGAAGGCTCGCAAATTATTCAATTATTCGGACGCGGCGTCAGGCTTAAAGGATACAATTGGAGTCTGAAAAGAAGCGGATATACTAACATAGTCAATAAACCAAATGATATAAATGAACTCGAATTGTTAAATGTTTTTGGAATCGAAGCGGATTTCATGGAAAAATTCCGTGATTATCTCAAGGACGAAGGGCTGCCCGGAAATGAAAAAAGACAGACATTTTCAGTGCCGTTAAATATAACATACGACATTGATAAAAAATTGAAAATGCTAAAGCCAAGAATTAAAAAATCTGACGGTAAAGAATACGATTTTAAAAAAGACGGTCCGATACCAAATTTTGGAGAAGTACCGGCATATTTAGTCCATAACAAAATTGAATCGGACTGGTATCCGAGAATACAGACTATAAAATCTATAAATAAAAATGCCGTGGGCTTAAAAGATGAGGCTACATTAAAGTCTGAAGTTCTCGAATGGCTTGATTATGATGAACTATATTTTGAACTTGAACATTACAAGCGCGAAAGAAGCTGGCATAATTTTAATATTTCTAAAAATAATATCAAAGGTTTGCTTTCAAATTCATCATGGTACAAATTGTTGCTTCCCAGATTCAGGCTTGAATTAAACCATTTTAACGATATAAATTTAATTCAACAGGTATCGCTTGAACTACTAAAGCGATATTGCGATAAATATTATAATTACTGCAAGCGTGAGTTTATAGAGCCGCGCCTTGAATTAAGAGAATTGGGAATTAATGATGAAATATTACCAGATGAAAAAGAATATCAGTTTGTTATAGATAACTGTGAATCGGCCCTTATCAACAATATTCAGGAAATGATAAAAGAAGTTCCAAATACAAAAGATAAACTGATACAATGCACCGATCTTTTCGGCATAAATTTTAGCAAGCATTTATATCAACCGCTTTTTCATATGCGTCGTGGCGGTAAAATTGCCATAATGCCAATATCTTTGAATGAAAGCGAATATCAATTCATCGCCGATTTAAAAGACTGGTGCGATAAAAATGAGAAAAATATCAAGAAAAATAAACTTGAATTATTTCTCCTTCGCAATATCAGCCGTAAAGGCGTTGGGTTTTTCGAAGCGGGAAACTTCTATCCGGACTTTATATTATGGATTTTATATGGCGACAAGCAATACATATCATTCATCGATCCTCATGGACTAAGGCATGAAGGACCGGCAAGCGAAAAGATAAATCTTCATTTACACATCAAGGAAATCGAAAAAAGATTAAACGATCCGAACGCGATTTTAAACAGTTTCATATTATCATGGACAAAACATCCGGAATTAAATTGGGGTATGACAAAAGACGAATACGAAAAGCGTCATGTATTATTTATGAACGACAATAAAGATGAATATATTGATAAAATCTTTAATTTGCTTGGATTTAAAATTTAACATATATCAAAATTCGGTGCGACGGCTTGCAGCCAGCAGCACCGAATTTTAAAGAACGTTATATAATCAACATCCTTGCCAGAATGGCGCGCATTCCTACAGGCCGCACCAAGGAAAACCTTAAAGAAATTATAATAACCATTATAAGTTATTTATAAGCAAGAAATCAACTACCGAGGATTTCTTGGTAGTTCAAATTGAAGGCGGCAAAAAGGTTAACCGAACCGTCAAACATTACAGCCTTGAAGCTATTATAGCGGTCAGATTGAACGCCAAAACCTTAAAGAAGAATAACGCAAACAACCAGGCCGGGATGTACGGCGGAATCTAACTAATAAATCATCAATGGAGTATTCGTGAAAATACAGGTCAGCCGCGAAGGCAATGCTTATGTTTATAAAGTGTCGGATCGTTCGGGCGTTTCTGAGA
>AMFJ01007616.1_pt1 | contig 12158 bp, 13 predicted proteins | sample 427208 | NCBI WGS metagenome assembly AMFJ01 (sample SAMN02954298, study PRJNA114691) | groundwater metagenome | biome: aquatic; feature: subsurface aquifer; material: sediment; isolation source: subsurface aquifer sediment | place: USA: Rifle, CO | collected 2008-08
AAAGTCTGCTTCTTAACAAAGCGGGAGCGTATAACCAGCAATTTAACATTAAATATTATATTTTAACCTATATAAATGCTCCTGAGTGATGGCTTTATCAACAGGAATATCCCAATGGTCATGAGGTAAACTCTCTGCAAAAAGCTGCTCAGGTATAGGAACAATTTTGAGACAATCTTTCCTTAATCCGGGAATAAACCTGTCATAAAAACCTGCTCCATAACCAAGCCTATGACCTTTTTTATCCACCATTAAAGCAGGAATAATTGCCACATCAATAATAGCAGGATCAACTATTTCCTGTCCTTCATACGGTTCATAAACTCTCCACTTATTTTTAACCAGCATATCTCCAAACTGGTATTTATGTATGATAAGCCCCCTGGAATACATATCTACTCTGGGTAAATACCAATTCTTTGAATTGTCTTTATAAAGTTCTATTAAATTAATTTCATTATCAAAAGGATAAAAACTTAATATATTTTTAGAAAATCTGAAGAAATCCTGTCTTTTAAAATTATCACAAATTTCCTGACTGATAGTGTTAATATCCAACTCAAGTCTAGCCCTTTTGGCATATTCTCTATATTCTTTTTTAGTTTTAAAATTCAAATTTAAATTCATAAGTAATTAATCTTTTGTAACACTATCAAAAAAATATTTTCGATTTTCAGAAAATACTTTATACTATATCTTAGAGATATTTTAAAACAACATTAAGGGAATAAATAGAATGGATAGAAAAAAATTCTGTCACAAACTAAAAAAAGCAAGAATTGAAGCAGGATTTAAACAGGAAGATGTAGCAAAATACATGAATCTCCCTATATCTGCAATTTCCGTTATGGAATCAGGGGCAAGAAAAGTAGATGTATTTGAGCTTATAAAACTATCTGATTTCTACAATAAACCTGTAGAATGGTTCTTCCATGAACATAATAGTAATTTAAGAAGACGCTGGTATGACCTTGATCCTGTACTGTCAGAAGCAATAGAATTATTAAGACAAGCCCCTACAAGACTTCAAAGAAGCGCAGCTTCCGGCATAATAGGCTTTTTAAAACAGGCAGATTTTGATACCAAAAGATAATTATTAAGTATATTTAAGATTTATCCAGATCCTGCACGTTTTTGTCTCTTAATAGATAATTATGTATTAAAGTTTTGAGTAGAGTTTATTAAACTCTACTTTTTTAGTAGAGTATAAAAAGTTAGTAATAATATTATCTAGCACATTTAATTTATTGGTGTCACGAAAACAACTGGACTTAATCTGAAGTTATGAAGTAACATTTGAACACTGCTAGAAAAATTATAATAATTTAGGAAAAAACACATGGGTGCAGAAAATAATTCAAAAAACTTTGCAAAAACACTTAATTTATTTGATGCTGTAGCTATCGTTGCCGGGGCAATGATTGGTTCCGGGATTTTTATAGTATCTTCCGATATAGCTAAAGATGTACAGTCAGTAGGTTTATTATTGTTAGTCTGGTTTATCGCAGGAATCATGACAATTATAGGAGCATTATCATACGGTGAATTCGCTGCAAGTCTACCCGAAGCTGGCGGGCAGTATGTTTATATCAGGAAAGTCTGGGGTGAAATTTCAGGATTTTTATACGGCTGGACATTATTCCTTGTAATTCAAACAGGCTCAATTGCTGCTGTTGGAATTGCTTTTGCTAAATTCCTCGGAATCTTATTCCCGGTTGTAAGCGCTTCAAATCACTTATTTACTCTGTACAATTTTACAATATCATCTCAGCAACTTGTTGCTATTATATTGATTATTTTTCTTACCGGAATAAACTTACAGAGTGTCACACTGGCATCTCGTATTCAAAATACAGTTACAGTGACTAATATTTTAGCATTATCAGGAATAATTATTTGTGGTCTCTTAATTGGCTTAAAGGGAGATATTATAAGCGGGAACTTTTCTGCCATCCTAACATTGCCTCAATTAGACACTAATATTTATTCAATAATTGGAATAGGACTCGTAGGTTCATTATTCGCCTTTGATGGATGGAATAATCTGACATTTATCGCTGCTGAAATTAAAAATACGGAAAAAAATCTACCCCTTGCCTTGTTCTTTGGAACAGGAATAGTGGTGGTTCTTTATTTCCTGACAAATTTAATCTATTTATCAGCATTATCACTAAATGATATCCAGAATGCACATAATGGCATAGTTGGTGCAACTTTTATGCAATCATTATTTGGCACATATGGGAAAGTTGTAATATCAGTTATTATTCTTATAGCAGCTTTTGGATGCGTAAATAGCATGGTCTTAGCTGGCCCAAGAGTATTTTATGCCATGGCAAAGGATGGCCTGTTCTTCAAAAAACTTGCTACTCTGGGTGAAAAATCAAATGTACCAGAAAATTCCTTATTCCTGCAATGCTTCTGGTCTATTGTACTAGTGATGAGCGGTACATTCTCCCAACTGCTAGATTATCTAATCTTTGCTTCACTGTTATTTTATATAATGACTATAGGTGGATTATTTATATTCAGGAGAAAATATCCTGATATACCAAGACCGTACAAGGCTTTAGGGTATCCATACTTACCAATTATATACTGTGCAATTGGTATATTCATTGAAATAAATCTCCTAATTCACAAGCCGCTTTATACCTGGCCGGGTTTAATTATTGTATTAACAGGTATTCCTGTATACTACTTCTGGAAAAAATTCAGCAAGGTTGATTTACAGGAAATCACAGAAGAAATACAGGATCTTGACTAAATTTCCTGGTTTACTGGTTACTAAAATAATAGGATTATAAGGAATATGCCTAATAATAAGATTAAAACGATAATTGTATTTATTATTTTTCTAGTAAGCATTGTTTTGCTTTTAACCCAATTTAAAAATAAGTCTGATAAAAATCATATTCATATATCCTGTTCACGCACAATACGACCAGTAGTTGAAAAAGTTGCCAACTTATATACCCAAAAATATAAGCAGACAATATATATAGAAGATTTTGAAATAGATATTAATGCAGTTAATATCCTTTCAGACAAATATGATTTAGCATTTACCACTAAAACTAATGAAAATCCGTTACTGGATCATACAACTATAGGTTATGATTCACTTGTTATAATTGTAAATTCCAAAAACCCCTTAAACGAACTTAATAAACAGACATTAAATAACATATATACTAAAAAAGTCAAAAGCTGGCAGGAAGTAACCAGCTGGAACGAGCCTATTTTAATCTCTTCCGAAAAAACAGGCAGCAATTCAGCCAGATTATTTGAGCAATACAGTGGATTAACAAATCCTGGAAGAGAAAAAGGAATTAATGGTCACATCTCACAAGACACTCACATAGCAAATTCAGCCTTAGAATCCATAGGGTTTGTAAGTAGAATTCCCGGGGCGATAGGATTTACTTCTCTGGAAGCAGCTTTATACTCGAAAAAGCAAGGTTTAGCTATAAAAATACTAACTCTTAATGGTGCTTATCCTAATAAAGAAAATATTATAGACAATAAATATCCTATTAAGTCAGAGCTTAATCTTATTTACAAGAAAGATAATGTTAAAATTAAAGATTTTGTGGAGCTAGCCTTAAGTCCTCAAGGACAAAAGATAATCCAAGAACAGGATTTCATACCAGTAATCACCTATAAATAGGTTTATTTACGAATAATAATAATTGATGCAAGAAACAGTACTGCGGTTGCTATATCAGCATTCTGCCATATAGTACGTGTTAAGTGAATATGGGCAACAGGATTAAACAGTACAGCAATACTTGCAAAAATAATACATCCTAAAACTCTAATCCATAAAGACTTGTCAACAAGCTTAAAAGCCTTAAATGCTGTCATTGCTGCTACTATAAATACCAGCCAGCGCAAAAGCATATAATATGAGTCAGGATGAATATCAAGAGCCCAAAACAAAAGCCCCGCTACAACAATACGCACAATTATAAAAAACAATGAATTAATATTTAAGCTGATCATAATAAATCCTATAATTATCGATCTATACGTGTAAGTTTATTTTAACTTAAGAAGTTATCTCCTTGAGCATAGAATAATTATACTAGTTTTTAGAAAAACATGAAGAAATTGCATTATTCCTCACTACTTTATTTCATTAATTTTAACAATATTCAGGTGGAGATGTTATTTCCCCCTGAATAATTACTTAACAGAGTATCAGAATCCCTTTTGTTTTTTACGTTGTCCTTAAAAAGCAACTTTTTTTATGTTTTAATTTTAAGTTATTGAATACAAGGCAGGAAAAACTCATGAGTGAAGAAAATAACCCAAAAAGCTTTACAAGGACATTAAATTTATTCGATGCTACATCCATAGTTGCCGGTGCGATGATTGGTTCAGGAATATTTATAGTATCATCCCAGATTGCAAGGGATGTCCAATCCGCAAGCCTGCTTTTGCTTGTATGGCTATTGGCAGGGATAATGACTCTTATAGGAGCTTTATGCTATGGAGAATACGCTGCCAGCTGGCCGGATGCCGGCGGGCAATATGTTTATATTAAAAAAATATGGGGAGAAATAACAGGATTTGTATATGGATGGAGCTTATTTCTTGTAATTCAGACAGGTACAATCGCAGCTGTTGCAATTGCTTTTGCTAAGTTTCTAGGGATTTTACTCCCTATTGTCAGTTCTTCCTATAAGTTAGCAAGTTTTTATGGACTTTCTATCAGTACACAGCAATTAGTAGCAATATTTATACTTGTTGCTCTTACAGCTGTAAATGCAAGAGGTGTAAAAGATGCATCTTTTACACAAAATATCTTTACTGTTGCAAAAGTTCTAGCGCTTTTAGGAATTGTTTTTTGCGGTATTTTCTTTGGATTAAAGCCTGAAGTCATAAGTGCTAATTTTTCTAATGCCTTAAGTGCTCCTGACATAAACATAAGTGTGTTCTCGGCTGTTGCAATAGCAATGGTAGGTGCAATTTTTGCTGCGGATGCATGGAACAATGTGACTTTTATTGCAGGAGAAATTAAAAAACCTGAAAGAAACCTGCCATTTTCATTGTTTTTAGGATCAGGAATAGTAATAACCCTGTATTTACTTACCAATTTAATATATTTATTTGTTTTACCAATGGCAAACATTCAGACCGCAACAGAAGATATAGTCGGTGCCACTCTTATGCAGGCTATATTCGGAAATCCCGGACAAGCAATAATCGCAGTAGTTATCCTGATATCAGCTTTTGGCTGTTTGAATGGCATGATTTTAGCCGGGGCAAGGGTATATTACGCAATGGCAAAAGATGGTCTGTTCTTCAAAAAGCTGGCTATTCTTGGTAAAAAATCACAGGTGCCTGAAAATTCTTTATATCTTCAATGTTTTTGGGCCTCAGTTTTAGTAATGAGCGGGTCATATTCAGCCATTTTAGACTATGTAATATGTACTACCCTGATATTTTACATTTTAACTATCGGTGGAATATTTTTAGCCAGAAAAAAATACCCTGATATTCCAAGACCGTATAAAGCTGTAGGTTACCCTTATTTTCCAATAATCTACTGCATACTGGCTGTATATGTAGTAGCAAATCTACTGATATACAGACCTGAAACCACCTGGCCAGGTTTCATCCTGGCAGCAACAGGCATACCTGTTTATCTATTCTGGAAAAGAAAAAACACAGCAAAAGATCTGGAACTTCAGGATATTAAGGATCTATCCTAAATATGCTTTTTATAGTGGAATATAAAATGATTTATAATATCTTCCTTTGAAACACTATAGATATCATCTTCATCATAACTTCTAATCGAGCTTTTAGGAATATCTTCCCTGATTATGTTTCCTTCCAGATACTTTATGTCAATCCAAACAGTGACTTCATCAGGTGATACAACTGTATAAATAAATCTTTCGGAACAATATGCTTCACTAGTGTCATATTCTATATTTAATGTGACTGAATTCTGAGGAATATCTATTCCAAGCTCTTGAGATACGGTAATATTGCGATTATATTTTTCAAGTTCACTTTTTAACTCTTCAAAAGCAGGAGTGACCTTAGATAAGAAGAAATTTATCACTTCCTCCTTCATTTTCAGGTATTCCTGATATTCTAAACAGGATCTTTCCCGTTGATTTTCTCTTTGAGCCTCTCGTTGACTGAATAAACTCCCTAAATCTTCTTTCCAGTCCATATATTATCCCTTTATTGAGATTTGAATATTGATAATAAATTAGTATATCATGGTATTTCCAGTAAAAGCTATGGTTTAAGGACTATATCTCTAATCTTTCTACCTCTCTTCTTCTAAGATAGAATTTATCAATCTCAACCACTAAAACAACTATAGAAGCCACGAGAATGGTAATTATCCAGGTTGTAAGGCTAAGTTCAGTAGTATGAAATACAAATTGTAAAGGCTTGAAAGTTATAACAGCAATCTGAGCAAGTACTGCTATAGTCAGACTTACAAACAAGAATGAATTTGTAAAAGGATTCATCCTGAAAACAGACTTTCTAAATGAACGTGAATTCCAGACTTGAAAAAACTGGAAAAATACAATAGTATTTAATGCTGTTGTTCTTGCATAAGTCAAGCTGACATCTCTTTGTAATTCATACCAATATAATAGCAACGTTCCTGCTGCTATAACCAAAGCTATAACAATTATTCGATTAAATAACAGTTTATTAATAATATTTTCTTTAGGGTTTCGCGGAGGTTGTTTCTCAATATCTTTCTCTCCTGGCTCATAAGCTAACGCTACATCTTGTAATCCGTTAGTAACAAGATTTACCCATAAAACCTGAGTGGCAAGAAAAGGCAGGGGAAGATTAAAGATTAAACTGAATATAACTGCTAATGCTATTCCAATACCTGTTGGAACAAGAAAGAATGTAACCTTGCGAATATTGTCAAAAATTATCCTGCCGACCTTAACAGCTTCAAATATAGAGGCAAAGTTATCATCTTTTAATACCATATCTGATGCTTCTTTCGCGACATCAGTACCTATTTTACCCATAGCCACACCAATATTTGCTTTCTTTAAAGCGGGTGCATCATTTATCCCATCACCGGTTACTGCTACAACATTACCCTTATTTTGTAGAGCTTCTATAATCTCCAGCTTATGATGAGGTGAGACTCTGGCATATACTGAAATCTTTTCTACATTTTTATCAAGAAACTCTTTTCCATTTTCATCTATTTCCTGCCCTGTGATTACCATATCCCCGTCTTTATATATACCTATCTGCTTAGCAATGGTAGTGGCAGTAAGTTTATGATCGCCGGTAATCATAACTGTCTTAATTCCGGCTCTTTTAGTTCCTTTTATAGCTTCAACAGCACTTTCTCTTGGCGGATCAATAATCCCCTGAAAGCCCACGAGTTCTAAATCAGTTGTTGACTCTTTTTCAAGATTAACTTCTTCAGGACAAGCACGTATACGCTTGATCCCAAACCCTAAAGCTCTCAAGCCCTTTTGTGCCATATTTATATATTGATCCGAGTATTCTTTTTTATAATTATCTTTTGAAAAATCAAGTATTTGTTCAGGTGCACCTTTAACAAATATCACACATTCATCACCCTCCTGATACATAATTGCCATATATTGCCTTTTTGAGCTAAATGGAATTTCATCAACAAGTTTATATTTATATTCTTTTTCCTCAATGTTAATTCCATATTTCATTGCAGACACGATTAAGGCTGCCTCTGTGGGATCTCCTTTTATTTGCCATTCTTCATTTTCCTTATATAAGTCTGAAGAATTGCATAATAATCCTGTTAACAGAAGCTTGCATAATTCTTCATCCTCCTCAATTTTCTGTCCATTATGCAGAACCTCACCAGCAGGATCATAGCCAACACCGGTAAATTCAAACTCTTTACCATTAGCATAAGCTTTTACAACCGTCATTTTATTCTCAGTAATAGTACCCGTTTTGTCAGAGCATATATAATTACAACTTCCGAGCGTTTCAACAGCTATCAGCTTCCTGAGAATAGCATTTTTATCAGCCATCTTCTTTAGCCCAACAGCCAGAGTTATAGTAGCAACAATAGGTAACCCTTCAGGAATAACAGCTACAGTCATAGTTATTGCAAATAATACGATTTCATACAGAGTAATTCCTTGAATCAAGCCTATTATAACGACAAGCAAAGCCAAGCCAAAGCTTGCAACACCTATTTTCCGGCTAAGATCAGCAAATTTTCTTTGAATAGGGGAATATTCTTTAGTAGTAGTTTTTACCTGTCTGGATATCTTACCTAATTCTGTTTTTTCTCCTGTTCTTACTATTACCCCTTTGCCTCTGCCATTGGTGATAACTGTTCCCATAAAGGCCATATTTTTCTGATCGGCAACAGGAAGGTTTTCTCTATCAATAACTTCTATTTTCTTGTATACAGGAAGCGATTCTCCGGTAAACATTGATTCATCTATCTCAAGTTCTTTTGCTTCAAACAATCGTACATCAGCAGGAACTTTATATCCTGCTGATAAAGTAACAATATCACCTGGAACTATATCTGTGGCATTAATTCTATCCTCTTTACAGTTTCTGACTACAAATGCTTTTTGAGTAACCAGCTTTTTTAATGCCTGCATAGCTTTTTCAGCTTTATATTCCTGAAAAAAACCAACAATTGCATTTAGTATAACTATAACTATTATTACAATAGTATCGATATAATGCTGAATTAACAGTGTAAACACAGCCGCAAACAAAAGTATATATATTAATGGACTTGTAAATTGATGCAATATCAGCTTCCATAAAGGATGTTCTTCTTTCTCCTCTAAAGAATTAGTACCATATATTTTTAGCCTATTCTGGGCTTCTTCATCAGAAATTCCCCGATATGAAGTATCGAGCTCTATGAAAGTCTCATCTATCGCTTTTTTATAATATGTTCCTATTTCCAATTATCTCTTCTCCTTAATATATAAGAGTAACTGATATCAATTACTCTTATATGCATTTTCTATTGTAGATAACCTGATTAAATACAGATTATCTTTCAGGTTTTTGAGTAAAAACCGGCTGGTAAAATTGATAGTTTAAGACTTCATAAGCATCATAAGCATTACGATTTTCTGAAATTGGTGTTAATTTAGTTTCATACAAGGTTGAATCCTGCTCTTTAAGATAATTTGCTACATCTTCAGCAGCTCTAACTCCTTTTCCATCAATCATATCATGTATTTTACTCATATCATCCTGAGTTAAATGAATTGTATATCCATCAACATTTAATACATGAACATTTTGTTCTGCGTTAAATTCTAATGTGACGTTGCGTCTTCTAAGCATAGTCTATCTCCCCCCTAAATAGTAATGCTATATTTTAAATGCTCAAAACTAACTTAACCATAACCAATTAAGCAGACTTTAAGTTTAAAATTAATCGCTAGAGAATAAAAGGCTTTATATCTGTATAGAACAGCTCTTCTAACTGCTGTTCATTCAAATCTGTCCATGTTTCACTGTCTTGTGAGTATCGGTATTTATGGCTATCTTCATCATAATAAATTTTTAGATGCATATAATCCTCTTTCTTAGGAGAATCCCCATGAACAGGAATACTGGGCTTATTAACTATAACATTGGCATTTGGATCTTTTTTTAAATAGATATTCGGTCCGTGTTTTCTAATTGTTTTCTTAAATTCTTCTATTTCCATAACCAATTCCTCATCTTAATTAGAAAACATTAAAACAACATAATCATTATTTTATGCTTCAATTGTCTATACTGATGTAAGATACTTGAACTGTGTTCTAATTAAAAAGCAACAAAAACCACCCTTTTCGTTGTTTAATACTTATTTTTATATAAAAAGTTTATGTAATTTATTAATTTGCTATCAAAAATAATCCTGTTCTTATTTATAGTATATGTAATAAAAATCAATTGGAGATCTCAAAATATGAATAACATACAAGAAAGAAGAGTTATTGCTCCTGTTAATTTGGCACAATATCCTGGAACACAAATCAATCAGCCAAATATTTTTACCCAAAGTCAATTTGACAGTATTTCTTTTAGTGGTAAAGTTTCTCAAAAATTATCTAGCAAGCTGGTAGAAAAATTTTCTAACAAGCTAAAACTGGTTTTAGCAGCTATTGCGGGTCCCGAATATTATGTTAGAGATATAAAAACATTAGCTCATAATGAAACTGTAGAGTTAATGGCAAAAAATCCAAAAGGTGCACTGCAAAAAGCAAAACACTTACTCCAAATTAATAAACAAACAATAAAAGAGACAGTAAAAAGAGGTTATTTGAATTCTAGTGATAATAACGCCTGGTTAATAAGCACTTATAATCTTGTAGGTACTATTAATGGAAAATTAGGCAAAAGAAGTCAGGAATTTTTAAATTACGCTAAAGGTTATGAAACGTACTTGAAGACTGGAAACAGAGCCAAAGCTACACCTATGTTCAAGCATATTTCAGATAAAATGATAAAAATGGCAGAAGAAGGCAACAAGCCAGATTTAGCAAATAAAATAAAAACAGAAGTTAAGAAATACTCTGCAAAAATATAAATACAAATCTATAATTGCTTATAGAGAGAACATTTAGATAAATGTTCTCTCTATAGCTTTAAATATACTTATAATTTATTGATTGGAATGGCAATTAAGACACTATAATATTGAAATTATTAGCCATTTTATTCACGCTACAAGAGATTCTCAAAAATGATTTTATAAATAAAAATAATCTGCAATGTATAAACAATAAAAGGGAGATAAAACTATGAATTTAACCAGCAATGCTTTTGCAGATAAAGAATTGATTCCTCCTCAATATACCTGTGATGGAGAAAACTACTCACCACCATTAAAAATTGAGAAAGTTCCTGAAAATGCAGAAAGTCTGGCACTAATAGCTGATGACCCCGATGCACCAAACGGTACTTTCGTTCACTGGGTGCGTTATAATATGCCATCAGACAAAAGAGAAATACCTGAAAGAACACCAACCATTCCACAATTGGCAGATAAAAGCCTACAGGGTAAAAATAGCTTTGGAAAAATCGGCTACGGCGGGCCATGTCCTCCGAGCGGGACACATAGATATTTCTTTAAACTTTATGCGCTTGATACGAGTCTGGATCTTAATCCCGATGCAACTACAAAGAAAGAACTCGAAAATGCAATGAGGGGGCATATTCTTTCTGAAGCAGAATTAGTAGGTCTTTACAGTCATTAAGTTATATTCAAATTCAATAATTCACTACAATTTGAATACATATAAAAAGTGATATTTTAAGATTATTTAAAATTACTCTAAAATCAATTGTTCTCCTCTGTAGTTCATGAAAAGATTGAAAAGTCTGGAATAGAGCAGGGGAAAAAGATGAATAGAGTTGAGTTTGTGACGAACGCAGGGGGCGTTTTCAAAACTAACAAGGGGTACAAAGGGCTTAATGGCACTGACAAAGATAAAATTTTTTGGGGCTTTCATTCTAAATACCAAGACAGTCACGGGATATATTCAGGAGTTCCCACTGATCAACTTATTCTTAGCAATCAAAAAAGTATTGAACACGTGACTCCAAAGAGTGTTCTTCAAAAATATTTGAGAAGAACTTCTGATAAAGCAACTTCACAAGGGGCAACAGTTAATCCTTTTAACCTTTTCCCGGCAGACAGAGATATTAATTCAAAAAGAGGGAACTCCCCTTTTGACTTTGATGGGGACAAAGTAGTAGTAAAATTTACAAGCCCCAAGTTTAAATTCAAAGATTTTGGCCTTGATAAAGATAATGAATGGGTAATCCCTAAAGAATCCAGAGGAGATATAGCCCGCTCCATTCTGTATATGAACTTAGTCTACAATTTAAAAAAGATATATGGCAATAAAACCGAAACATTAAAACAATGGGCTATACAAGATCCACCGAGCAAGGAAGAAACGGATTATAACGAATGGGTGAAAAAAAATATAGGCATTCAAAATCCATTCCTTTCCCCAAACGGAAAAGAATTACTAAAGGATGAAAGATTGCTTGAAGAACTTTCTTCTGATAAAAATTCTTCTGATCAAAAGCTTCCTGAGCATTTTCACAACTTTAACGATTTTAGATAACTAATATCTAAGAAGCTGTCTTGTTAAAGTTGGTGAGTCACCTTT
>AMFJ01019309.1_pt1 | contig 12151 bp, 6 predicted proteins | sample 427208 | NCBI WGS metagenome assembly AMFJ01 (sample SAMN02954298, study PRJNA114691) | groundwater metagenome | biome: aquatic; feature: subsurface aquifer; material: sediment; isolation source: subsurface aquifer sediment | place: USA: Rifle, CO | collected 2008-08
GTACCTCACTGTACATCGAAATTTAAACGTTTTTCAATCCCGCAACAAGTGCGGGACAAAATCTCGAAATAGCGCTCACTATTCCTGCGATTTTTCTCAATCAAAACGTTTAAATTTCTCGTACATTGAGCGCCATAACACCTAAAACCCATTCGCTATAGGTATAATAGCTTAATCGATTTAAGCGATTTAGGCTATAAACTAATTTGAACGGAATACGCTTTTTGCTTAGACAATCCTGGCGTATTTTATATATAATTTCTAGAATTAAAGAGTAATGAGATTATGCAGTTAAAGAAAATTAAACTTTCGGGTTTTAAGTCATTCGTTGATCCAACGGTTGTGCCTATTCCAAGTAATTTGGTTGCAATTGTTGGGCCTAACGGCTGCGGTAAATCGAATATTATTGATGCTGTTTGCTGGGTGATGGGGGAGAGTTCAGCTAAGTATTTGCGTGGCGAATCACTCACCGATGTGATTTTTAATGGTTCCAGTACACGTAAGCCAGTAGGTCAAGCAACCGTTGAGTTAATCTTTGATAATCAAGATGGCAGTGTAGGTGGTGAATACGCTAGCTATGCAGAAATCTCAATTCGCCGTGTACTGAATCGGGACAGTGAATCCGGTTATTTTTTAAATGGAACACGTTGTCGGCGTCGGGATATTATCGATATCTTCTTAGGTACCGGCCTTGGGCCACGTAGTTACTCCATTATTGGCCAAAACATGATTGCTCGTATCATCGAAGCTAAGCCAGATGATATGCGTACTTATCTAGAAGAAGCGGCCGGTATTTCAAAATATAAAGAACGACGACGTGAAACGGAAAATCGTATTCGTGACACGAAAGAAAACATGGCACGTTTAGATGATGTGCGTGCTGAATTAGATAAACAGTTAACTCATTTAAAACGTCAGGCAAGTGCAGCTGAAAAATTTAAAACATTAAAACAAGAAGAACGTAATGCGCGTGCTCAATGGTTGACGGCAGAATGGCGTCAACACGATAAAAAGCTTGTGCAATATTCATTACAAATCCAGCAACAAGAAACCTCTCTTGCTGCGGAGCAAGCAGAGTTAGGTGAGAACCAGCTTAATACGGATAGAATGCGCAATGATTACAATTTAGCGAATGAAGCTTTTCAGGAAGTTCAACGACGCTATTATGCTGCAGGCAATGAAATTACCCGTATTGAACAAGATATTCATCATGCGCATGAACGCAGACGTCAGTGGCAAGCAGATATAGATCAAGCTCAGAGTGATTGGACTGAAGTAAAAAATAACTTAGAAGAAATGGAGCATGAATTAAGCGAATTAATTGATGAAACCCGTCATCTCGAACCCGAATTACGTGATGTATCTATGTCGGCAGTCTCTGCTATTGAAGGGTATAGCCAAGCTGAAAAAGCAATGCAATCTTGGCAAAATGGGTGGGATGAATTTAATCAGCGTTTAGCTAAAATAACGCAGACTGCAGAAGTTGAACGAACACGTATAGTGTATTTAGAGCAACAACTCACTTCATTTAAGCAATATAAAACGCAATGTGAAGCAGAGCAAGCACAAATTAATTTTAAGGAACTGAATACAGAAATAGCGGATCTATCACAACAAGTTTCGCAAGCAACAACATTATCAGCAAAGCAAAACCAGCAATTAATTCATATTCAGCAAGAAATGGGCACCGCAGAAGTCTTGCAACAGCAAACAGTGCGCCAGTTAGACCAAGTACGTAACCATCTACAACAATTGCGTGGAAAACAGGCGTCTCTGGAAGCCTTACAGCAAACCGCGCTGGGGCAGCGCGATAACCCAAATACAGCATGGTTGACAAAGCACAAATTAGATCAATTACCGCGTTTAGCACAATGTGTTGAGGTGGAATCAGGTTGGGAACAGGCAGTTGAGAAAGTATTGGGAACAAATTTACAAGCTATCTGCGTGGATACGTTATTGGCTATCACTGATGTAATCGATGAATTTACGCAGGGTAGTTTAAGTGTGTTTGCTCCGCACGCATCCTCTTCTTCATCTTTATTACAAGCAACTTTATTATTAAGTAAAATTAAATCACCATGGCCGCTTGATTCATTACTCGCGGGTGTTTATACCGCAGAAACCCGAGCAGAAGCATTAGAGTTATGTCAGACATTAGCATCGCATGAATCCGTTATTACTCGTGAAGGCATATGGTTAAGCGCTGCTTGGTTGCGCATTTCGCATGAAGAAAATCCTGCTGCAGGAATATTCCAGCGAGAACAGGAATTAAAACAGCTAGCGAAGCAGATTGCTGAACAGGCAAAGATTCAGGTTAAATTAGAAAAAGATTTAGCACAAAATCGTGAACACTCAAAAGAATTAGAATCTCACAGGGATGATTTGCAAAAAGCAGTGAATCAATCTTATGCGAAAATGACTCAACTGCAAGCACAACAAAAAATTAAACAAGAATGGTTAGCTAACCTGACTACGCGTGCTAAACAATTAGATGCTGAATTAGAAAATAATCTTAATCAGTATGAACAAACGAACAACGATCTCGCGCAAACCCGGTTACGTTGGCAAGAAGCGATGAATGCGTTGGAAAAATTAGCGGGACAACGAAATACGCGTATCCACGAACGCGACAAGTTGCGCGAAAACTTACATGCAAGCCGTGAACAACTCAATGAAGTAAAAGAACAGCAGCATCAGTTGGAAATTCGATTGCAAACGACTAAATCACAGCAAGCATCATCACAACACACCCTATCGCGCATGCAAGCACAACTGGCAACGTTAGCTGAGCGAAAAAAAATATTACAAGCAGATTTTGATGTTGAAACGCCATTAGTTAAATTAGAAAGTGCACTCTCAATGGCTCTTAGTCATCGATTACAAATTGAAGAAGAATTAAACCGTGCACGCAATGCAATTAATGAAGTGAATCAGGCATTGCATGCTATAGAGGATGCGCGTCACGGAATTGAAGGTAAAATAGCAGCAATTCGTGATATGCTAGAAACATTACGTCTTGAAAACCAAAGTGTAAAAGTCAAAACAGAGACTATTCTTGAACAGTTAAAAGAAATGCAGCTTCGCCTTGAAGATGTATTAAAAGATTTGTCTGAAGATGCGTCTCCAGAGTTGTGTCATCAACAATTAGAGCAGATGACTGCACGCATTACCCGCTTAGGGCCAATTAATTTAGTAGCAATCGAAGAATATACGGCATGTGCAGAACGTAAAGAATATCTTGATAAACAATACGCTGATTTATTTGAAGGGTTAGCGACCCTTGAAAATGCGATTGCAAAAATTGATAAAGAAACGCGAGCGCGCTTCAAAGAAACGTTTGATAAAGTCAATGAACGTTTTCAAGAATTATTCCCTAAAGTATTTGGTGGCGGCTATGCTTATTTGGAGCTCACGGGAGAAAATTTATTAGACGCGGGTATTAGTATTATGGCGTGTCCGCCTGGGAAACGTAATAGCACGATTCATTTGCTCTCTGGTGGTGAAAAAGCCATGGCTGCTATTGCATTAGTCTTCTCAATTTTCCATTTGAATCCCGCACCCTTTTGTTTGCTCGATGAAGTAGATGCTCCTTTGGATGATGCTAACATCGGGCGTTTTTGTCAATTAGTGAAGGCGATGGCAGAAAAAACACAATTTATTTTTATTAGTCATAATAAATTAGCAATAGAAATGGGTGATCATCTCATGGGTGTCACCATGCAGGAACCGGGTGTGTCACGGTTAGTGAGTGTGAATATGGAAGAGGCAGTGAGTTTGGCTGGAGCATAGGAGAGTGCTAATGTGAGAGGTATAATATGGATGGTTATGTGAAGTTTGGTTTATTATTGATTGCTGTGATTACGTTGTTATGGGTACTGTTGGATGGATGGTATAAAAAACGCTATACACGTATAACAGACACTGCGTTGTTGAACAAAAAATCCATTGATTCTGAATTTACGATGAGCGATGATTCAGATGAGTTATTTGATGCTCCTGATCAAGTAGGGCCATCGCGAGTGGTTTCTTTAGAAAATGGCCCAACACAAAAAACGAGTTTTAGATTAGCGCAAGATCAGACAGCGCGAGTTCCTGCACCTGAGGCAAAACGCAATCCACTTTCTAACAAAGTAACTCAACCCCCTTCTGCTTTAGAGCGTAATTTGCTTGTCCTCTGTGTCATGGCAAAGCCGAGCACACATTTTGTATCGTATGATTTACTGCAAGCTATTTCTAATGCGGGCATGCAATTGGGAGCGATGAATATTTTTCATTATTATCAAGCAACAATCAGTGGAAAAATCAAATTATTTAGTTTGGCATCTGCTAATAAACCAGGTGATTTTGATATAAATAATATGGGAAATTTTTCTTGCACAGGGTTGATGTTATTTATGAATATTGCAGAAGTGCCTGATCCACAACATACGTTTAAATTAATGTTAGAGACAGCAGAAGGATTGGTTGAGGATTTAGATGGCATATTGCATGCAGATCCATTGACTCCTTGGAATGAAAAAGTTGCTTGGCAATATCAAAAGAAATTATTTAATCTAAAATCGCGATAATGAATGACAAAATTGAAAGCAAGATCAATAAGTTACGTCAACAAATTAATGAGCATAATTATCGTTATTATGTGTTAGATGATCCTAGCGTGTCTGATGCAGAATACGACCGGTTGTTTCGGGAATTGCAACAATTGGAACAGGATTATCCACAATTAATTACTCCAGATTCTCCCACGCAACGTATCGGCGCGACTCCCTTAAAAGCATTTGCAAAAGTGCAACATGCAATCCCTATGTTATCGCTTGATAATGCGTTTACAGATAATGAAGCTATTGCTTTTGATGAGAGAGTTCGTGAGCGTTTGTCTGTATCACATCTTATTGAATATTCTTGTGAACCTAAGCTGGATGGGTTAGCTGTAAGTATTCATTACGAAAAAGGAGTATTAGTCCGTGCTGCAACACGAGGTGATGGTAATGTCGGTGAAGATATTACTGAAAATATCCGCACTATACCCACGGTACCGTTACGTTTGTTAGGAGATGAATATCCGTCAGCTTTAGAAGTACGCGGCGAAGTATACATGCCTAAAAAAGGATTTAATAAACTGAACCGTTTAGCGCAAGAGAAGGGCGAGAAAGTTTTTGTTAACCCGCGTAATGCGGCAGCAGGTAGTTTACGGCAATTGGATTCACGTGTGACAGCAGCACGTCCGCTCGAAATTTTTTGTTATGGTATTGGAGTATTGCAAGGCGAAAAAAATCTGGAATCACACAGCGATATTTTAATGCATTTAAAGAAATGGGGCTTGCGTGTAAGCCCTGAGCAAGAGGTTGTTAATGGCATTAAAGGCTGTTTGGTCTATTATCAACGGATCCATAAAAAACGCGCTGATTTACCTTATGAAATTGATGGGGTTGTTTATAAGGTAAATAAATTAATTGAACAAAAAAAATTAGGTTTTGTCTCCCGTGCACCACGTTGGGCGATTGCACATAAATTTCCAGCAGAGGAAGTATTAACTACAGTGGAATCCGTTGAATTTCAGGTGGGACGTACAGGCGCTTTAACACCTGTTGCGCGACTGCGCCCTGTATTTGTGAGTGGTGTTACCATTAGTAATGCAACGTTACATAATATGGATGAAGTACGACGTAAAGATATTCATATTGGTGATACAGTGGTGATTCATCGTGCTGGCGATGTAATTCCAGAAGTTGTTTCTGTTATTAAAGAGCATCGCTCTCAGGATGCTAAAAAAATCATGTTGCCTGCATACTGTCCGATTTGTCATTCTAAAATAGAACATATTGAAGGAGAAGCTATTGCACGTTGTAGCGGCGGTTTATTTTGTCCAGCACAACGCAAAGAAGCGATTAGACATTTTGCTTCTCGTCGAGCGATGAATATTGATGGGCTAGGAGACAAGCTGGTTGAACAGTTAGTAGATAATAATAGGGTATCAACTGTTGCAGATTTGTATTCACTTACTTTAATACCATTAGCTAATCTTGACAGGATGGCAGAAAAATCCGCCCAGAATTTATTGGATGCATTGGATAAAAGTAAACAAACAACATTAGAGCGTTTTTTGTATGCGTTAGGAATTCGTGAGGTCGGAGAAGCAACCGCCAAGCAATTGGCAAATCATTTTGGTGATTTATCTGAATTAGCAACTGCTAATGAAGACATTTTGCAAACATTACCTGATATTGGCCCTGTTGTAGCTAAACATATCGTAACTTTTTTTGCAGAAAAACATAATCGTGATGTGATTGATAAATTACTGAAAGCAGGTATTGTATGGAAAAAAATTGTAAAAAAAATCGCATTACCTCTGTCTGGCAAAACATTTGTTTTAACAGGAACGTTAACCGCTATGACGCGTGAAGATGCAAAGGAGAAGCTGGAATCGTTAGGAGCGAAAGTAGCTGGTAGTGTTTCAAGTAAAACAAATTATGTTGTAGTGGGCAAAGATCCAGGTTCTAAGCTGGCTAAGGCTGAAAAGCTGGGTGTCCCCCTTCTAAAAGAAAAAGAATTCATTCGATTTTTGTTTGATTTAAGGTAGGCAAATTATAATTTAGGTTGCGTGCGAAATACAGGGTTACTGCCAGGTTGTGGTATTGCGCACTTTGCGATTTCATCGTAAGTTTCGATTATTTTTTGAATAAACTGCTTGCCATCGTATGGATGATATAGATTATATAGTTTCATTTTATCTATATCGGATAAATTCGTGAGGTCTGCTGCCAATCCGGTATTAAAAAAACCTTTATTAGATGGATCTAATAAATAACGATGACCATTTTCTGCCTCATAAATCATAACAGCATGTGATGCGGGGGTTTTTTGTTTATCCATATTCAGAGGCTGTAATTGGCCGCGAAAACGATAAATTTTACTTTTTGTGTCTTCAAAGGTCTTAAAATGTTGTTTGGCATGATAATCAATCAAATGAACTAATAAATAAGCGCTTGCTAATACATGATGGCGGCAATATCCTTGTTTAGATTCAAAAAACCATTCTAAAGGTGCAATTTTTTTATTTGCTGACAACAACAGTGAAGTATGCTTTTCATGGATTATAGTTTGTAATTTTTCTTCGGTTGTTCGAGGAAGATATAATCGTACCTCTGTAACCAAGTTTTGCAATACGGCCAAATCATAAGGAATAGGAGCAGCAATAGGTTGTATTGTTGTATTTTCTATAGTTTCGTCATCTAAAGGTTGCGTGGATTCTTCTGAATTATCCGAATAGATTTTATATAGTGATAAAAATTTATCGAAATATTTTTTTAAATTAGCAGATTGTAAATCTAGTAAAAGAATTTCGCGATCGCTACTGCTTCTACAGCTAAGTCGAGTTAAAGGATGAACGGATAATGTGTGCGTCAGTATTTCATAAGTTTGTCCTTGAAAAAAGGTGGGTTCTGCACCATGTTTATCGATAGCTGCTTGTGTCAAAGTCCTCTGAAATGGTGCAGGTTGCATTTCATAAGAAATGCTAGGTTCTGATAGTTTCTTGTGTTCATCCAAAGCCAATATAATTTCTTTACTACTGGATTTTTTTTTATTTTCTCTCGTAGGGCTAGATTTCTTGTGCAAGCGATTTGATGACATATTTATCAATTTCGTGAAAATTTAACTGATGAATCGTATTTTTCGTTTGTACAGGATGGTTCGTTGTGTTTTCTTTTTAAATGATGTAAATTTCGAAAAAATCCTGCATATTTTGTATGTTGTATATGGACATTAGAAGAAACGAGCTGTAATCGTTCAATGGTATTTTGTACAGGAGAGGATAATTCCTGCTTTATGCACGCTAATTGAATATGTGCTGCTTGCATGTTAACGTTTTTTGCTTTTTCATCCAGAAATCCATAACGCAATCCATGAAAACGAATTCCATTACGTTCAATAATTTCTTTGACGTGTAATAAATGTTTTTCTTTATCATCTACCATAACGATATGTTTTGGAAGTTTTGGCGTATGTGTTAAAAGGCTATTTAAACATTTTCCTTTATCTTTCCCGCTGCAAAAAATAATACCACCAGAATAAGTGGGATTGTTTTCTTTATCTTCATTATCTAATTCAATCTTTTTTGCAGAGGTATCCCAGCATCTAGAAAAGTCAATTCCAATATCCTTTAACTGGCAGCGAGTTGTTTCGATAAGAGAGCTATCGCGAGCAGTCAGGGCTAATATTGGAACACCGCTATCTTGCAGTGCTTTCACTAGGTGAACTATTTCGGGTTCAACCGTTTTTGTGCGAATACGATGTTGTACTTCTTGATAGAGTTTCACTACTGAGATCATAGCTTCTTCTTTATTGGATGTTAGTTGACAAGCATGTTCAATTAATTTTACAAACCATTGATCGCTACCAAGTTCATGCAAAGGCTCCATCACTGTGTTATCAATATCTAATAATAACCAGGTGTCATAGCTGATCAATTGCAGCATATCTCGAATAGATTGGGTTTCTATAATTTTTTCTTCAGAATTTCTTACTAGCATATTTTCATCCTTCTTGATTTGCTATACCAACGAAAGTTGGCATCCAGTATTTTTAATCTCTTTCTGGATACCCACTTTCGCAAAAGTGAATTATTTATTTGTAACGGGCATGTTTGTGGTCAATTTCATTATCTTGATCTATATCCATGTGAGAGGAATCCTTTTCTCTGTAAAAAAAGTGAAATTTGTTAGAATATTTTAGCTGAGGTTTTGTTTTTTCTTTTCTTGAAAAGGCACTTTCTTCTGATTCTTCTTTATCTTCATTAGTAGAGCCTTCTTCGAGTTCCTCCTCTTCTTCCTCATCATAATTTTCATCTTCATCAATGTCTTCGTATGATAGGTCTTCGTCTTCATCTAGTGGATATTGGCTATACAATTGTTCCATTTGATCAAGCTTGGCGCGATATCTTCTTGCCCCAGGTAAATCCTCTAAAGTAAGTTCGTGATTGGGCTGTTTTTCTTCCATAGTAACATCATTGCATGGAATACTGCTTGATGAACTGCTGCTTGAAGAAGCATTTTTCGGTATGATGAGATGATCTATTTTGTGTTCTGGTAATAAATCTTCTGATCGATCTCCTCCCTTGATATTGTATTGTTTTAACAGTGCATCCTGTTCTGCTTTTGCCATGTTTTTAACAACAATTTTATTTTTTGAATGGGTAGTAATGCAGTGCAGATCATTTGGATTATTTTCCATGGCTGCTATCGCATCGTGAATATTATTAATTGGTTTGCCATTAATTTCTGTGATAATAGCATTCACGTGCTTCTCATAGCCTTCTGTGTTTTCACAATCTAAAATATCATTAATAACGATAATTTGCTCATCAGGCAATTTTTTAGATAGCTCTGTAAGAAAAGATCCGTTTTCACGGTAGTCTTCTAGATCTCCACCTTTTCCTTCCAGGTAATTACGCGTTAAGGGTATAAATACAATGCCCGAGTTAATATAATAAGTTGGCATTTTATCATGTTCTGTTTGTGGGACTTTTTCAGTTTCCAATGGAACATGATCTAATTTGACAGTGATATGATGAGTTTCTGCTTGTTTAGTTTTCTCATTTTTACGTAATACCTTCAATTGCACGGTATCACCAATATATTTCATGTGAGTGACATGAAGTAGATCAATACGTTTGCCTATGTCAGGTATGTCAACGGTTCCTTGATTAGAGATGGGTAATGAGTCGATTTCTAATAAAATATCATCTGGTTTGAGTTTATTAAAGGCATCACAAAGATTATTAACTGAACTGACACGTATTCCCGTTTGCTCTTTAGTCATCCCGTAATGTTTTCTTAACGATGGATTTTCTAATGTTTCAAAATTAACAGGTAAGATAGGAAAGCCGCGATATTTTTTGCCGCTCAGTGCTTCTGTTAAAAAATGCCAGATAACGGGAGGAGGTATCATGAATCCTAGGCCTTGTCTATCGTAGCCCTGAAAAGCAACGCCTACTACTTTGTTATTGGATAGAACAGGGCCGCCACTGTTACCAGGATTGATTGCTGCATCTATTTGGACTTGTAACATATCTAGCCCGCTCATACAGTAATCGCGTACTTCGATACGTGAAACAATGCCTTTGCTAACAGATATTTCATCACCACCCATCGGAAAACCTACGGTTAGTACTTTATCTTTATGACGTACCATATCGCCTAGTTCTAACGGTTTTGCAATATGCAAAAATTCAGGATCATCTACTTCCAATAAGGCCAGATCACATTGATACGATACGCATTTAGGTTTGACTTCATATTTTTTAGTCGTGTTTGCAAATCGGATGCGCGTTCTTACCATATTTTCTACACAGTGCGCGTTCGTTAAAATATATTTTTTACCGTGGTGCTCTATGACTAATCCTGTTCCACTACTTCCGCCAACATGTGTGCCCATCCAGGGTTGATCATAGTCAGGTTCTTGAGAAGTTGTTAAGATTTGCACGATAGATTTTTCATATTCGACAGGCGAGGAAGGGGGTAGCGATAATTTTGCTTTTTTCTTTTTTGGGGAAAGTGCATCTTCAGCGATCCTCTTTGATTTTTTTATGGGAAAAGAGAGAGCAGAAGATGAGGATGATACATGGAAAGACGCAGCTGTTGCTGGTGTTGATGAAGCAGAGGCTTTGTAAGCAGGATTTAATACACCTTGTTGCGAAGCAGGTGAAGTGCCATATAACAACTGATAAGCAATTGCTGTACCTTGTGCGATATCAGACGCTTTTCTAAAAAGAGGATATTGTTTAAAAGGATTAATTGTTTGCAGAAATTTTATGAACTGACCTTCTTCCTCGATGTTAACTGAAAATTCGATCTTTTTGATGAGTTCAGAATCTAACAGCATTTCAAAAAGAGGTTTGATTCTAATGGACGCTTTGGGTCTATTTAACGCGAACCATTTAGCAATACGTTCCAATACCATCATTTCTGTATTGGCCCATTTGGGAGCTGCACCTAAATTTTCTGCGACTTGAGGATTTTTTTCCGTTGGTGTTAATCCAAATCCTTCGGCGTGTAACCATTCTGGACGATAGTTACTTTTAAACGCTTCTCGTAAAGGCGCTTTAACAGCGCGTTGTAATACTTTTATCATTTCAGGATGTAATTCCTCTTGCCAAGTTTCTAAAAAATATTCATACGTGTCTCTGGCTGATTCACCTCCCATGACAGTGTTTTGATCTGGTGTTCTGGTTTTAATGTTGTCTCTTGCTCTAACGGATTCATGATCAATGATAAGTTCATTGCCAGCTTTAATTTTGTTGCCTGTTTTTTCTTTTATTTCTTGTATCTCTTTATCTAATTCTTCTTTATTTTTTGGCGCAAGGTCTTCTCGAAATAATGGCGTTTCTTTTTCTTTTCCACCCCAAAAAGGTTCTTGTTCTGATGCAGAGGGTGAAAAACAGGCAATCTGCATGGGTGTTGAGGTATATTTTTCATCAGTTAATTCTAAATCGATAAAACGTTTGGCATACATTTTAGTACCGTGAGTGGGTGTTGTTGCTCTAAATCGATGTAGTCCGTAACGTTCAATTGCTTCAATATTAATTAAAGGACGTATGGTTGGTGTGCTTTTTTCTGTTCCTTGAGGTATGTTGTATTGCAATGCGATTTCTTCACCTTGTTCGTTTTTTATAATCACAGCATGACCGACTTTGTCGCTATTACCTAAATAACGTGCATATTCATTGCTAGACAAGTGATCAAAATCTTTTGCAGTAAATTCGTGTGTTTCAATCGATGGATGCGCGGAAAAAGAACTGGAGCTGGAGGAAGATGAAGAGCTGGCTAAATTTGTTTGATTTATTTCATCGGTTACATCATCTGTAGGGCTGTCAATAACTCTTTTTCTCTTTCTTCTTTTTGTGACTTCTTCCTCTTGTTGCTTTTGATCATTGGCAATAGCACGCGTTTCTCTTGATTGGGACATAATGAAGAACTCCTTTTCTGAATAAAGTCATCTTTGACAAAATGTCGTTCAATTGATGTGAAGCATTTCCTATACTTCTCAAAGCCTTAGTATTATGCTGGATTAAACCTTAAGGAAATCTTAAGATGAAATAATGCGTCAGAATTGAACTCTGTACACGACAAAAATGGCAAATGTTTCAAATCAT
>AMFJ01002700.1_pt1 | contig 12150 bp, 8 predicted proteins | sample 427208 | NCBI WGS metagenome assembly AMFJ01 (sample SAMN02954298, study PRJNA114691) | groundwater metagenome | biome: aquatic; feature: subsurface aquifer; material: sediment; isolation source: subsurface aquifer sediment | place: USA: Rifle, CO | collected 2008-08
GAACTTAATTTTAAATTTAAAATTTTAAATTTAAAATTCTTTTGACCCCTTTGAGCCTTCAAAAGCAGATGTCCTGTCATCTTCAAGTGCACATACATCGTTTTTCCTCCACTTAAATCAATGAAAATATTTTTTCCAATTCTTCGCACTCTCAAAATCTTTCTTCCAGCAATGCCAGCTTGAAATTTTTTTAAACTAACTCCTTTAATCCCATTTTCCCATTCACTCCAAAAATCAACTATCCGGTAGCTGACTATTTTTTTATTCAAATCATTGACAATTGTCTCAACCTCAGGTAATTCCGGCATATATTTTCGCTCGCTAATAAATTAATTCTTTTCTTCTTATTCTAATAGAAAATATGCTATTGGTCTAGCTCAAAAATCCACCATCAATTTTAGTATCCATCCCTCTCATCTATTTACTATTTCCCCTTATAGCTATATCTTTAAAATAAAGTAAAACGGCGAGCAATAATCAATGTTCAATACTCATTCAATATTCAACTCTCAATAAGCCAATTGAATATTAAATTATTGACTATTAAATGTATATTGATTATTGAATATTATAATCTTAAATTCCCAACTTCATAAATTCCCAGATTCCTAAATTCATATTTTATCAATACCCCAACTTAGCTAATCAACTACTTAACTAACACCATGCTCGAATTCCTCACCAAATTACTTTTCTTATATTTACCTTTCCAACTCGCGCTTAATCCAGCCGAGGGTTTTGATTTGGCCTCGGTGCGAATTATTATTCCACTTTTATTTCTCGTGTGGCTAATCGACTGCCTAAAAAATAAAAAAATAATTGTTCCTAATAATTTAACTTTTTTCTTACTAATCTCTTTTTTATTTTTCACTTCTTTTTCTTTATTTTTTGCTACTAATTATGTTTGGGGACTAAGAAAGCTACTCTTTCTATTTTCGATTTTTCCGCTCTTTTTTATTATCCATGCTATCTTCTCATCTAATCAGGCTAAAAAACTCTCCTTGCTTAAATTCACAGCTCTGGGGGGCGTTTTTGCAGCACTTCTCGGAATAATTCAATTTTTATTACAGTTTGTCATTCCTTTAAATAAACTGTATTCCGCTTGGGCGATTATCATTGTTCCTTTCTTGGGAAATTCTTTTTCTCAAGCGGTACTGACTAATCCTAGCTGGCTGGTAAACGTCGGGGGGCACACTCTGCTTCGAGCTACGGCTTTTTTTCCTGATCCGCATATGTTAGCTTTTTATCTTAACATCACTGGTTTAATTTCTTTGGGAATTTATTTTTCTCAAAAAGAAATAAATCACCCAAAAAATTATTATCTCTTATTTTCACTCACGATATTTCTCACTAGCTTTTTAACTTTTTCCCGCGGAGGATATCTGGGATTAATTAGCGGAATTCTATTTTTTAGTTTTTTCACTTTCAAATCAAAACTTAAATCAATTTTTAATACACCCAAAAAATTATTTTTGACTCTCTCTACTTCTTTAATCTTAATCACTATTATTTTTATTCCTAACCCTGTCTCCAATAGACTATTTTCCAGTTTCAATCTTTCCGAAGGATCGAATATCGGTCGAATTAAAACTTGGCAGCAATCCCTTGAGGTAATTTCCAATAATCCGATTTTGGGTGTGGGCCTAGGCAATTACTCGCTCGCTATTAAACCTTCGGCTGATTACAGGGAGCCTATTTATTCCCATAACACTTTTCTGGATATCGCTGCTGAAACTGGGATTTTAAATGCTCTTGTCTGGCTACTTTTATTTTTATTTAGTATTATTAACTTTACTCGGGGATTTATTAAAAATAATGATTTTATCAATCTAGCCCTAGCCGCTGCTCTAGTGGCACTCTCCATTCATTCCTTATTTGAAACCGTCATATTTTCAGTGCACATACTACCGCTTATTATTTTAATTCTCAGCCTCAATAAGGTGCCCTCCGAAACCATCCCAGCGATAAAAAAGTTATGAAATATAATATCGCCTAGCTTCAAAATTATCGTTTCAAACCGTTTAATTGTTTGATTTATAGTATAGACAATTTCAATAAACAATTACAGGTGCGAAATGATGATTTTGGAGCCAGCACACTAAACGATAATGCCTAATTCAATCTCCGCTAAAAATTTAATCTACTTCACGCTATTTTTTTCTCCTGCTTATTTGATTAGATTTTCAATTTTTAAAATTCCACTTAATTTGCTGGATATTTTAATTCTGCTCACAATGGGTATCTGGATTTATGAAAATAATTTACATCTGTTGGAAAAAATAAAAAAATCTCTTAGAAAAATTATTTTTATCCTGCCCCCTATAGCACTTATTTTACTGGGACTTTTTATTTCAGCTTTACTGAATAATAATCTACTTAGAGAATTAGGCATCATAAAAAGCTGGTTTATTTTACCGATTATTTTCGGCTTTATCACTTTTGTTGAAATTAAAAAAAATTTAGAATTCGATAAAATTCTAAACGCTATTTTCTTTTCATCTTCTTTTATCTCTATCATAAGTCTTCTTTACCTTACCTTGGGTCAATCAACTTATGATGGACGCATCAACGCTTTTTATCTTTCACCCAATCATTTAGCTATGATAATTGCGCCTGGCTTTTTAATTGGATGCTGGAAACTTGTTACAAAGAAAAACATAAATTATTATTTAATAATTTATCTTGTACTTATGGCTCTTTCCCTGTTTTATACCCATTCTTATGCCACTTGGATTAGTATATTTTTTTCTATTTTCGTGATTTTCATTTCTGCCCGGAAAAAATATCTTTTAATTTTAATCATAGTAATTTTATTCTTCTTTTCCCTGGAATACAATTCTGACAAATTCAAAAATATTTTCAATTATTCAGCCAGCTCTTCTTTGAAATCAAGATTGGTTATCTGGCAAGTTTCTGAGAAAATTATCTTTGATAATTGGCTTTGGGGAATTGGAGCGGGAAATTTTCAAGAGAAATATTTATCCTACCAAAAATATTTTACTCCTTATCCGCAGTGGGCCGTACCTCAGCCACACAATATTTTCTTAGCTTTTTGGCTTCAGACAGGACTTATTGGACTAATTGGTTTTTTATATCTAATAATTGCTTGGAGTCTAAAAACAATAAAAATCCTTACTTTATCTAAGGATTCTACTGAGAAAAATCTATCTTTAATTTTACTTGCAATTATTTTTTCTATGCTAATCACCGGATTGTTTGACACCCCTTACTGGAAAAATGATTTATCTCTGATATTTTGGACCATAATTTCTGTAGGCTCTAGCCGCGCTGTTTTTATTAAAGAAGAATTCTAAATAACCCCTCGCTTTTTCTGTCTATGAAAAACAAGAAGTCTTCATTGGGAGATAACAATAAATTAGTTGCATCTATATCCTGCTTAATGTATTTCTCCTCTATAATTTTTTCTTTCTTGGCGCTTTCAATATTTATCTTCCAAAATAGATCTTTAGTATAAATTTTATTATTCAAATAACCATTGGGCATAACTAAATTGTTTTCGATGTTTACCGGCATCGCGCAATACACACTCTTATTATTATTTGTCCAAACACACTTGTCGACCATGGTGGGAAAATTTAAATTTAAACAATCATTAGTTTTTATATCACAAACTTCTAAAATTAAATTACTTCCTCCTTTTTGAGAAACACTACTTCTCAAGAATTTACCTCCATCTTTGGACCACAAATAATCAGCTCCGAATTTCAATTCTCCCTTTTTCTCCAACTCTCCCTCTCCAAAGGGTATTATCGTTAAATTTGACTCTTTGAAAGCGTCTGGCTGCAACCAGAAAGAAGCCTTGGCTGATCTTGGTATATCGCTTATATAAATTTTGTCATCTTCAATTTTGGCTATCTCCTTCCAGTTGCTTCCATCTGGGTCAGAAATATTTAAAGTTTTCTTTCCACTGGCTTGGTCTTCGTAAGTATAGACAATTTTCTGATAAAAATTTATCCAATTTAGAGCTTTTGAATTTTTTATAAGTTTTTCTTTATTTCCAAAAGAATACAAATAGAAAGAATCTTTAATTTTCAGTATGGCTTCCTTCTTATTTTTATTCCAAATTATTTGCTCTGCTTCATTGAAATCATCATTAGATAATTTATTCTTAATAGATTTTCCATCAAATGAAGCCGTCCAAAAACTTCTGTCTTCACTGCTATAATACTGGATTTTCTCACCATCTTCGCTTAGCGACAAACCTCGTGTGCCTTTTCCAACTAGCTGAACCATCTTATCCAGGTTGGTAAGGTTGGTTTTTTTGTCATTTTTCATCAGTTTATCTGCAGGGACGCTTTGCTCGTCTTGCGCCAAAAATAAATTGTACGCAATATAAAAACTCCCCACTAAAAAAAGTAACACTGATGAAATTATAAAAACTTTCTTCATTTTTAGATTATCTAAAAAAATTATCTAAGATTTCTTTTGCCCCAAAGTCATAATGACTCCCGATGCGAAAATAATAGTCACGACGGTCATCATCAATCTAAACATAAAAATCATTTGTTCCGGAACATTGTAAGCCAATCCTGCTATTATCTTTGAGGCTTTCTTCGCGATAGTTGCATTGGCTGGATCAGATACTTTCACCGTTATTGAATCTGCTATCTTTTTGCCCCCCGTTTCGCCTTCTGCCAAGCCCCAGCTTTTTAAATTCGCCCTCTGAGCATCTGATTGCCAATATTCAGCTTCAAAAGAAATATTTACCATTGATCCTGGCGAGTAAGAACTTAAGTCTATAGTACAAGAAGCGCTAGTGCATCCTTCACCGACAGGTGTTCCATTAACTGAATACTTAACATTTTTTAAGCTATCCTTAATCCACTCCGGATAATATGTCGGCGTAATCGTAACCGAACCACTTCCATTAAATACGTTTTCTTTGCAATCAGGCATTGCCTCCGGAAGCGTCTTGGGATCCGCCGGATCAACTTTTGTCGGATCAACTACGGTCACATACGTGCCCATTACCGCGGTGTCGTCAGCTTTACCATTTAAATCCTTACAAATATTCTCTCCCGTAGTATTATCAACTACGTCTCCTCTATTTATTCTATTATTAGGACCAATGCCTACCATCGGCTTGGTAACTACAAAATCTCTACTAATTGTTAATTTTTCTCCGCTATTTTTGCCTGCAACTATGGCCTCAGGACTCGCAGTATCATTAGCTACAACACTCAAAATATGATTATCACCCGGCCTTCCTTCCAAAAGAAATGTTACACTATTTCCTTGTTTTGTTTCATGCTCTCCTAAAGTATTTATACTTTTTCCATCCAATAGCCAAAGATAATTACTAATCCCGCTACCAAGAGACTTATTTAGCGTAGCCGTGATAATTTGATTTTCAAGCACTTCACAACTTCCTTCCATTGCACAGATTTCTGTTTTACCTACTTCAATCTTTATTCCACCGCTATTACTCTTACTTGGCTCAATTAAAATATCGCTTCGACCGCTTCTTGTTGTCCCTGTAGAACCAGTCCCAGTATCAAAAAACTCCTCACTCTCTACAGAAAATCTCAAGAAATCATAAGTAACATCTTCTCCTGCAGAATTTTTTACTGTAGTAGTGTTTAATTGTAGTTCCAACTGGTCCAATCCTAAACCTTCTAATAATTTTATATTATTAGTTTTTCTAAAAAGTTCATTATTAGACAATAGCACCCAACCCTCATTTAAAGTAAGTTGGTCCTTGGTCCCTTTAAATCCATAAATAGACCATTTGTAATAAATTTGGCTAGTATCAACATTTGGATCGCTTGTATTGCTTGCAATAGTCAACGTATCTCCACCTTTTGATTTTCCAAGGTTATCAGTCCCTAAGGAACCAATATTGGGATTTTTAGGATAAAAATCCATAGTAGTTTCCATGTTATCCGCCTGGTTGCCGTCTGTCGGCGCTACTAAATTAAATTTTAAACACTTGTCTATATCAACATAAGCAAAAGGTATTTCCACTAAAAAGTTTCTTATTTTATTTGCATAGATACCTCTTTCTATTTTACATTCCTCATCACCTTCTTTATTGAAAATATTATTAACCAACGCATAACTTATCGCCACAGAAGAATCATCATGTTTAGTAGGTAAATATGCCTGACCTTCCACAATCACTCCTATCTTATCTCCTGGCGAATATGTCCAAGATGCTTTGTCCATACCTAATCCAGCCACATTGGCTTCATCATTATTCTCGTTATCGATGGTGCTCGGATCGTTCGGATCAGTTCCCCAAAAATCTTCCTCCCCCGCTCCAAAATTACCATCACCCACTTCCATCCCGGAAACTTTTGGAAATTTATGTTCGCATTTTAATTCTACCTGATCTTCAGTCAATACTTTTGTTTTACAAGCTGGATCAGCTGTCCCAACTTTTTGGTTTAAAATTTTATCGCAATCACTCCCCGCTGCATAACCTCCTATGCATGGAATAATTTGATTACAGTTTGGTTCTATTAGATCCAAGTCTTCATTGGAAACACACAGCGGTATAGTGCTATCCGGGCAAGTAGTTTTATCAGTTTCCGGATCACAATCCGGATCATAACCAGAATCAGTAAATATTTCTGTGTAAATCTTATTTGTTCCGTATGTTGTTTCTTGATGTGCTGGCGTTTCTACAGCAACTTCAGTTGATGATGATGATGATGATGATCCTCCACTAGAAGTAGTTTCTTCTGTTGTGCCTGAAGCACTTCCGCCAGAAGCACTCGAGCTAGAATTAGAAGAAGCACTTCCCATATCATATTGAGGCACTTCGGTTGTTTCGCTGGTAAATCCACACTCCAAAATATCCGTATTTGTACATAAAATCTGACCGTCTCCACACCCTCTATCATCTTCTCCACTACTAACTTCAGTGGTAGCCATCTCATAATTTTTTCCTGAAATAAAATCGTGTAAATAACAATAGTCTGTCTCTTGCACATTAACTCGGCCTCCTTTGTGCGCACCGTATCCATCGCTATCTGTATCTGAAGAGTAATTCGCTTTTGCTTTTATAAAGCCTCCGTTTGCCACTGTTCTCATTGCCTCTATTTTCCAATCATCAATATTTATCCTATCATTCCCATCAACATCACAAGAGCCTTTCCAGGCAGCGTCTCCTTTTTTAAGACCCTCTTCACAGCCGGGGTGCTTGATATACCAAGTAAAATACATATTTTCTACACCTTCTTGAAAATATTTCGGGATAGCGGTAGCTGTTACTTTTTCACCAAATTTAGGATTAGTAGGATTGAAAAATATATCCACTTCAGCCGCAGGAGTCTTTTGATCTCCCACGTTAAATGATTCTCCAAGATTTTTAACAGAGTCCTTGTCTACATGATAACGATTTTCCAATTGTTGCGCTGCTTTATTCGCATTAAAAGTTGGCTCCTTTGGTTTACCTAAGGAAAGAGCTAGCGCTGGTTGAGCAATCAGCAAAACAACTTCTGCAAAAATTGTGCTAAGAAGCAATACCTTTTTTATAACTTTTTTTATTTTTTTCATTTTTAATAATTTTATCTTATTATTTAGTTAATTTTAAGTAAATAATATCGCTAGCAATTAACACTATTATACTAAATAAATAAGAATATAACAAAGATTTACTTTTATAAGCGATTAAACCCGCTAGCAGTGCTGTCATCATATAAAAAATATAGTCTAAAGACAGTTGGTCCAAAATACTGAGAAAAAGTAAAAAAAACAAAAGCTGGATAAAAACAGCTGAAATATTAAATCTACTTTTAAAATAAAACATTACAAAGCCTCTAAAAAAAACTTCATATAAAAATACAATTAAATTAACAATCAAAAATTCATACACAAATAAATACCAGAAACTATTGGTCATTTCATAATTTCCCAAAAAATATTCGTCTTTAAAGCCTGTATATTTAAAAACAACATAAAATAAAACTCCCATTATTAGAAAACAAATGGGCATAATCAAAAAACCTTCTCTCCATTTGTTGATTTGGAAGCCAAAATTATGCAACTCTTTTTTTAATATTATCTTTATATAAAGAAAGGGCACCAGGCAGAGAAAAGCCAGACTTAAAGTAATCTCCTGAAAATAATTGCTTTTTATCGGAAAAAACGAAAAAAGTAACATGCAAGCTAAAATAACTGCTGAAGTTACTATTGTTTCTGTATCAAATACTTCCTTTGTTTTTTTATAATTTATATCCATTCTTTTATATCTTAAGTTTAAGAGGTTAATTCGATATTAAATATCTGCATTTTTTAAAAAAATCTTATTCTATAATTAAAATTTTAATTATAAACTTCTCCATATCCGTTATTAAATTTGGCGCTTCTTTTTCTGTCCGTTAATGACATCCAATAGATAATAGCTACTACCAATGTTTCAATTGGGAAAAAATTTAAACCAAATAATATTCCTTCAGCCAATGTTCCGGCAATTAAAACCAAAAATCTCCTCGTCATTCTTCTGGCCATTCTTCTTTGTGAAACAGAAATTCCGTCAAAAAGCAATATCAAGCCAATTGCAATTGAAACACATATTGTTATAACTGTCCCAATAGCCGGTAGTGCCAATACTACCGTAAGATCCAATAAATCTTTTAGTAGAGCTAGCGCAAAAGCTAATCCGTAGATAGGCACATCCATAGCCTGAATTTCTGTAGGCGCTGTAATAATATCTTTGGCTCCTTTGGCTATAGCCAGTGCTTGAGATGCTTTTCCCAATTTTCCATTATACCTTCCAGATTCTTTGGTGCGAACATCTTTTCCGTATAAATCATTTCTTCTGCTTAATTTTTTGTCATCACTCATATTGGCTCTAATCCCATCAGCCCTATCTAATCTTTTTTCAACAGCCTTTCTTCTGGCTTCATCTAATCTTATTTTATTTTGTGTTTCTTCTTCAGGCATAATTTTATATCCCTAACAAATAAAGGCTACCTTTTTCTCTATTATATACTATACACCACTAAACCAAAAATTACATTCCTTTTCTAATCCGTCATTGCGAAAATAATTTGTACTCAAATTATTTGTGGCAATCTCAAAATATAATCCTTACGCAATCGTTATAGATTGCCACGTCAGGAGTTTTAAATCATCCGCAGGGATAATTTAAACATCGTAAAGACATATTTGAAAATTGAAATATTGAAAATTTATTGGATATTGGATATTGAGCATTGAACATTATTATTCCTCTAGGTCTCGTTTTGCTTCCTCTATTTCTAAAATTTGCCTTGGGTCTGAGGTAATAATTTGATCTTCACTATAAGAAGCCACCACTCTGATAGCGGCATGCTTATTGCCAGCAAAAAATATTCCCTCTCCTACATTACTTTCCAATAACAAAAATTTCTCTTGATCAGTCAGAAAAAATGTCTCTTGAACAATATCGATAGCCGCTGTGGATTGTTTCAAAAGAAATTGAGTAGAAGCATTTGTCACAATAGGCTTGCCGTAACGCGACATCATAAAATCATTGACATCCTGAGTAATCGTAGTTAAACCGGTATAATACTTTCTGCATCTCTTGGCTATTCCAAAGAGAAATGAAGCGGCATCCTCATGTTGCATCATTATCCAAGCTTCATCCGCCACTACTAATCGTTTTTTCATATTAGATCGCATTTCATTCCAGATAAATTGTAAGACAACATACATAGCGATTGGTCGCAATTCATCTTCCAAATCGCGGATATTAAACACCACTAATTGCTTGTCTGTCTTTATATTGGTATGCTTATTCAAAAATCCGGAAAATATACCCTCAGTATATCTCTCCAATTTAAGCGCCAATGATCTGGCTCCATCCATATTTCTCAAAACTTCATAAAGATCAGACATGGTAGGAAAACTATTTGGCTCCAATAAAGAGAAATTCGTCTCTTCGTTTATATCTCTAATAGCGTAAGTTTCTCTGATAGCATTGTCTAGAATAGAATTTTCTTCCGGAGTAAGATTTCCCAATATTAATCTCAAAAGTCCCACTAAATTAGCGATGGCGTTTCTTAAGATGTCAGCTGAATCTTCGTCTTCCAATGCTCGCGGTAAATCGAAAGGATTAAGATGGTACTTAGAATTGAGAGATATTTTTATAAAACTCCCTCCCACGGTCTCAGCTAAATGTTTATATTCATTTTCCGGATCAATTATTATGACATCCACTCCCAGCATCATTGATCTTATTATTTCTAACTTAATCGCATAACTTTTTCCCGCTCCGGACTTGGCAAAAACTACCATATTAGCATTTTCCATTTCAAATCTATCAAATAGAATAAGACTGTTATTGTGACGATTAATACCGTACAAAACTCCAGAGTTAGAAGATAATTCAGCTGAAGCAAATGGAAAGATAGTCGAAAGAGGGGATGTATTTAAATTATTAGCCACATCCAATCTGTCCTCTCCAAGTGGCACAGTTGAAGCCAACCCGTCTTCCATTCTAAAACTGGCTGGTTTTGCATAGACCATTTGCGCTTCCAACATCGCCTCGATACTATTGGAAATTTTATTTAAATCCTTAGTGCTTTCTCCAAATATAGTTATATAGATTCCTACTCTAAAAAATCTCTCTGTTCCTTCTTGAAGTTTTGTCCTTAGCTCTTCGGTATTTTCCAGTGCTGACTCCAACATCGGATTTCTAACTTTTCCATCTTGGGCTTCGATGTTTATTCTGGATTGAATTTGGGTAGTAGTTTTTAGCAAACCCTTCAAAACCTTGCTACTATTTATCGGATGGATAAAAATTGAAATATTTATCGGATAATCTATATTAATTATCGAGGAAAACCAATTCACGCTTAAAAATCTAGGGAAAGCCATGATAAAAATTGTCTTAGAAAAAGTATCACCAACTTCAATATGGCTCGGGGAAACCCTAAGAGCCGAAGGGGATATTAAATCTTTTACCACCGCCACACCCTTTCTGTATTCATCCTCTTTCATCAGAATCGGATCTCTTTGAAATTTTTGATTTTTCTGATTTAAAAACATATTTGAATTTATTATTTAGTTAACCATGCAATAATGAATAATTTTTTATTCAAAATCCATTGCATCTAAGTCCTTTATCGTAGAATTTGAATAAACTGATGGATTATAAGAAGAATATAATAATTCAATTAATTCTTCTGTATTCAAGATAGTTGCCCTAACTCCCAGAGAAGTCAAACCCGCGGAAATCTGATCTGCCCTTTGCCACAACTGATTCTTGTATGTTTCAAAAATTTCTATTGTTTCTTCGACCTGTTGTTTCGGGTTGAAAAAACTCATTATTTTATCTAGAAAACCATTTTCTAAATTTTCAACAGGAAAAAAGGGCACTACCAAATAAAATTGTTTTGTCATTATTTGAGATACTTCTGTTAAATCTTTGATGAAATTGGAATATTCGGAAATTTGCAATCTTAATAGCTCATTGGTTTGAGTTTTCCTTTTCTTTTCCAATAATTCCAAATAGGGTTCTATATTAAGCCTTCTCGAGCTAATCATAATTTGGATAGGGAAATCCAAAGAGTTAATAAAATTTTGGTAACCTCCAATTATCGCTTCTTGCTCATCTGCTGATTTTAAATCAAAATTTATCGAAGAAACCAAAAAAATCGCCCGTAACGACTTATTTTTCAAAACCACTAAATCATTCTTTACTTCTTCTACGTTAACGTATTTTTGTGTACTCGTTCCCGCGTCTTTCTGTTTTTTATTTTTTGAATGCATCAATTCCATATTTCTTTATTTTTTATTTATTTCTTTTAAAATATCCGGCTCGCTGTCTAATATCTTTGATATATCATAAATCTCTTTTTGCCTTAGAATTTTCCTTTCTATCGCTTTGCCTGCCACCTCTCTTTTATAGGATTCTTTCTCATTCGAAGGTTTTGCATTTCTATTCCAGACATATACTTTTGGTTTAACAAAAAAGAAAAACATCGAACCTACAAATTTACTTAGAGGATATCCATAGGGGCGATAAAAGGCAAATGCCAAAAATACTACGCCAATAGGTATGGCAGTGATAAAGAAAGACAGCTTATTTTCCAGCACAAACCAAACTACAAACAAGGTCGCCGCCATAGCAAACAGCCACAATAATTGTTTGGCTGTCAGCGGCCCAACTATCCTGTCTTCAATATCTATAAATTGTGG
>AMFJ01008284.1_pt1 | contig 12125 bp, 8 predicted proteins | sample 427208 | NCBI WGS metagenome assembly AMFJ01 (sample SAMN02954298, study PRJNA114691) | groundwater metagenome | biome: aquatic; feature: subsurface aquifer; material: sediment; isolation source: subsurface aquifer sediment | place: USA: Rifle, CO | collected 2008-08
TCAGTTAAATAGTGCATGGGAACAACTATTCCCGGTTCAATGTCAGAGATCACATCAACTGCAGTTTCAGCATCAATTGTATATGTTCCACCAACAGGAATAAGAAGAACATCGATATCAGGAATTCTTTCTAAGGTTTCTTTAGAAAGAGTATGTCCAAGATCCCCCATATGCAAGATGTTAAAGCCATCCATCTCAACAAGATACATCACATTTCCCCCTCTTTCGGTGCCTTCTTTTTCGTCATGAAACACCTCGATACCATAAATAACTGTTCCTTTTGTTTCGTATTCTCCCGGAGTATCAATTACCACGCGATACCCGTAAACTCCTTCTTTATTGCTGTGATCTTTGTGGCTATGAGAAATTAAAACGATATCCCCTTCTAGCTTTGGGAGTTTGTATCCAACATCAGATGGATCGTAGGGATCAATGACTACAGTATTTTCTTTGCCTTTTATTTTGAAACATGAGTGTCCGATGTATGTGATTTCCATAAGTGTACTATATCATAAAACACCTTTACTCCCGTTGCAATGAGAACTATAATACCGGCATGTCAAATCCCCCTGCTACACCAACAAACAACAAAACAAAATACCTTTCAGAACTTAAAGAACTTTTAAGAATACCTTCTATTTCTACCCAACCTGAACACAAGAAAGACATACTAATGGCGGCAGAATGGCTTAAAAACCACCTAGCAAAAATAGGATTAAACAACTGCAAGGTAATGAAAACTGCCGGACACCCTATTGTGTACGCCGATTACCTATTGGCTAAAGATAAACCAACCGTTTTAATTTATGGCCACTACGATGTTCAACCCCCAGAACCACTAGAAAGTTGGAACACTCCCCCATTTGAGCCAACTGAAAAAAATGGCAATCTATATGGCAGAGGAACATCAGATGACAAAGCTCAAATCTTTGCCCACATCAAAGCAATAGATGCGATTATGTCGGCAACAGAAAAGCTACCTGTCAATGTAAAATTTCTGATTGAAGGCGAGGAGGAAGTTGGCGGACCCAGTCTTGATAAATTTATTATAGACAACAAAAAGATGCTTTCAGCTGATGTTTGTGTAATATCTGACTCACACTCACTATCGCCCACTCAGCCGCTAATTGAATACGGCTTAAGAGGTATGGCATACATGCAAATAGATCTTTCAACATTTGAAAACGACGTTCACTCAGGACTATACGGCGGAAATGTACCCAATGTAGCAATTGAGCTTGCAAATATTATCTCTAAACTCAAGGATGAAAAAACTCAAAAAATCCTAATCCCAGGGTTTTATGACAATGTTAGAAAGCTAACTGCCAAAGAAAAACAAGCTTTAAACAAAACTCCTCTTACCAAAAAAGCCATTATGGAAGAAACCGGAGCCAAAACAACAATTGGACTTGTCGGTGCATCAATTCCAGAAAGATGCGGAGCACTACCGGCATTAGATGTAAACGGCTTTTTTAGCGGATACACAGGTGAAGGCTCAAAAACCATAATTCCTGCCAAAGCATCTGCAAAAATAAGCATGAGACTAGTACCAAACCAGTCTTCCGCCGAAATTGCTAAGAAATTTGCTACATACATCAAAAGAGTTACTCCAAAATATGTTGGTGTAACAGTAAAAACCCTAAACACAGGTGAACCCATTTTGATGGACACCTCAAGCATATACTTTAAAAAAGCCGAGGAGGTTTTTATAAAAACCTTTGGCAACAAACCCATATATGTACTGGACGGGGCAAGTATCCCGGTTACTTCTGTTATCAAAAGGGTCTTAAACATAGACTCGATCCTTATGGGCTTTGGACTGCCCGACGATGGCCTTCACTCCCCTAACGAAAAAATAAGCCTGGAAATGTTTTACAAAGGGATAGAAACATCAATTAGTTATCTTTCTGCCTTATAAAAATGGCTACACGTGAACAAAAACTAGCACAAATACTTGTAGAACACTCCGTAAATGTAACCAAAGGCTCCAACGTGGTTATAGATATGTCAGACTTTACCGCCAAAGACTTAGCCCTTGAGTGTTACAAACTATGTATAAAAAAGGGCGCAAACGTTTACCTTGACGTATTTGGCACTAATTACCAAATAGGCAGAGCAGATCTTGGCGGGTTTTACAACGAATTTATTAAACTCTCATCAAAAAATCAGCTTACAACCTCTCCAAAAGTTATGGAAGCTAAAATTGATTGGGGCGACAAATTTATAAGAATCGTAAGCATTCATAACCGAAACTTTTTGTCTCGGGTAAATCAGGATAACATTGGACTTTGGCGCAAAACCTACTACCCCACCTTTGAAAAAATGATAAACAAAGATTGGGTTTTGACATACTTTCCAACAGCAGGAACTGCACAAAATGCCAAGATGTCTTTGGAAGAATTTACTGATTACTACTACAAAGCCTGCATTGTTGACTACAAGGCACAAAGTAAACAAATTAAAAAAGTCCAGGACATACTGGATAAAGGCAAAGTTGTAAGAATTGTAGCCAAAGACACCGACTTAACCTTGGGAATTAACGGCAGACTAGCCGCCGGCGCGGACACAGGCAAACACAATGTTCCCGACGGTGAATGTTTTATTGGCCCAGAAGAAGATAAAACCAACGGATATATAACTTTTGAATATCCTCAAAACTACGATGGAAGTGAGGTTGATGGGGTTAGATTTGAATTTAAAAACGGTGAAATTGTGAACTACACAGCTTCCCAAAACAAAAAGTTTTTAGACAAGATTTTTAGCGAAGATCCTTGCAACAGAAGGCTGGGTGAGCTGGGAATTGGCATGAATCCTATGATTAAAAACTATATCAAAGACATTTTGTTTGATGAAAAGATTTATGGCACTATTCACCTGGCAATTGGCAAGTCATACGATTATGTAAGAGGCGGGGGTAAAAACAAGGGTTCGGTGCACTGGGATATGATTAAGGATTTAAGACATAAGGGTAGTGTGGTTACAGTTGATGGTGTGGTGCTGATTAGGGACGGAAAGTTTTTGATTTGACACTAAAGACTATCCGTAATAAAATGCCGAAGTACTTTAACTTACTATTCTTTACCGTTAAGTAGGAAAAGTAGGAAACAAAAAACCTAAAGCGAGCTTGAGTTGGTGTAAGTCAGGCAGGAATATGTTTCTGAAAAGAGCCTATCTTGGTACAGACCGAAAAAATCCATCCGGAAAGTAGGATCTGGCGGGCAGCACCCGTAAGAAAAACAGCTTAATGAGTGCCTTATGGTGATTTTATATCACGAAAAGGAATCAGGGTGGTACCATGGAAGCTTAAATGAGCCTTCATCCCTAATATATACGTGTTTTACGTATATATAGCGATGAGGGCTTTTTTTGTTCTCGAAATAGCAGGTTAGGGTTTAGAAAGTTAAATAGATATGCAGGGATTAAAAGAAAATGGAATAAAACCGTACGAAATACTATGTAAAACGCTAGGGATTGAGAAAACTCCCGTAGTTGACGTAGTGGAACCAAAACATCTATTCAAGTTCAGCTTAAGCCTTGCAGAAGAAAAACAAGCCCAACCAATACTAGAAATGATCTACGAATCATATAAAAACGGTGACAATGGAGTGATTAACCCGGACTTGAGCGAACGATTGTTTGAATCGGCCTACTCGTTTGGCTCTAAGTTTGAACATTGGCACCTAGCCCCAGATCTGCAAGAGCAAGTACTAGCTACAGCGGTGAACTTATTTAACGAGCGTATAACACACGTAGCCAAAATATCGGCAGATGGTAAACCCTACCTACCAAGGAACATGTACCAGGAATTACTATATCAATACCTACCTGAACATCAATACTACGTAGCTTATATCCTAGGGCTAGCATCAGGAATTGTCTTAGGAGGCTCCTATCAATTTGCATACTCGCAAGGTGAAAGTAGTAAGGACACCCTCGAAGACGACCCTCCATTAGCTCAGGCAAACCTAGAGAGTCTTGAAAGCTCTAAAACCATAGATACTAAACTAGAGTGGTTTGACTCCCCCACTAACCTGGAACTTGCTGATTTACCTAAGGTAGAAAAATCAGTTCTTTCTTATATTGAAAGCCAGTCAGTGTGGATATCTCAAACGCTAGTTCCTAATCCAGAAACTGTTTCCTCTATTGAGCAGCTACAAACCATTTTAGAAACAGTAAAACAAACACTAGGAGACGCATGGTGGAACCGATTAATCAATATAGTAAATACAAAGAAAAACACAAACAACATTACTTTAATGCTCCCATACCCCAAAACAGATAAAAATGGTGAAAAAAAGCCGTATGTATTTCCACTTTGGTCAGTGTACGAAGATCCCTTCTACCTTAAAGCAAAAGAGCTTTGCCCACAAGAAAGTGCAAACGCAGAAGTATACAAAGTTGCTTCAGATCTAGCTTTGTTAAAACTCGCCTCCGAGGTTTTAGCAAATGATATAAAATCCGGAAGGATTCCCACAGTATTACACAAAAAAACACTGCAACTCCTACTACAAAATCTAGACTATATTAAAGAAAAACACTCAGCCGTAGATCCATACATTATTACTGACCTTCTTCTAATTAGTATGGTTCAACACACTGACGCAGCGTATGGAAACGGAATGCTTAAGGCTTGGGAGTGTCTTCACATCGAAGTTATCAAAAAGCAGATGATGTCGGAAGATACATATCCCATAAAAAAAGCTGTCTACTACCTTATTGGTCAAGAAAACACTACCCCTGACGTAGAATCTGTTCAAATACTAATAGAAACGTTAATTATGTGCAAATCTGAGAGCCGACCACTAGAACTTGTTCATTACTTCTGTATAAACTACAACCATAGCTATCCTCCAGAAATAGTAACAGACAAACCTGACAAGTGGTTTGTATCTTCCGTACAGACATTATTGCTTATTAAAAAAACTCTTGAGCATTGTGGCTTTGAGATCAATCTAAACTTATTTTATGCAAATGATGAATTGCTGCCACAATTAAAAACCGATGGTTGGGAAACTTTAGTAGAACTAAGCTATCTGACAGTAAGCAAGTATCTTCAAACAAATTACGGAGTTTCCTTACAAAAAAAGACAGCTTTAGCCAAATACGAATCTATTTCAGGAAAAAATGCGGAGTTATTAGACGAACTTCAGACAAACCCACTTATTGTGGGAAAAGAAAATGTGGAGTCAATAGAAAAGGTAATCTCAAGGGTACGCAACAGCCCAAGCACTTTAAAGTATGGGATGACTACCCAACAATTGTGGGAGTTATATCACACTCACATTGCTGACTACTGGATATCCATGCAACTACTAGAAAACATAGATATGTTAAATAAACCCCACATTTATATTGGGATGGAGGGACCCGATTTATCGTGGATGTTTAAAACAAATCTAGCAGGTGTGTGCCCAAAGGCCTGTGTATTAAATTTTGATAAAAGTCATGCAGAAAACAATTAAAGTATCATTAGTATCAGTAAAAGGCCTTATAGGGGTACTCTACCAAGCAGAGCCTAGAAACAAATCTATTATTTTACTCCTAAACGGCGGGCCTGGATTTGGAGATAACAAAAAATTCCCTCACATTAAATTACTCATTAACCAGGGATATGACTTATTCATTCCTGATTACTATGGTTCTGCAAGGTCTTTCGGAGACATATTCTCATTTAGTAGCTGTTTAGAGACCATTAGCGTATCTGAACAATTCCTAACAGGTCAACTTCTATACGTAGATGAAACTAGCTTTATAAAAAAACACTTGAAATATCTAAACATCATTCTTCTGGGCTCTAGCTGGGGCGCATCTACAATACCATCGTATTTCAAAAATTACACGTCTTCAATTAAGAAAGTATTCCTGGTAAACCCCGTTACCTCATGGGGGATGTTTAAATCTCCGTATGAGGAGGAGCTTGATGATACTTTTCTCAAGTCACTCACCTTTTGGTGGAACAATCACTACAGAAACGTGAAAAAATCCGACTGGGTAGATGTAATCCTTGGAAAAATACCGGAAAAGATACCGCTTAACAATCTAAAGTATCTAAAAGGGAAAAAGATACTTATTACCCACGGAAATAAGGACAAAATAATAAACTGGCATCGAAGTCTTTACCTACACCAAAAGTTACTTGAATTAGACATTGATTCAAGTCTTATGATATTTAAAAACTGCAAACACGGCATGTCATCACTTAAAAAAACTCTGGAGCAACTCATAGACACATAGTTTTAGGTAAGGGGTGGGAGTGATTTGACAGTTTATATTTGTTTATGTAGAATTCTCACACTATGATTTGTAAAGTATCATTTTGGCATTATAGCTACTTTAAAACCCACAAGGAGGCGGGTCTTATTTCTGTTTCGTAATTAGGATAAAAACAAGCAGATAATCAGCACAGACTCGCTAACAAGCGGGTTTTTTTGTTGTTTAAAAGGAAACATATGAAAGAAAACGATATAAAAATAAAAAAAACACTAATAATTACAGCAACTAATGACAGGCCAACCTTGTTAAAGCAAACTATGGCAAGTGTTTTAACTCAGACAGAGTCAAACTTTTTATATGTTGTAGTAAATAACGGACCATCGGAACCAACAAAAGACCTTGTAGAAAAACTACAAAAAGAGGACGGAAGAATTAAATATGTGGAATTCAACGAAGTAAAAGGCGCCGCTGCAGCTAGAAACAAAGGGCTGGAGTATATGGACGACTCAATCAACTTCGTAAAGTTTCTGGATGACGATGATTTATTTGAAAACAGGAACTCTTTAAAAGATTTGGTAGAAGCGCTTGACAACAAAACCGGCTTTGTATTTGCCAAGGTAAAGAAAATCGATGAAAGTGGTAACAAAATATGTATCACAGACAAAATTACGCAAGGGTTAAGTACAATCCTGGAAAAGGCATCGTTTCCGTGTCAGTCGGTACTTTTTTCTAGAGAAATAATGCTAAGGCTTGGAGGATTTATCACTCTTAAAAGCAGTGAAGACTTGGAGTTAATGTGCAGAGCATTTGTTCTTACTAAGGAAACAGGTCTTAAACCAAAATTCTTAGACAAAGTAGTTGTTTGCTACAGAAAACACTCAAACAGTCTTAATTTTGTGAACAAACAAAATGGATCAAAAGACCAGGCAACGGCATTGATACGTTCCAGGTTTTCGTTTGCCTGTAAAGGAAGTTTATGACAAAAAAACTAGAATTTAAAATCAAAAGGCTGGGCAAAGGAAAAAACAGGTTGGGTATAATTTTTGGTCAACATGGTGATGAACCCGTATCTCTATTAATTGCTCAGATGCTAGAAACTGAAGCAGGAAAAACAAATTTTAACCCCACTACGGTCTTGATTGGACCTGTAAATGACTCAGGACTTACAAAAGCAGTGCGGACAGAAACAATAACCGGAAAAGACTTTAATAGAAGCTTTCCAGGAAGAGTGGATGGAGATTTTGTTGATAAAAGATGCAAAAAAATATTTGGCATATGCAAGAAGTGTGAACTTGTTGTGGATATCCATAACTTCGTATCCGCACAAATCGCAAATACTGCGTATGTTCCCGGATCTACCAATGCAAAAGTAGCAACAAGGTCTTTATTATACGCATCACAGTTAAAAGGTGTAATGGTGAAAAATTTAAACAATAATAGTGCAGGCACTCTAGTTGGAGAGCTTGCTAAAGTTGGGATTCCAGGGTTTATCCTAGAAACGTCACCTTTGGAGCTAAACAACAAGAAAAACTTGACAATAATAACAAGAGGTTTAATTAACATAATAAAAAGAGAGACTGGGAACAGGGCTACTAATACTAGTATTAGCATCTTCAAATCATCGGAGAAGTTTGTAGTACCGGCAAACTCTACCTTTGTTCCTAATGAAAACTTATCTGTAGGAAAGGTGATAAAGAAAAATAGTTTAATAGGATGCGTTTACTATGAAGGGAAGAAGGAAAACATAAAAAACAAAAAACAAGGGGTATTGCAGGCCATATCACCTCTCCGATTTTGTAGAGAATCTACGGAAGTAGCTATCCTCTGCAAATGTGGTGAGATGAAACTCAAATAGCACATTCACAATAAAATAAAAAGGAGAAAAGATAATGTATACACAATTTACAGACGAATTTCTTGAAAGAAATCAAAGGGCGTTCAGCTTAATTGGTGTTATCGGCTCCGAAGAGCTACCAATTGACGTTGCCACAAATGCCTGCAAAATTGCATTGGCAACAATGCATGGCAAGATCCGCCCAAACGAGTGGATTTCAGTGCAAGATTCCGTTGTTGGCAAGTTTTTCAATAACCCGGTAATCTCTGATGGTCTACAAGGGATTAGCGGGACAAAGTATCGCCAAGTTGTCCCTGGAATCACGCCCATAGGAATATATTTAGGTGAAACTGAGACAATGATGGATGTAAGAATCGCTGTGGACGAGTGTACGAGGTGGTTAACAACCGCAGCTGGTACAGCTATCGAGTGTGGGTTTGTAGCTATGTTTCCCGAGCTCTTCCTAGATAAGCTACATTCGGGAATATACAAACAAATGCTCGCTCGGGGGATAAACATAAAGCAAAGCCATCTAGTGTCCCCTACTCTTTTCAGTAGATTTGACGGAGTTTGGGACGTAACAGGAAAGTTATGGCTGGTTGATGTAACTAACCAGTCAGGAGGAATTGACACAACAGGGATTCAGTCAATGATATTCGATGAAATCACGGGTCACGTAGGGTATTTTGACTACAAGTGGGCTATGGTTTCACGGAACCTTTCTAAATGGCTTGGGGAATTCACCATTTTAGGCGGGTCTCCGCTCAGACGCCATTGTCTAGACCGGCTTAGGGAAAATGAAGTAGAAGTTACAGCGATGATACCTGGCGTCTTGAAGCCTGATTTTGAGGCGAAAAATTATCCACTGGATATGGGAGACTTTGTTATTACTACAAGGGGGTTAACTTCCCAGCTAAGAGGTATCAAAGAAACAACCAACGCCGCCTTTTGGTGGGAAGGTCTAGGAATGGAAACTCCTCAGATGGAAAAACGATCATTTGAGATACTCAAAGCAATAGATGACGGTAGGATCCAAAGCTTAAACCATCCGGTAATCATGAAGGTGGTTGAGGCAAAAAGTCTGATCCCGTTAGTCTGCTTACCGGGACCGTTAAAAATCCTGTTTGAAGAAAGATATGCTGGGGATTTTCCGAAAAACATCCCGCACCGATTCCTTGTGCGACTGGAAATTGTGGGAAATCAATTACAAGGCTATTTGGCAACCGGAACAACATGGAAACTCCCGGGGATTCAATGGGAAAATTTAGGGATTATAAGAACCGGCGATGAACTTCTGCAAAAACTGGAACTCGCTGATGTAGGTGGCGGTATGTTAAAGCCAGCAACAGGTATGGGAGCTGCTGGAATCATGGAAGTAACTCGAGGCTGTAAACTTCCCAGACCAAAGAAGTCGGGGATGTTTGTATTTGAACCCCTGATTAAGAGTCTACGTATATCTTCTCCAAACATCCTCAACAAAGGGGATTTCACAGAACCTTTGATTCCAAGGGTGGAAGTATATACACAAACCTACCCCCATAACGGTAACATCGGGGCGGAAATAGCCAAAATGCAGCTGCTATTCAACCCCGGGAGGGAAGATCATCGAGTGCACGGATCAAGCGGCTGTTTTGTGCTACCGGTGGGCGTCTCAGATTTTTAAGCCAGGAGAATGCATAAATGGATAAAATACACCGTGATTTTGGAGGTGCTGGACCTCACCAGAGCGCCTTACATCCAGCAAATATTGTGAATCTAAAACGAAAGGAGGACAAAGTGATAAACAAAACACTATACCGTCAAACATGTAAGGCGTTTGGCGGAACCGAATGGTTCTACTAGGAGAGAAAAATGAACCACATCACCACAAAATGGCTCCGCCGAACAGTAATCGCACTCGGCGGACAAGGACCTTACAGGCAGGGAAGATAAACACAACAAACCATCGTTGCATCTTCCCTGCCCAAGCCCCATTTTAACATTTGGGCACTATTTATTTAAGTATAGAAACGTTAATATATAACTATGACAAACGACAAAAAAGAAAAACAAAAACTATCCTCTGCACCATACAAAGGCGCCAGAGACTTCTACCCCGAAGACATGCGGGTACAAAACTACATCTTCGACACATGGAAAAAGGTGTGTAAACGCTATGGTTTTGAGCAATACGACTTCCCTATCTTAGAACCATATGAAATCTTTGCCTCAAAAACAGGTGAAGAAATAGTAAACGAACAACTCTTTTCGTTTGAAGACAGGGGTGGTAGAAAACTGGCTATAAGACCGGAACTAACACCCGGAACCGTAAGACTAATTGCTCAAAAATACAAAGAACTTCAACTGCCTATTAAGTGGTTTATGATTGGAAATAACTGGAGATACGAAAAACCCCAGCTTGGCAGAGGCCGCGAGTTTAATCAATTGGAATTTAACGTTTTTGGTGTGGAAGATGCTACCGCCGATTTTGAGGTGTTTGCCCTAATTATTGCTATCATGCGTGAATTTGGTGCAGATGAAACCATGTTTGTACTAAAGGTTAGTGACCGAAGATTAATCACCCTGCTTCTTAACGACTTACTGCAGCTTGACGAAGAAACACAGCTTAAAGTTAGAAGGTTAATGGATAAAAGATCCAAGATGACCTTGGAAGACTTTATAGCTGCACTAAAGGATGCAGGATTACAGGACTTGCAAACTCAAAAAGTAGAAGAATTTTTAAACGGAAGCATTGAATCGTTAACAAAAACTTTTGGCAAAGAAATGTTAACCGCCAACGAAGGATACAAAGCCATAACCAAACTCTTTAAACTACTTGAAGACAATAGCCTATCAAAATACTGCGAATTTGATCCCTCAATCATTAGAGGCTTTGACTACAGCGACGGCACAGTTTACGAAGTCTTTGATAAAAACCCAACCAATCGTAGATCCATTTTTGGTGGCGAAAGATTTGACAGACTAATAAACATTTTTGGTGATTTCAAACTTCCTGCAACCGGCGTGGCTATGGGGGATTACACACTACTGGAATTTTTAAAGGGCTGGAAACTATTACCTGATTTGGCTAAAAACAGCTCCGAGTTAGAATACTTTGTCACTGTTTGGCAAGGCGAGGAACCAACCTACCTAAACAAAAGCCTAAAACTCGCTCAACAAATTAGAAACGCAGGTAAAAACTGCTTCTGCTGGTTAGACGGCAACACCAAGCTAGAAAAACAACTTAAATACGCCGATGCCAAAGGTTATAAGAATGTTGTCATTATAGGGTCGAGCGAGCTAGAAACAGGCCAAATTACGGTCAAGAATCTACAGACAAAAGAGCAAAAAACTCTTTTAGAAACTGAATTTTTAGGTAAACTATAAGGATGATAAAGAAACCTGCCTCAGTTAAAATGCTTGCCCTTTTAGCTTTTCTTGTAACCAATTTAATTTGGGCAGCTGCAGGCCCGGTTATTAAAGTTACACTAGACTTTATCCCCTCTCACATATTCTTGTTTTTAAGATTTTTAGTAGTAGGAATAATACTATTACCTTTTACAATCATTGAACTTAAGAAAAATCCGGTTGATAAACGAGATTACTTTAACCTTTTTATCCTGGGGGTATTTTCGCAAACTGCGATCATTCTCATATTTGACGGTCTTAATTACACAACAGCACTTGATGCCACAATTATTGGAGTCATGGGTCCCCTGCTGTCAATTGCAGCCGGGCACTATTTTTACAAAGAAAAAGTAAACAAAGCTGTAATACTTGGCACAATCCTTGCCGTAATCGGAACAGTATTTGTTGTTATAGAACCTATTTTTAACGGCAGTAATTCTCAAATAGACACCCTACACAGACTTTGGGGAAACATACTTGCCGTTGCTTACACTTTAACCTTTTTAATATATGTAATCTGGTCAAAAATGAGCATGGGAGAAAGATCTACCCTCTTTAAAAAAACCTTAAGCTTTATCCATATTCGCCCAATGCACCAAAAATACAGTCCTTTTATCTTAACCGTCACCTCTTTTTATGTAGGGCTCATAACTCTTGTACCTTTTGCCCTATTTGAACAATATCAAACAGG
>AMFJ01013786.1_pt1 | contig 12103 bp, 12 predicted proteins | sample 427208 | NCBI WGS metagenome assembly AMFJ01 (sample SAMN02954298, study PRJNA114691) | groundwater metagenome | biome: aquatic; feature: subsurface aquifer; material: sediment; isolation source: subsurface aquifer sediment | place: USA: Rifle, CO | collected 2008-08
CCTTTAACCTCTACTGTTAATGAGTTTATGGTTTGATTTTCCGATGGATAATCAATTGTGAGACTCGGGTTAAAAATAGCAGCTCTGTATTGGAAAAGTAAAAATCCAACAACTACCACGAATAGAGCTGATATGAGAATTAAACTTCTTCCGATTCGGAATTTAGGCGGAGAATATTCACCCGGATTTGCCAAACCCTTTGGCAAGACTTCAACATTTTTCTTCTCATCGTATTCACGGCGATAAAGAGCAAGACTTCTTTCTACGTGAAGACCTAAGAATTTTGCGTAGTTTCTAACAAAACCATATGCATAGGCACTTGAAGGCAAAGCTTTAAAATCTCCTTTTTCTATGGCTCTTAGGAAATCTTCTTTTATTTTCGTAGCTCTGGCTACTTCCTCAATTGTTAAATTCTTTCTTTTACGTTCTTCTGCAAACGCTGAACCAATTCTAATCATAGCTACTCTGAGGCTTCACCTAATATCTGACTGGGGTCTTTTACTAAAACGTCGCGAGGCTTACTTCCTTCAGCTCTTCCTACGATTCCTTCCGCTTCAAGCTGATCTAAAATTCTTGCGGCTCTGGAATATCCTATGGAAAGCCTTCTTTGAAGAAGTGATGCCGAAGCCTTATCATACTCACAAATGATTCTTACTGCTTCTGCAAAAACAGCATCTCTTCCGTCAGTTCCACTAGTACTCGCACCTGCTCCTTTACGGGCATAGGGGGTAGAAACAATTTCCTCAGTGTATTCAACTGGCGGTGATTTCTCTTTCAGAAATTCAACCAATCTCTTCACTTCTTTCTCAGTTATATATGCTCCTTGAATTCTCGTAGGTTTGGCTTGATCAGGAGGTATATAAAGCATGTCCCCGCGTCCTAATAATTTTTCTGCTCCCGGGCCATCAATAATAACACGTGAGTCAATCATGGAAGAAACATTAAAGGCAATCCGGCAAGGAATATTTGCTTTAATAAGTCCGGTGATAACGTCTACTGACGGGCGCTGGGTTGCCACTACCAGATGAATTCCCGTAGCTCTTGCCATCTGAGCAAGACGGGCTACCGTATCTTCAACCTCAACCGGCGCAAACATCATTAAGTCTGCAAGTTCATCAACGAAAATTACTATATATGGAAGCGCCTGAAATCCTGCCAGCTCATTATATCCGTCAATATTTCTTACTCCTCTTTCAGCAAAAGTTTTATACCTTCTGTCCATCTCATTTGTTGCCCACTTAAGAGCGGAGAGAATTTTTTCAACGTCAACAATTACCGGCACCATGAGATGAGGAATTCCATTATATGCGGTAAGTTCCACTCTTTTAGGATCAATAAGAATTAGTTTTACTTCCTCAGGAGAAGCCCGGAACAAAAGGGAAGCGATAAAAGAATTAATGAGCACTGATTTCCCCGATCCCGTGGTTCCCGCTACCAAAACATGGGGCATTCTTCCGATCTCAGCGATCAAAGGATTTCCCGAAACATCAAGACCCAAGGAAACCGCAAGCTTACTTTTAGTTTTTCTCATAATATCTGAGGCAAGCATAGTTCTTAGAGGAACTACTTCCAAAGACTTATTCGGAATTTCAATTCCAACTAAATTTCTTCCCGGAATTGGAGCCTCAATTCTAATCTGGCCGGTTGGAGCTTGAGTAGCTAGGGCTAAATCATTTGCGAGAGAAGTGATCTTAGAAACTCTGGTTCCAAGCGCCACTTCCATGGCATATTGAGTAACTGCAGGGCCCAAATTCACCTCAACTACTTTTGCCGCAATTCCAAAGCTTTGAAGAGTTCTTTCAATTACTGTTGCGGTCTCTTTCACGTCTCCTCTGTCTGCTTTTCCCCCCTCTCCATCGTTAAGCAAATCAAGCGGAGGATATTCCCAAATCAGTCCCGAAGACAAGGTATTGCTCACTAATTTTTCCGATATCAATGATTCATCCTTTTTAACGGTATTTGCTACAATAGCAGGCCCCTTATTATTAAATTGTCCTTCTCTTATAGTCATCTGTTTACCATGCAGAGGATCTTTCTTCTTTTTGAGAAAACCTAATGGCAATAATTTTCCTGAAGTTCCCTTCATCGCCCCGATTCCTTTTACTAACTCGTCTACTGAAGTGTCAAATAGAACCACCAAGCCGATAAAAATTCCGGTTAAAAAGACCAGGAAAGTTCCGAGCGGAGTTATAACGTCAGAAACGTTAGCAAAAAGCATTTTTCCTACATATCCGGATCTAAAAAGAGTAACCGCAGAGCCAAATAATATCAGGAAACCGAAGGCCACATTTGGGCGGGATAAAACAAATTTAAGCTTAAAAAATAAAAATCCAAAAAGAATAAGTACAAAAGGAAGAAAAAACGACATGGGACCAAAATACTGTCTTATAGCAATATTAATATATTCGAAAGAAGAACCAGATCCTACAAATGAAAGAAGGAGAAGAGCTCCTCCTGCAATCTGACCCAATGCAAAGATCGTATAAATTGTCTTTTTTTTGAGTTTTAGCTTAAATTTTCCACGGGGACCATAACGACCTCTTTTAGCCATAATACATCTATTATAACGGGAGATTCAAAAGAGTACAAGAAAAAAGTGATTAGAACCTGCTTGCGGAAGGATCTTCAATCATTTCTGGAGAAAATAAAACAATCTCAGGGGTTGCATGGAATTGCTCAGGTCTAGGTCGAGCTGATAATTCCAAACCCCCACGCGTCACTCCTCCAGCTCTAACTACAGGTTTTCTATGCAGGGCATGTATTGTCCCGTTAGGCCCTAAGATACGTGAGATTCTATAATAACTAGGTCTTTGAGCATCTGGAGTTTGAACGCCTGCTTGAACAACGTCCTGCCGTGGTGGACCAACTTGCGCGCTAGCTTCTGCAGCTGCTTGAACATCTGCCGGTACTTGTCCTATTTGTGTATCTGCACTCATGCAAACATAATAAACGATAATACTTAAGACTAGCTTGACTCAAAAAGGATTTATTCCAGTCAAAAACCTGACAGTTTTTATGTTTGCTAATATTGGTTTTTACGACTAAAATGTCTCCATGAATGAAAACGTAGTAGAAGCCAGATACCCAATTGAATTCCGGAAAGACGATGCAAAAAAACTAGGACATCACATAACGCAGCGAAGATCTGTAGTTTTAATCGGAATGAAGAGAGTAGGAATAAGTAATTTTCTGAGATTTTTTCTTTATCATCCCCAGATATCTAAAAAATACTTAGATTCCAAGATGCATTTCTTTATTCCGGTTGACTTAAATGATTTAGTTGAACGGGAAATTTATCCTTTTTGGGTTCTCACCTTTAAACGTTTGGCAGACAATGTTGAAAAAGGAGACATGCCTCTTTTTGTAAAGAAACAAATTGACTTGTATTTCTTAGACAGCATCCAGTCTCAGGATTTATTCTTAACAATTGATAACCTAAGAAAAAGTATTGTTTATTTATGCGACCAGGGATTTCTTCCTACAATCTTTTTCTTAAGATTTGACAGGATGAAGAACGCTATAACCCCTGATCTTTTTGCAAACATTCTGGGATTACTGGATGCGGCTCATAACCGCCTCTCTTATGTTTTTACAAGCGACAGAGCACTGGATCATCTTGAGCCGGTTATTTTTACCAAACAATCCGTATTCGTTTTTTCAGATAACTTATATATAAAACCTGCAGAAAAAGCTGATTCTCAAATTGTTTTTGAATCAAGTATTAGGCAATACAATATCAAGCTTCCTAAAGATACGATCCATGAACTTTTAAAACTAGTCGACGGACACACTCAGTATTTACTATTTGCTTTAATTTCCCTAAGAGAAGCTGGGTTAAATGTAAAGCCAAGTGAACTTTTCGAATTCCTTAAAAGTGACGAGAGAATATCGCTCCAATCCGAAGAGCTCTGGGAAAGCTTAGCTTCTTCCGAGCAGGAAATGCTTTTAAATCTTGCTTCCAAGAAAAAACCTACACTGGAAGAACTAAAGCGCGAAGAATATTTAATTAATACCGGATTCTTTGATTCTGCTTTTAAGATTTTCAGTCCTATATTTGATTTTTTTATAAAGTCGAAGGCTGAAGAGAAGAAGAAAGAAAATAAGACATCTGATTTCTCTAAAAAAGAAAACTCGCTTTTAATATTTCTTGAGGAAAATAAAAACCAAATCTGTGAGAGAGAACAGATAATAGAAGCTGTTTGGCCCGAAACTGAAAGCTTAGGGGTAACTGACTGGGCAATTGACAGACTGGTAGCTAGAGTCCGAAGTAAACTTAAGGATCACGATAAAAATTACGAAATAGTTACTGTTAAGACTAGGGGATACAAGTTAATTGAAAGAGGATAAATGGACAAGGCCTTAAAACATTTTAAAAAAGTTGACCTTGTTCTTTATGAAATAGGGTTAAAAATTGAGCCGTTGGAATTTGAAAAATCAAATGACTACTTCGTTAGCTTGACTCGAGAAATAATAGGTCAACAATTATCTGGAAAAGTTGCAGATGTAATTTTTGAAAGATTCAAAGATTTATTTCCAAAAAAAAAGATTACAGCAAGGTATCTTTTAACCATTCCTGATCAACGACTGAGAGATGTTGGCACTTCTTGGGGCAAAGTTTCATTTCTAAAAGATTTAGCGGAAAAAGTTTCAGGCGGAGAAGTTGATCTTAAAACAATTGATAATCTGGAAAATGAAAAAGTTACTGAATTACTGTTAAAAATAAAAGGTGTTGGGCCCTGGACTGCGGAAATGTTTTTAATGTTTGCATTGCAAAGACCTGATGTTTTTTCAACAGGAGATTTAGGATTACAAAATGCGATTATTAAACTTTATAAACTTAAAGACAAACCAAGTCATAATAAACTTTTGGAGATAAGTGCCAAATGGTCTCCTCACCGCACAATAGCTTCTCGAATCCTCTGGAGAAGTCTTGAGTTAAAATAGTTAACCTTTTTGCTCTCCGCCCAAAGACTGAGCTTCACCAATATCGTTATTAACAGAGTGGAGATGTAATCGGACTCCGCCCTCTTTAACTGTATTATAAAAGACTTCTCTTAAATCAGTCCTTTCTGTTATCTCATGCGTTTGCGGGTCAATTTCTGCAATAATAGGATCTTCAAGAGTTCTTCCGTTGTCATCAATGTTTCCCAATCTGAAACCGAGCTGTTTTGGATTTCCTGGAAATACTACGTTCAAAAGCATGCTTCCCATGAACTTTTTCTCCGATCTTATTTCCCTAATAATCTTAGAAGACAAACCTTTTCCTACTCCTGAAACTAAAAACCAACCTTCGGGATCATCAAGCACCGGGGGAGTTCCTCCTAGGAATTCATGCTCCTGTGGAGTAAGAAACAACTCTGTGTCAAAAAATTCTCGGGATTGATCCATTTATTTTATTAATTCCCAAACATTGAGGTCTCCGTCTTTCAGAGGAACTTCACCAAGCCAGCCTTTCACAATATAATCTGCAACCGTTTCAGGATCAGCACCGGATTCAAAATTCCACATTTCAGTTTTAGTAGCACCCGGAGAAACAGTAAAAATTTTGAGATCCGGATATTCTTCAGCTAAACTTTTTGTAAAACCTACCACCCCGAACTTCGTCGCACAATATACGCTTCTACCAGGGTAGGGGAGATGTCCGGCTCGTGACGCAATATTAATAATTCCTTCCTTAATTTGAGGAAAGGAAGCAGAAGTCATTTTTATCATTCCCTCCAGATTGGTCCTCACCTGGTTTTCTATTTCTTCAAGTGTTTCATGTTCAAATTTTTCCCACCCTATTACGCCTGCATTATTTATAAGAATATCTATATGGCCGAATTTTTCTTCAATTTTGGAAACGGCATTCTGAATACTTGTGTTGTCTGAGATATTAAGCTTTACAACAAAAACATCTAACGAGCCTAACTCTTTACATCTATCTGAGACTTTATGCGCACCCTCCTCATCACTATTGTAAGTAACAACCACCCTAGCTTTTTTTTTCGCAAAAGCATAAGCAATTGCTTCACCAATTCCCTTGCTTGAACCCGTTATTAAAACGATTTTATTTTCTAAATCCATCCCGTTAAAATCAGATCGCGATCAACTGCAATTTCATTTCTTTTATTTTTACTTTCATAGATTTTATCCTCCCATTAGATATCTTATTGTGCGATCGCGGATTCTAACGGGATCCATTAATTAGATCTTGAATAAATGCCTATTAACTCAGTCTTCTGAATTGTTAAACCATCTATTTCTCTTTCAAGCGTTTCTTTTTTTATTCCAGGATCTACATTTAATTTAGAACTTAGCGCATAAAGTTTAAAATGATAATGATGAACTCCGGAAGGAGGACATGGCCCCTGATAACCCAACTGTCCGCGATCATTTATTCCCTGTTCCGCGCCTTCCGGCCAATCAGATTCTAAGATTTCTTTTGTTTGGGGAGGTATATTCCACATAAGCCAATGCGTAAAAGTTTTACCAGGCGCATCCGGATCTGTCATAATTAAAACCAAACTTTTTGCATTTTCAGGAATATCGTTTATTTCTAAAGGGGGATTTACGTTATCTCCATCACAGGAATACTGAAAAGGGATTTGTTGATTATCTAAAAATGCAGGACTTTTTAACTTCATGATTCAATTTTAACGATTAAATTTAAAAAAGCAATAAAAGAATTCGTAGGCTATTCAGAAGGAGTAATACTAGGCGTAGGAGTCTCAGTTGGTATTTCTGCCTGAGGCTCGGGAGCAGGATCAGACACTGACCCCGAGTTATTTTCTTCTTTTTTTTCTTCCGTTGGTATTGGATTCTCCGTCACAGGATCAATAACTGAGGCAGCAGATTCTTTACTTTTTATTTCTAGTAGCTCGACATCAAAAATAAGCGAAGAGTTTGGAGGTATTGCGCCTTGTCCTTTTGCTCCATATCCCAATTCCGATGGAATAAATATTCTTCTTTTTCCGCCAATTTTCATCCCCATAACTCCTTCTTCAAATCCTCTAATCACAGTCCCTTTTCCTACCTCAACCGTGAATGGAGATTTCCTATCATAAGATGAATCGAATTTTTTTCCATCAGTGAATGCTCCTATATAGTGAACCACCACTATGTCTCCTATTGCGACCCCAGCAGAGCTAGTTCCAACCTTTATATCCTGCGCGCTTAGTTCTTTAATTTCGGGCCTGGTTGAAACCCCTTGTCTTTTAGTAAAATCCAAATTAAGTAATCCTGTATCTGTCGGGCTGGGAGATTTGTTTGATTGGAAAATAAAAAGTGTTATAAGGAGTATCATAAGACCAATTACTCCTGCACCAATTAAATGTTTGTTTTCCATGGAGGATTATTATAACAAAAGAAACTGGAAGGAGAGAGCTTGACTTTTAAACACTAGAAATCTAAAATACCATTGTGCAAAACAAACAAGCGATAATCGGAATTATAGCTGCGGCAATAATTCTCGTAGGTGCAGGCGGGGCTTTTCTATACAGTAAAAATAATCCAAAACCCACAGATAGCAACACCACTAAATCCCTAGATCAAGAAAGCATGTCAACGAAAGATAATATTCTAGGACTTTTAAAATCCGGTAAGACTCAAAAATGTACTTTTGTTTATGATGACCCAACAACCGGCTCAACCGAAGGAACAGTTTACTTAACTGGTAATCAAATGAGAAGTGATATTAGCATGACTACAAACGGAAAGAGTTCAGCGATAAATATGATAAGAAATGGCGATGATACTTATATCTGGGGCTCTTCGATTCCCAACAATATGGGAATAAAAATGACAATATCTCAGGATGAATTAATTTCAGACACGGCTTCTAAGGATTATCTTGACGTAACTCAGGAAGTTGACTATAAGTGCGGCGCATGGACAGTAAACTCTACAGTTTTTAGTTTACCCACTAATATAAAGTTCTCAGATATTTCAGGAGTTATGCAGGATGCAATTAAGGCAAAGCCTAGCACTACCGGTTCCCCATCTTCACAATGCAGTATTTGCAACTCTCTTTCGGGAGAAGCAAAGAATACGTGCTTATCAAGTCTCAATTGTCAATAATTACCTCCCGCGGTTTGACTTAAAATATCTCATCATGCTAATATATTCAGACCTTGAGAAAAGATTTGCTGTTTTTATTGGCAGTTCTTATTCCGCTAGCTTTAATAATGCTTTTTGTAGCAAGTAATTTTTCTCTAACAAAAATTACAAATCCCTTTACTTCTCCCACACCTTTTCCTGCTATTTCAACCACACAAAATGATGACTTGACTACAATCAGTCCCGCATCCTCGAGAAATATAGAGGTATTATCTCCAAGAACTGGAGATCTTATAAAAAGCGGTGCCGTAGTAAAAGGGAATGCAAGAGTTTTTGAGAGTGTCGTTTCAATAAGACTAACGGACTCTGAAGGAAATATTTTATCTCAAGCAACTGCAATGGCAAATTCATCTGACGCTGGACAATTTGGCCCTTTTGAAAAAGAATTAAAATTTCAAACTATCGCTACTGAAGGAATTTTGGAAGTTTATCAGAGCAGTGCAAAAGACGGAAGTGAAATTGATAAAGTCACAATTCCCGTTTTATTTTAAGATTAATTAAACCTCAATCACTACCGGAAGAACTAACGGGCGGCGCTTTAATTTAGTTACCAGATATTTTTCTGCAATATTTCCAATGGTTTTTCTAACGTAATTCCAATCAGTCACTTTATTTTTCTTCGGTCTTAAATTGTTTTTAATTTCATTTGCGAGTCCGTTTGTAATATCAGGAATTTCCGCGGATGAAAATCCCCGGGCTATTACATTTGGTTTTTCTACCAATCCGCCGTATGTATCTATCTCACACATTATTACAACAATTCCCTCTTTAGAAATTTTCTCCCGGTCTCTTAAAACGAAAGTGTCAACTTCTTCTCCTGAAACTTGATCAACGTAAACATTATGAAGCGGGACTTTTTTACCGTAAGTAGCGCCAGTTTTACTAAACAACACTTCCTGTCCATCTTCCGGAAGTAAAATATCACGGTCTAAAAATCCATGCTTCCTGGCCAAGGTTTTATATGCAATCATATGCTTATAAGTTCCACCAATTGGTAGAACTTTTTTCGGACGCACCAGAGACATCATTAAAGATAAATCTCCCATACTTCCATGACCAGAAACATGAAATCCGGAAGAAACGTCAGAATATAAAACCTTCGCGCCTGATTTTGCTATGTCGTCAATTAGTGCATTAATCGCAACTTCATTTCCCGGAATTGGATCCGAGGAAAAAACAACACAATCCTTACTGTTTATCGTTATATCTCTGTGATCTCCATTGGTAATTCTTGATAATGCAGAATTTTCCTGACCCTGACTTCCTGCAACAATTAGAACAATCTGCTTGTCGTTATAATTTCTAACGTCTTGAAGTGCTATCTCCATATTTTTATCGATTTTCATATAACCCATAGCTACTCCAACATCCTTCGCCTTTAGAAGAGAGCGTCCAACAAAACAAACTCTCCTGTTCAAACTCCTAGCTGCATCAAGCACCTGGTTTAGACGGGACAAATTTGAAGAATATGTGGTAACAATAAACTTACCCTGAGTGTTTTTCATCTCATTTAAAATTCTTTCTCCTATTCCTGCTTCAGACACTGTAAATCCTTCTCTCTCAGACCCAAGACTGTCTGACATAAGACATAGTATTCCCTCATCTGCTTTACGGACTATCTTTGCGAAGTCTGTTTTCTTTCCGTCATAAGGAGTGAAATCAAACTTGAAATCGGACCCATGGTAAAAATTTCCTACTGGTGTTTTTATAAAGATGTTTGAGGTATCCGGAACAGAATGTGTAACGCGAATAAATGAAAGAAGAAAGTTTCCGAGAAGAATATCCTTATCAAAGTTAACACTAATTGCTTTCTTGTTAATGCCAAACTCTTTTAGTTTTTCATTTATGAATGCTGCAGTTAAAGGAGTAGCATAAATTTCAAACTTGCCGGGGATTTGCGGAAGAAGATATGGAAGTGCTCCTAAATGATCTTCGTGTCCGTGAGTTATTGCAATTCCAACAACTTTTTTATTGGGATTTTTTACTAGATATGAAACATCCGGAAGCATCAAATCTACTCCTACCATTGTTTCATCGGCAAAACCTAACCCACAATCAACGATTAACACCTGGTCATTATATTCATAAAGATGCATGTTTTTGGTGACGCCTGTGACGCCTCCAAGTGGGATATATTTTAAAATGTTGTCCATAATTAATTCGGCAGGAATTGACTTATATTCTGAGAGGTCAGTGTAATTATACCATTTTGCTGAATTTTTCCTTCAATTAAAAGTCTTGCCACTTTTCGGCAAACACCCTCAATTGTTCTTTCTAAACTTCTAATTCCTGAGTCATAACCGAGAGGCCTAATAACCAAAGGCCACACTGATTCATCAATTTTAAGAAGATTTTCCGGTAAGCCTGATACTTTTACAATTTTTGGAAATAAATAGTTTTTACCGATTGCCAATTTTTCTTCATCTGTATATGAAGGCATTTGAATCAGCTCCAAGCGGTCCAAAACTGCAGTAGATATATTTGTGGTATTATTTGCAGTTGAAATAAATAAAACATCTGAAAGATCTACGGGATAATCTACATAATGATCCGTAAATGCGCTATTTTGCTCTGGGTCAAGAAGCTCCACCAGAGCTCCCATAATATCTGCTCGCCCACTTTCTGTAATTCTATCTAATTCATCAAGTAAAATTACTGCGTTTCTGGATTTAGAATGAATTAGTTTTTTTATGATCTGTCCGGGTTCTGCATCAGCAAACAAACGGGATTGTCCGCGAAGAGACCTAACATCTCCCATTCCTCCCAAAGGAATTCTTTCAAAGGGTCTTCCAAGTGCTTCGGCTACAGAGTAAGCCAGGGTAGTTTTTCCTGTTCCGACAAGTCCGACTAAACAAAGAATTGGCGCACGCGTAACCTTGGTATTTCCGTTTCTTAAATTCAAAACTAGAGATGCTAAGTATTCCAAAATCCTGTCTTTTGCCACCGCGAGGCCGTAATGATTTCTATTTAAAATTTCACTTGCATGAGTTAGATCCGGCATACTGTTCACCGAAGATTCAAAAGGAATCTCTGAAATAATTTTTATATAGTTTGCTGCGCTTTCGAAATTGGAATAATTTCCTCCCTGACGGAGAGATATTTTTAATACCTCAATCATCCCATGCGCTTTTTCGAGTAATTCAGGCGGGAGTTTTGCAGCCTGTAAACTTTGTTCTAATTTTTGTATTTGAGCTTCATAGCCCTGGGCAGAATCCATATACTTATGATATCAGGTTTTAAACTTATTATTTATCTCTTCTGTTTGTTTTTTCCACTTTAATTGCCGTTTTATCAATCCAAGAAATCTTAGATGATGAGAATGGTAAACTTGAAACTTAGGTTCGTTTATAACACTAAAGCCCTTTTTCTCCCAATACAAGGACCACTCATAATCCTCCGAACCAATCAATCCTTCATCAAACTTATGTTTCTCCCATAAATCTTTTCGGATAATGGAATTCGTATTTCCTAAATAACCGCCTCTTTTTATCTTATTAGGAATCCCAGAAATCTTCTCAGCAAGAGTAGAGTCTTTTCCTGGAATCGGAAATGCAAAAACGCCGGCCACTTTTTCATTTTCAAAATTAGATAAACCGTCCGCTAACCACGTATTTGAAATTGGAAATGAATGAGCGCTTAAGTAAACCAGATATTTCCCTTTCGCTTTTTCTGCGCCTAAATTACAAGCTCTGGGATAAGAAAAATCTTTGATATCAACCACGCAAACTCGGTCTTTTGGAAAAAAATCAAGCACAACTTTCTCCGATCCATCAGTAGAATTATTGTTAACAACAATAATCTCAAAATCCTGATTTGTTTGATTTTTAAGAATCGCAAATAATTTCTCTAAATTTAGTCTCTCATTTTTTACACGAATAATAATTGATACGTTCATTTGTTTATTATACAGCTTGCGCGGGGAGCTAATGAAATTTTCGTAGCGAGAATCAAACTTATTCCGCGCACGCAGTCTAGAAAATTTTGTCAGCGACCTAAGCGCATTACT